>Ga0157372_10003264_pt1 | contig 17527 bp, 16 predicted proteins | sample C55metaG_FD_115307 | JGI IMG/M metagenome (GOLD analysis project Ga0157372, IMG submission 115307) | Corn rhizosphere microbial communities from Kellogg Biological Station, Michigan, USA - C5-5 metaG | ecosystem: Host-associated > Plants > Roots > Rhizosphere > Soil | place: USA: Michigan... | reverse complement strand
GACGGCGATACGCTGCACGGCCGCGACGTGGTCTGGTCGGTGGACAATCGGTCCGCGGCGGGGATCACGACGTCAGGCCTGCTGTGGGGAATTGCCCCGGGCTACGTGACCATCCGTGCGACCAGCGGTGGAAAGACCGGCGCCGTCGGGGCGACGATCGAGAATGGCGAGGCCGACCTGCTGGCGCATGACCTCCTCTACTACCGCACCACGTCGGAAGCGTGGGGCGAGATCATGGTGCTCGGTACGGCAGGTAGCGCAGCGCCGATCCGCATCAATGCCGGCAATGTGTCGCGCGCGCCAACAGCCTCACCAGATGGACAGCGCATCGCCTTCGCCGTGTCGATGAACGACCTCACCACCGATGCCCGGATCGACGACATCTTCGCCGTGGATCGCAATGGCATGAACATGAAGCAGCTCACCACCGAGCCCGGCATCGACGCGGAGCCGGCGTGGTCGCCCACGGGTGATCGCATCGCGTACCGGCACTTCGACCTCGTCACCGGCTTCGCCGCCATCTGGGTCATGAATGCCGATGGTTCCAACAAGGTGAAGCTCACGGCCGCGCTCGGGACCGGCTTGTCGGTGAGTGCTCCGAGCTGGTCGCCTGATGGCACCCACATCGCCTTCGCTGCGAGATCACGAACGGGGACGATGAGCGCCATCTGGACGATGAACGCCGACGGCTCCGACCAGCAGCAGCGCACGAGCAGCGCGGACGGTTTCGACATGGAACCCACCTGGTCGGCTGACGGATCGCAGATCGCCTTCAGTCGCATCTTCGCTGGTGATCGCGAGATCGCCATCCTCACTCTCGCCAGCGGCAGCGTGCAGCGCGTGTCGCTGCCGGGCGCGCAGTGGCACCCCGCGTGGTCGCCGGATGGAAGCCACATCGCCTTCTGGCAGCCGGCCGGTCCGACCGTCACCGGCATCTACACGATGCGCGCCGATGGCACCAACGTGCGCCTCCACACGCTCGACGAGAGCTGGGGCGGCGGCCTCAACCCGAGCTGGATCGATCGGCCATGAGCATTCATCGAGTGAACCGAGGATTGCTCACCGCGTCGTTGCTGCTCACCGGCTGCGCCTCCACCAGTGCCACGTTGGGCAGCGGCGTCGGTGACCGCCTGCTCGAGCATCCACCGTACTATTCCGGTGCCGCCGGAACTGTTGCGGCGCCAGCGCGGAACCGGCTCGGCTACCTGCCCATCGCCTACCAGCGCGGCGCTGCACAGTCGGAGATCTTCGACCCTCGTGACGACGCGGGCACGCCAATGCGCGCCCTGCTGGACGACATGAACGCCTTCCTCGATTCGCTCGATGCCGGTGTGCGCGTCGCCGCTGATGCGCAGGTCGCCGCGAATGCGGAAGGACTGGTCGCGCCCGATGTCCGCTTCGGCTGCGCGACCGGAAGCGGCGCTCCGGGCGATGACTGTCGCGCTCGTGGCGACAGCGCGCTCGGACGCGACGGACAGACGATGTCCCTGTCCGTCGGCCGACCGTCGGCCGAGTGGGTGGCATGGTCGCGCGATGCGATGCGCTCGGACTCGGTGTCGCGGCTCCTCGTGATCACGCTCGAAGTGGGGCACTACCTGCCGCGGCAGCGTGGATGGCGCGGCACGAAGGAAGTGGAGCTCGGTACGGAGCATACCACCGGGCTGCCCTGGCTCACCTCGCTCGAGACACCGGTGAGCGTGCTGCAACTCACCGGCGTGATCATGGACAGCACCGGTCGCGCGCAGCGCATCGGTGCCGAGGGGATCTACGCCAGGCGCACGCGGCTCGGCATCAGCGCGCTGGGTGGGCAGGAGCTCATCACGGACGAGGACATCCAGCGCGTGCGCGAGGAGCGACGCGAGGACCTGCCGGGCCAACCGCTCGCGTGGCGGGTGGCGCTCGTGCAGCTCGTGGCGGGACTCACCGGCCGGACCGCGGCCCGTCCAGCCGCACGGCTGCGATGACACCGCACCTCATCCCTCACGCGCGCGCGACGCTGCATGCCGGCGGCATGAGCATCGAGTACATCCGTGCCGGTCGGGGTGACACGGTGGTGCTGCTGCAGGGAAATGACGCAGCCTCCCACCTGCTGCTGGACACCCTGGCGCGTGATCATCGCGTGATCGCGCCAGCGGTGTCCAGCGATGACACCTTCGCGGTCGCACTCGAGAGCCTGCTGGAAGGACTCGGCGTGGAGCACGCGGGCCTCGTGGCGACCGGCGAATTTCGGGAGCCCGCCCAGGAGTTTGTCGCGAGTCATCCTGGGCGGGTGGCCAGTCTCGTGCTGCTCTAGTCGCGCTAGTCCGTCGCCCGCTTCGCCGGCACGGTCATCGACGCCTCGATCGGCACCTCGACCGTCTTCATCGCCGTCAGTGCCTCGTCCGTCTCGGCGACCGCGGCGGCCGTGGACTCCTGGATCCGCTTGCCGAAGATGCCCGGCAGCTGCACTCCGCCGACTTCCTCCGCTACCTGCATCAGCGGCGGCAGCACCTTCACGAGATCCTCCACCAGCCCGCTCACGCCCGTGCTGGTCCCGTTGCCGCCGCCGTTCCACAGCACCACCTTGTCGAACTTGATGTTCGCGATCGCGCCGGCGAGCGTCTCCGTCACCTGCGGCATCTGCTCGAGAAACAGCAGCCGATACGCCGCGTCCGGATTTCCACCTGCCGCGGCAACCATCTTCTGCAGGCCTTCGGCCTTCTTCTCCATGATGGAGAGATTGCCTCGCGCCTCCGCGTCGAGCCGCGCGAAGGTCGCCTCGGCTTCAGCCTTCGCGGCGATCTTCACCCGCTCGGCGTCGGCTTCGGCCTGCACGATCATGCGCGCCTTCTCGGCCTTGGCCGGCGCCTCGAGCTCGGCGCGCCGCTCGGCTTCCACGCGCTCGGCGCGGGCGAGTGCGGCACGGGCCTGCGCTTCGTTCTCGACGCGCTGAATCTCGGCGTTCGCCGTGCGCTGAGCGATCTCCGACTGCTGCGACGCTTCGGCGCGCGTGACGGCGAGCGTCGCCTGGGTGCGCGCGATCTTCGCCTGCGCGTCCGCTTCACCAGCGATGGCCGTGGCATCCGCCGCGGCAACGGCGACGCGCTTCTCACGCTCAGCTTCCTTCACCGCCACGTCGCGCCCGAACGCCGCCTGCTGCTCGCCCACCGTCTGCTCCTTCTGGATGGCGGCGATGCTCACCGCGCGCTCGCGCGTCGCCTGCTGCAATCCGATGTCGCGCTCCTTCTGCGCCTCGGCCACGCTCACCGACTGCTCGCGCTCGGCGATGGCCACCCGGATGGCGCCCTGCTTCTCCTGTTCGGCCACGTCGCCACGCGCCTTCTGGATCGCCTGCGCCGCGGCCTGCTTGCCCAGCGCCTCGAGATAGCCGGACTCGTCGCGCAGGTCCTGGATGTTCACGTTGAGCAGCGTCAGCCCGACCTTCATCAGCTCGGGCTCGAGCTGGTGCTGCACGCGCTGCAGGAACGCTTCGCGGTCGCGGTTGATCTGGTCGATGCTCATCGTCGCGATCACGGCGCGGAGCTGGCCGATGATGATGTCGCGCGCCGTGGACTCGATCTGGTCGTGCGTCAGGGTAAGCAGGCGGATGGCGGCGTTCTGGCGCACCACTTCCTCGATGCCGATGGCGACGGTGAACACCGACGGCACGCTGATGCGGATGTTCTCCAGCGAGAGCGCGTCGGGAAGCTTCACGTCGATGCGCACCGGGTCGAGCGAGAGGAACTCGTACTCCTGCACCACCGGCCAGACGAACGTGCCGCCGCCGGAAATGCAGCGTGCGGCACCTTCACCCGCCACGCGGCCGGAGATGACGAGGATCTTGTTCGCCGGGCAGCGCACGTAGCGCTTGACGAACAGCATGGCGAGGCCGGCGAGCAGCGCGACGACGGCGGCGCCGAGGATCACCGCGCCGGGAAGCGCAGCGAGGAAGGCAGTGGCGCTCGACGGTTCGCTCGACTGGAGCTGAAGCGCGGCGAGGGCAGGGACGATGACGGGATACAGCACGGGAGTAGGGATGAGGGGAACGATCAGCGAATGTGCGAAAGCGGGACGACCGTGAGCGTCGTGTCGTCGGACGCATCCACGACCTGCACCGAGGTGCCGGCGGCGATCGTGGCGCCGGGCAATGCGCTCTCGGTCTGGATGGCCGGCCATTCCACGTGCCGCCCGGCGACGACGAGCGTCACCTTGCCCGGGCCGGCCTCACGTGACGGGATTGGCAGAGAGACGATTGCCTGCTGGCCCACGGCACTCAGCGGATGCACCGAATGGTCGGCCTCGAGGCGCGTGAAGCCGCGCATCACGAAGGCGACGAAGAGGTAGATCGCGCCGCCGAGGAGCAGCGCGAGGGCGAACGAGATGACGCCGTCGAAGTGGCGCTGGGCGAGCAGCCCACCCAGCCCGGTGAAGCCGACACCGGCCGCGATGGCGCGCACGCTCCGGAAGTTGAACGCGCCGAGTGGCGAGCCGACGGCACCGTGCGGAACGTCGTGGTGCAGGCCGCCGACGTCGTGCCCGTCAGTGTCGTGCCCCAGGCCGAGTAGCGGCGCCAGGCCTTGCAGCAGCATGACGGCTCCCCCGACCACGGCAAGGAACAGGAAGACTGAGTGGAGGGAGGGCATGGCAAACATTCGTACAGACCTGTTCTGCACGCAAGGATTTTGTGTGGTGCAGAGCACCGCGGTCGCGCGGCGCTGCCGGCCCGACGCTTCCGGCGCGGAACGCTCCCGCGTATCGTGGTGCATCTGCCTCCCAGGATGACCATGGTCGTTCGTCTCGCGCGCGCGGCGCGCATGCTCGCTCTGCTCGCCGCACTGGCCCCGTTCGCTTCGCCGGTGCCGCTCGTCGCCCAGCGTCCCGATTCGACGCTGACCGTCCAGCGCATCTTCGCGGCACCGGACTTCTTCGCGCAGGGCTTTGGCGGCGCGCGGTGGCGTCCCGGGATGGATGCCTACACCCGCCTCGAGCGGTCGGCGTCGAACGCCGAGTGGCGCGACCTCGTGCAGTACGACGCCGGGAGCGGCCGACGCTCCGTGGTGCTCACCGCGTCGCGGCTCATCCCGCGTGGCGAGTCGAGCCCGATCGACGTCGAGGATTACACCTGGTCGCCGGATGGCGGGCGACTCCTCGTTTACACCAACTCGGCTCGCGTCTGGCGCGAGAATACGCGCGGCGACTACTGGCTGGTGGACCTCGCCGGCGGCGTGCCGCGCAAGCTCGGCGGCGCGAGCGCGAAGCCATCGACGCTGATGTTCGCGACCTTCTCGCCCGACGGCGGCCGCGTGGCGTACGTGCGCGAGAACAACCTGTATGTGGAGGACCTCGCGACCGGACGCGTCACCGCGCTCACCAGGGACGGCTCGCGTACGATCATCAACGGCACCTTCGACTGGGTGAACGAGGAGGAGTTCGGGCTGCGCGACGGCTTCCGCTGGAGCCCGGATGGGAAGCGCATCGCCTACTGGCAGCTCGATGCATCCGGCGAGCGCGACTACCTGCTCATCAACGATACCGACTCGCTCTACTCGTACACGATTCCCGTGCAGTACCCGAAGGCGGGAACGACCAATGCCGCCGTGCGCGTGGGCGTGGTGAGCGCGACCGGCGGCCCGACACGGTGGATGGCCACGCCCGGCGATCCGCGCAACAACTACATCGCGCGGATGCGGTGGGCCGCGAGCTCGGACGAGGTCGTGTTCCAGCACCTCAATCGCCTGCAGAACACGATGACGCTGTATCTCGGCGACGCGCGCACCGGCGCCGTGAAGCCCGTGCTGGTGGAGCACGACAGCGCGTGGGTGGACGTGGTGAACGACCTGCGCTGGCTGGACGGCGGCAAGTCATTCACGTGGATGAGCGAGCGTGACGGGTGGCGGCATCTCTACGTCGTGTCGCGCGACGGCAAGTCGGTGCGGCTCGTCACGCCGGGTGCGTTCGACGTCCACAACCCGGCCAGCCTGTTCGGGGAGAACGAAGTGCTCGGCGTGGACGAGAAGGCGGGCTCGGTGTACTTCACCGCGTCGCCGGAGAAGCCCGTCCAGCTCTATCTCTACCGCACGTCGCTGGACGGCAGCACGCCGATGCAGCGCGTGACGCCGGGGAACGAGCCCGGCACCCACAGCTACGACATCGCGCCGAGCGGACGCTACGCATTGCATACGTACTCGCGATTCGGCGTGCCGCCGACGATCGAGCTCGTGCGCCTGCCGAGCCACGAGGTGGTGCGCACCCTGGTGGACAACGCCGCGCTCAAGGCGCGCCTCACCGCTGTCCCGCGCGGGCCGGCCGAGTTCCTTCGCGTCGATGGCGGCAGCGGCTACCCGCTCGACGCCTGGATGATCAAGCCGCCAGGGTTCGATTCGACGAAGAAGTATCCCGTGCTCTTTTATGTGTACGGCGAGCCCGCCGACCAGACCGTACGCGATGCGTGGGACGGGCCGACGTACATGTGGCACCTCATGCTCGCGCAGCGTGGCTACATCGTGGTGAGCATCGACAACAGCGGTACGGCGAGTCCGCGCGGACGATTCTTCCGCAAGCGCATCTACGGCCAGGTCGGGGTCCTCGCGTCGAAGGAGCAGGCGACGGCGGCGCGCAACATCGCCCGGTCGCGCTCGTACGCCGACTCCACGCGTTACGCCGTGTGGGGGTGGAGCGGCGGCGGCTCGATGACACTCAACCTCATGTTCCGCTCGCCGGAGCTGTACGGCACGGGCATGGCCGTCGCGCCGGTGAGCGACCAGCGCTACTACGACACGATCTACCAGGAGCGCTACATGGGCCTGCCGCAGCAGAACGCGGAGGGCTACCGCCTTGGATCGCCCATCACCTTCGCGCCGAACCTGCGCGGCAACCTGCTCGTCGTGCACGGCTCCGGCGACGACAACGTCCACTTCCAGAACACCGAGGCGCTCGTCAACGTCCTCATCGCCGCCAACCGGCCGTTCACGATGATGGACTATCCCAACCGGACCCACTGCATCTGCGAGGGCGACGGGACGACGATCCACCTGTTCGAGCTGCTGACGCGGTACCTGGGGGAGCACCTGAGATAGCTCGGCACCTCTCATGCATGGAAGGACGTACGCATCCGCGGGTCGTCGTTCCAGGTGTGAGGTCGTATCGTGCTGTCGTCGTTGCTGTTCCGTCGCTCATCGCTCGCCCCGCGCCGTGTCTCGGCGCCCATCACGGGCAGCGCCTCCTTCGCCGTCATGGCGGGTCTCGTCGCGTATGGCGACCTCGTCACCAAGTGGCTCGCCGTCACCCTCTGGTCGGGTGAGCAGTATCCGCTGATCGGCCGGGCGATCGGCATCGAGGTGGTGCACAACCCGCTCGGTGCCTTCAGCCTCTCGTTCGGCCCGCTCACGCGCGAGATCAACATCGTCGCCACGGTCGTCGCCGTGCTGCTCTCGATGGCGGTCTCGTCACGCCTCGCGCGGCTCGACCGGGGCGCTCCCGAGTCGCTTGGCCTCATCGCCGGCGCAGGGATCGGCAACCTGACCAGCATGCTCGGCTCCGCGTCGGGTGTTCCCGATTTCCTCGCGTTGAGCGACGGACGTGGCGGTGGACTGGTGCTCAACGTCGCCGACGTGGCGGCGTACATCGGCATCGCCTGCTGCCTGCGGCTGGCATGGATCGTCGTGCGGGCCGCGAAAGGCCAGTTGCCCCGGCCGGAGTGCAGCGAGCACGACGATTCCGTCGCCGGCATGGCGTCCGGAACGGCCATTGCTCAGCGTTGACGTCGCCGTACACGCCGCCACCCGCCGTTCACCCGCGAAAAGGGAGAGTTGATCGCATGGCCGAGATTCCGATCCAGCGCAAGGAAGGACACAGCCTGTGGTGGTTGTGGCTCCTCATCCTGATCATCGTGCTCGCCGCCGCCTGGTATTTCTGGACGCGTCAGGGCACGACCACCGGCACCACCGCCGCTGACTCGACGGCCGTGATGGCGCCGGCGACCGCGACGCCGGGGACGGATAGTGCGGCCGCAGGAGTGACGACGACTCCGCGCCCCGATTCCACGACCCCGCGCTGACGAGACACGACCCCACGAGGTGGCGCTGCCACCTCCTCACTGGAGGACGCAGGCATGGCAAAGGATCATGAGACCGGCGATGGCTCGCGCATCGCACCGCTGGGCGAAGTGGACGATTTCGAGGTGGCCGAGGGCTACCCTGACGTGCGCGGCTGGCGCGTGGATGCCGCCGACGGCACGGAGATCGGCAAGGTGCACGAGCTGCTCGTGGACCTCGACGCGCTGCGCACGCGCTACCTCGACGTGCGCCTGACCTCCGAGGTCGCCGCCGCGCCCGAGGACCGCGACGTGCTCGTGCCGATCGGCGCCGCGCGCATCGACGACGATCACGACGTGGTGACAGTGTCGCTCACCACCGAGCGGGTGGGACTGCTGCCGCCGTACACCCACGGGCCGGTCACGCGCGAGCAGGAGTACGAGGTGCGCCGCCACTTCACCTTCGGCCGCACCGCCGCCGAGGGCGTGGCCGCGGGCGCCGCGGGCGCTGCAGCGGGCGGAGCCGCCAGCGCCGCCAGGGAGTCGCGCGACTTCTACGATGACGAGGCGTACGACGACAGCCGCTTCTTCAGCAGACGCTCGGCCCAGTTGGGGGACTCGAACCGCGATGCGGCGAACGACGCCGTGACGAGGGCGGACGAGACCGAGGTGCGGGTGCCCCTCAAGGCGGAAGACAGCGTCGTCGTGAAGCGCGGTGAGGATGGGCGAGACGAAGTCATCATTCGTCGTCCGCGCTCCGACGAGAACCGCGCCAGCTGATGCTCGTGAGCCGCGCCGTGGCTGGGGTCAGGTGGACTCCTCGGCGGCGCGGCGCCACGCACCAAGGCTCAGCGCTTCGGCGTTGGTGACCAGCCGGAGGAGGAGCTGCACGGCATCCTCCAGGCTTTCGGCCCGCGGGTGATTGCGAAGTCGGGCGCGCACGGCGCGCTCGAGCTCCTCGCGCAGCAACTGATGGTCGCGACGCACGGCGGTCTCGGTCCATCCCTGCGCGTACCGCCGATTGCCGTGGCGTTCGGAAATGACGCGCTGGATCGTGCTGCCGTCGCGCAGCAGCTCTGCCGCTTCGCGCCCCGCCTCCGAGATGATGAGCAGCGTCTGCGCGACATCGGCGAGCAGGCTGAGCCCGTGATCCTCCAGCTCCGGGCGCCGCATCCGCCGCGCACGCGGCACGGCGGGGTCGGTCCGCAGCCGTTCGGTGTAGGCCGTGATGATCTCGTCCAGCAGGCCGCGCACCAGGTTGCCCACCTCATCGAGGCCGCGGGTCTCGAGACCGTCCATCGGTGCCTCGCTGCCCGCCTCCGCACGGTCGACCGCCAGGTCGAGCGGCGATGCCGCAGCGGGTGCGCGGTCCACCGTCGGTGCGGGAACTTCCTTCGCCGATGGGAGCCACAGGGTGAACTTCGAGCCGACGTCGGGCGTGCTCTCCACGGTGAGGTCGCCACCCATGATCCGCGCGAGACGGCGACTGATCGCCAGGCCGAGGCCGGTGCCTCCCTGCGCGCGCGTGTGGGTGCTGTCCACCTGGTGGAACGGATCGAAGATGTGCGCGAGCTGTTCGGGCGTGATGCCGATGCCGGTGTCCGCCACGCGGATGAATGCCCACGCACCCCCGGCCTGCACCTGCGCCTCGGGCGGCGCACTCTCCTCCAGGCCGCACGAGACGGTGACGCGGCCTCCGGATTCGGTGAACTTCACCGCGTTCGAAAGCAGGTTGACGAGGATCTGGCGCACCCGCTGCTCGTCTCCGACGAACGGAACGCCGTTCTCGTCGGCGCGTTCGTCCGCCAGCTCCACGCCTCGCTCGCGCGCCAGCGGCCGCACCAGCTCCAGCGCGTCGTAAGTCGCGGGCCCGGTGAACGCATCCTCGCGGTGAGCCAGCATCTCCCCGGCCTCGATCTTCGAGAAGTCGAGGATGTCGTTGATGAGGCCGAGCAGGTGATTGCTGCTCCACACCAGGCGCTGCACGTAGCGCTGCTGTTCCGGGTTCAACGCGCCGGCGAGCCCCATCTCGAGGAGCTGCGCGTAGCCGATCTGCGCGTTGAGCGGCGTGCGCAGCTCGTGGCTCATCGTCGCGAGGAACTGCGACTTCACGGCGTTCGCTTCCTCGGCGCGCGTACGCGCGGCGTGCTCCGCATCCAGCAGGCGCTCGCGCTCCGTCTCCGCCTCCTTGCGCTCGGAGATGTCCTGGAAGTAGCACGAGACGCCGCCGCTCGCCTCCGGATAGAGGCTGACGGACACCCAGCGCTGCAGCACGGGCGAGAGGGTCTCGAAGCGCGCGGGCTGACGGCGCGCCATCACCAGCCGGTGCATCTCGTGCTCCTCCGAGCCTTCGACCTGCGGAAATTCCTCCACGTAACGGCGACCGAGGAGCTCGGCGCGACTGCGCCCCCACAGCTCCTCGGCGCGGCGGTTCACGTAGGTGAAGCGGAAGTCGCCGTCGAGCGCATAGAAGGCGTCGGTGATGCTCTCGAGGATGGCCGACGCGCGACGCTCCGACGCCCGTGCGGCCTCCTGCTGAGCCAGGTCCGCGTAGCGGCGCCGGGCGCGTCGCTCGGCGGCGTCGCGCTCGACGTACATGCTGACGAACGCCCGCACCTTGCCGCGCAGCACGTCCGGATCGAGGGGCTTGAACAGGTAGTCCACCGCGCCGGATTCGTAGCCGGCGTTCACGTGGCGGCGGTCCTCGTCGAGCGCGGTGAGGAAGATGACCGGCGTGAGCCGTGGCGCCTCGAGCGCCTTGATGCGCTTCGCCACCTCGTAGCCGTCCATGCCCGGCATCTGCACGTCGAGCAGGATGACGGCGAACTCCCGTTGCTCGACGGCGGCGAGGGCCTCCTCGGCACCGGTGGCCCGCACGAGGGACGCGCCGAGTGGCTCGAGAACGGCCTCCAGCGCGACGAGGTTCGCCACGCGGTCGTCGACGAGCAGGATACTCGGTGTGTCAGGCTCGAGCTGGCCCGCCTCGTCGCGGGTCACGGATGGTTCGGAAGACACTCGGGGTGGTCGTGAGGAGAGGCCGCGCACGAGCCCGCCAATGAACGGCGACCGACGAATGTGCTACGACGCGGCCATTTCCCCATTCACGAAGGGTACCAACGGCGCGCGTGGACGGCGTTACGTCGACGCGGCCGCCTGCCGCGGTGCTGGCTGATAACTGCCGACGTCCGAGTGGAAGGTGATCGCCAGCCGGTTCCACACGTTGATCGTGGCGACGGCGATGGTGAGATCCACCATTTCCTGCTCCGAGAAGTGCTGGCGCGCGGCCTGGTATGCGTCGTCCGGCACGCCCTCCTCGCTGATCAGCGTGACCGTTTCGGTGAAGGCGAGCGCTGCGCGCTCCCGTGGCGTGAAGAACGGCGTTTCGCGCCACACCGGCACGGCGAAGATCCGCTGCTCCGTCTCGCCGGCGGCGCGCGCGTCCTTCGAGTGCATGTCCACGCAGTACGCACAACCATTGATGTACGATGCGCGCAGCTTGATCAGCTCGACGAGCGAGTGCTCGAGGCTGGAGTGCCGGACGTAGGTCTCGAGCCCGAGAACGGCCTTGTAGGCACCCGGCCCGACCTTTGAATAATCGATGCGCTGCGTCATGATCGTTCAGCTCCGCGGATGGTTGTTCAATATTAATCCGCGGCGCTCGTGCATCGTGCCCGCCGCTTCAAGGCCTGGCCGGCGTGGCCCAGTGTGGTCCCTCGCTCCAGTGCTCCGCCTGGAAGAAGCTGTCGGCGAGCGGCACGTTGGCGCGCCAGTCGGAGTACTCCTCCGTCTGCATCGGCGTCCCGCGGTCGAGCATGCGCACCCGCGTCGCGAGCCAGCCGCCGCCTACTCGTACGTTGTTCTCCAGTCGCGCGTCCTGCACGCGGTTGTCGGGCGTCGGGAACAGCGGCAGCAGGAAGCGCGTAACGATTAGCCGGTCGGCATCCACCGAGAACTGCGGCGACGTGCTGTCGGCCGGCGACGACGCGCCGACGACGAACGTGCGCTGGCCTTCCCAGTCGCGGGTGTGGGCCGCCGCGAGGTTCACCTTGTACGGCGCGAGCTGCGCCACGGTCACGTCGAGCGGCTGCAGGTAGACGCCGGAGATGAGCGGCAGGAATGGATTTCCCTCGGCGATGGCGCGCACCACCTTGCCGCCGCGCATGACGTACACCGAGTCAGCGGTGTAGAGCGCACCGTTGCCCTCCGATGGATTCCCCATGTCGATGCGCAGCCGCGGGCCCTTCTCAGCTTCGTACCAGGTGGAGACATCGGTCGTGCCGTCGGGACGATGACGCGTCGTGCGCTGTACGAAGGTGAGGGTGTTGTACCACGTGCCGGCGTAGCGGTCGTGCATCCGGGCGAGCACGGCGCGTCCATCGGCGGGGTTGGATTCGGGCACGGATGCCGCGTTCGGGCGGGCGACGCAGCCGCCCATGGGCGCGAGGCCGGCAACGAGGAGCAGCGACGACAGGCGCATGACGATCTCGTGGACGAAGGTGGGGTCCGATAGCCGCGGCAAAGCTAGCATCGCGGCGCAGCGTGCGCCGCACGCTGCGCCGCTGGAGGCCGCGCGCTAACGTTGGTTCATGACGGCACACGCCACGATGCCCAGCCCGGTCGGTGAGCTGCTCCTTGTCGCCAGCGACGCGGGGCTCGTCGCCATTCGCTTCGAGTGGAACCGGCACGGCCCGGATCCGCGTGCGTCATCGGTGCCCTCGGCCGAGGCCTCCGGCGCGCAAGCGCGCATCCTCGCCGACGCACGTACGCAGCTTGACGCGTACTTCGCCGGTGCGCGGGCGGAGTTCGACCTGCCGCTCGATCCGCGCGGCACCCCTTTCCAGCAGAGGGTGTGGGCCGCGCTGCGCGAGATCCCCATTGGCCGCACGATCAGCTATCTCGAGCTTGCGCGTCGCACGGGCGATCCCAGGGCGGTGCGCGCGGTCGGCGCGGCGAATGGTCGCAACCCGCTTCCGCTCGTCGTGCCCTGTCACCGCGTGATCGGCGCCGACGGATCCCTCGTCGGCTTCGGCGGCGGGCTCGACCGCAAGCGCTGGCTGCTCCGCCACGAAGGCGCGCAGCAGTGTCTGGATCTCGAGGCGATGCCCGCTCTCGAGGCGACGCCCGCCCGCAAGGCGGGCCAGCGCTAGCGCATCGGCGCGCTCGCTATCGCGAGCGATCCGTCGGCGATGGCGCGCTCGATGGCGGCGTGCCGAAATCGGAAGATCTTGCGCAGCTCGTGCTTCACGAATGGCACGGCGATGTTGCCGAGCGGCGCGAGGGGCAGGCGGAAGAGCACCTCGTCGTCCATGCGCGTGCGCTGGTCGTCGAGCGCGGTGAAGTGGTGCCGGTGCCGCCAGAGCGCATACGGCCCGCGCAGCTGCTCGTCGGCGAACTCGGTGGGTGGATCCCAGCGCGTGATCAGCGTGCGCCAGCGCAGCGGCACGCCGGCCACGCGCACCGTGTAGTCGATCAACGTGCCCTCGCGCATCACGATCGGCTCCGCCGTGTGGATGCGGAATCCCATCGCCGGCGGCGTGATGACGGCGAGGTTGCGCGCGTCGGCAAAGAACGGAAAGAGCGTGGTGCGTGGCAGCGGGATCACCTGGGTGGCGCGCAACATCCACCCGCCGTCCGCTTCGCGCTCGATGCGAATGTCGTTGTCCAGCTTCTGGTGTTCAGCCATTGACCGTTCCTGGACAGCGCGATAGGCTGCTCGGATGCCGGAGCGATCGAGCGGGACGCGGTATCCCATGCGTTATGTGATGAGCCGGACCGGGCTCTCGGCCGACGTCCTCCGGGCGTGGGAGCGAAGGTACGGTGCAGTGAGCCCGCAACGCTCGCCGGCGGGACAGCGGCTCTATTCCGACCGCGACATCGCGCGGCTGCTCCTCCTCCGACGCGCGACGCTCGACGGGCACAGCATTGGCGCCATCGCGCCCCTCGACGACCGCGCGCTCGAGGCGCTGCTCGACACCTCGCCCGCCGCGGCCGAGTCCTCCGACGTCGACCTGGCGCCACGGGTGCACGAGGCGATGTCGGCCGTCGAGCGACTCGACGCGGGAGCCCTCGAGGCAACCCTCCGCCGCGCGGCGATGGCGCTCGGCGCCACCACCTTCGTGGACGCCTTTGCGCCGCGCCTGCTCATCGAGGTCGGCGAGCACTGGCACCTCGGTGAGCTCGGACCCGCGCACGAGCATCTCGCGACGAGCACGATGCGCCGCGTCCTGGACTGGGTGATCGAGGCGTTCGTCGTCGCGCCGCGCGCGCCGAAGCTCGTCGTCGCCACGCCTGCCGGTGAGCGGCACGAGCTCGGCGCCATGCTCGTGTCGGCCGCGGCGGTACAGGAGGGATGGCGCGTCATCTACCTGGGTGCGGACCTGCCGGCGGCGCAGATCGTTCACGCGGCGTCGCAGGTTCGCGCGCGCGCCGTGGCGCTGAGCGTCGTCGCCGCGGCCGGTCGTGGGGTCACGACCGAGCTCCGCGCCGTGGCCCGCGGGCTCGCCGAGGGCACCTCGCTGCTCCTCGGCGGTCGCGCGGCCGAACAGGTGGAGGCCGTGCCGCATGCGCGCGTGCTCGCCGACATCGCGGCGCTGCGTCGCGCGCTGCGCGCCATCCGCTCCGTCAGCGAACCGGCTGCGCATCCATCGGAGTCGTGATGCCGGTCGCCGGCGCGCCGGACGACGCGAGCGCCTGCGCGGCGATCCACTCGTAGGTGCGACGAATGCCGTCCTCGAGCGTGACCTGCGGCGTCCAGTCCAGCACGGCACGCATCCGCGTGTTGTCACTTCCGCGCCCCCGCACGCCCTGCGGCCCGTCCACGTGGCGGAGCCGCAGCCGCTTGCCCGCCACGCGCGCCGTCAGGTGGGCGAGCTCGTTGATCGTGACCAGATGATCGCTCCCCAGGTTGATGGGCTCGCGATGACCGGAGCGCATGAGCCGGTGGATGCCCTCCACGCAGTCGTCGATGTAGCAGTACGTGCGTGTCTGCTCGCCATCGCCCCAGATGTCGATCGTGCCGTCATCGGGCGTGAGCGCTACCTTGCGGCAGATCGCGGCGGGCGCCTTCTCGCGACCACCGTCCCACGTGCCGAGCGGGCCGTACATGCTGTGGAACCGGGCGACACGCGTCTCGAGCCCGTAATCCTCGCGATAGTGCCGGCAGAGCCGTTCCATGTACAGCTTCTCCCACCCGTAGCCGTCCACGGGATCGGCCGGGTACGCGTCCTCCTCGCGCAACGGCGCCGCGTCGGGCGACTGCAGCCGGAAGGGCGGATACACGCACGCCGAAGACGAATAGAAGAAGCGCGTGACACCGGCGCGCCGCGCCGCATCGAGCATGTTGGCGTCGATCAGCACGTTGTCGTGCGCGATATCCGCCTTGTTGAACTCGATGAATCCCATGCCTCCCATGTTGGCCGCCAGGTGATAGACCTCGTCCACGTCGCGCACCGCGGTGGCACAGCTGCCGGCGTCGCGCAGGTCGAGCAGCAGGAACTCGTGGGCGCGGCTCGGTGCGAACGCGGGGCGCACGAGGTCCGCGCCGCGCACGCGGTAGCCGGCGTCCACGAGGTAGCTCACGAGGTGGTGCCCGATGAAGCCGCCCGCGCCGGTGACGAGCACGCGTGGCTTGCCGCTGGACAGAACTGGAATGGAGTGGCTCATCGATGATGCTGTCCCTGCTGCTCGCCGTGCAGTTCGCGGCGCTGTTGGTGGTTGGTGTACGCCTGGCGCGCGGTCGGCGCCGGCTCCCCGAGGTGGAGCCGGACGTCGCGGGCACGAGCGCGTCCGATACGACGGTGACCGTCGTGGTCCCGGCAAGAAACGAGGCGGCGCGAATCGGCCCGTGTCTCGCCGGCCTCGGCGCGCAGCGACAGCCGCTCGTTGAAGTGATCGTCGTCGACGGCCATTCCACGGACGCGACGGCCGCGCTCGTGGACGCCGCCGCCGAGCGCGACGCGCGCTTCCGCCGCATCGAGGAGCCGCCGAGACCGGCTGGTCGCGTGGGGCGGCCGTGGGCCATCGCCGCCGGGTGCGCCGTGGCGAGGGGCGCGTGGGTAATGGTGGTGGACGCCGACACCGCCCCGCAGCCTGGCATGATTGCCGGCGCGCTGAACGCCGCACGTCGCCTCGAGCTCGACGCCGTCTCGTTCGCGCCGCGCATCATCGCACCGGCCCCGGGTGCGCGGTGGCTGCAGCCGTCGTTCCTCGTCACCCTCATCTACCGCTTCGGGCCGGCCGGACTTGCCGACTCCGCCGCCGACCGCGTGATGGCCAACGGCCAGTGCATGCTCATGCGCCGCGAGGTGCTGGAGTGCGCGGGCGGCTACGGCGTGGCCGACGACTCGTACTGCGATGACATCCGCGTCGCGCGCCACCTCGCGCAGCGCGGCGCACGCGTCGGGTTCCTCGATGGCCCGCGCCTGCTCGACGTCACGATGTATCCCACGGCGCGCGAGACCTGGCGCGCGTGGCCGCCCTCGCTCCACATGCGCGACGCCACCCGGCCGGGCTGGCGCTGGCTCGACGCGCTCGTCCTGCTGCTCGCGCAGGCGCTGCCCATCCCGATGCTGCTGTTCCTTGCGCTCGCCGGCGGACGACTCGACGCGCCGGCCGGCGTCATCGCCGGCCTCTGGGTGGTGAATGGCGCGTTGCTGCTCATGCGCGCGCTGCTCGCCTTCGCCACGGCGCACTCCTTCGCGCGCCGCGGCGTGCCGTACTGGCTCGCGCCGCTCGCCGATCCGTTCACCGTGCTGCGCGTGACGTGGACGATGATCGCGCCGCCGCGCGAATGGCGTGGCGCACCGCACTCGGCGGCGTGAGCTCACCCGCGCGCCGCGAGCGCGGCGGACGCCGAACGCTCGCCGCGCGGGTGGGCCGGCCGAGGCACCACGCGCTCCAGCACGCGCGCGGAGCTGAGCACGCCGGGAATGCCGCCACCCGGATGCGTGCCCGCGCCGACGAAGTACAACCCGTCCACATCCGGCGACCGGTTGTGGTAGCGGAACCACGCCGACTGGGTGAGCACCGGCTCCGGGCCGAACGCCGCGCCGTCCACCGAGCGCAGCGTCTGCTCGAAGTCGAGCGGCGTCATGTGGAACGACGTCGCGAGCTCGCTGTCGAGCCCGGGGAGCAGCCGGCGCTGCAGTGACTCGCGCAGGCGCGCGAAGTACGGCTCGCCCTCGCGCGTCCAGTCGATGCCGGCGCGGAGGTTCGGCACCGGGGAGAGCACGTAGAACGTCTCGCATCCCGGCGGCGCGAGCGATGGATCCGTCCGCGTCGGTGCGTGCAGGTAGAGCGAGAAGTCGCGCGCGAGCGGCCGCTGCTGGAAGATGTCGTTCAGCAGTCCCTCGTAGCGCGGGCCGAGCAGGATGGTGTGGTGCGCCAGGTCGGGATACCTGCGCCGGGTGCCGAAGTAGCCGACGAAGAGGCTCATCGACTGTCGCACGCGCGACACTGATTGCGGCGTGTGTCGCCGGCGCCGCGACGTCGGCGCGAGCATCCGGCTGTAGACGTACG
>Ga0157372_10003261_pt1 | contig 17534 bp, 17 predicted proteins | sample C55metaG_FD_115307 | JGI IMG/M metagenome (GOLD analysis project Ga0157372, IMG submission 115307) | Corn rhizosphere microbial communities from Kellogg Biological Station, Michigan, USA - C5-5 metaG | ecosystem: Host-associated > Plants > Roots > Rhizosphere > Soil | place: USA: Michigan... | reverse complement strand
GTAACGGTGGGGCGGCATCCGATGCACTACCGGCGCGGGTCGCTGCGGGATGAGGGTGTGCTCTCCGCGGCGGAGCTGAAGGCGCGTACGGATGGGGAGTATGTGCGCGCCGCCGGGTGCGTGATCGCGCGGCAGAGGCCCGGGACGGCGCTTGGGTTCATCTTTCTATCGATGGAGGATGAGACGGGGATCGCGAATGTGATCGTGTCGCCGGACCTGTATGAGCGGCAGCGGTCGACGGTGATCCGCAGCAAATTTCTGATCGCAGAGGGCGTGTTGCAGAACCAAGACGGAGTGGTGCACGTGAAAGCCACGCGGCTAGTCCCGCTGAATGCCCGCTGATGGTGCCTAGGTTTTTGGCACGCCGAGGGTGAAGTAGAAGGTTGCGCCCTTGCCAATTTCTCCTTCCGCCCAGACGACACCCTCGTGGCGCTCGACGATGCGGTGGACCGTGGCGAGACCCACGCCGGAGCCGGTGAACTCGGTTTCTGCGTGCAGGCGCTGGAACGGCTTAAAGAGTTGCCCAGCAAGCCGCTGGTCAAATCCGGCGCCGTTGTCGCGGACGAAGTAGACGGTATCGTTGCCCTGTTGCTTGCGGCCAAACTCGATGCGCGCATCGGGATTGCGGCTGGAGAACTTCCAGGCATTGCGCAGCAAGTTTTGCATGACCACCAGCATCAGGCCCCTGTCAGCGGTGACGTAGCAGCCGGGCAGCACGACACACTCGACGTGGCGGTCCGGGTGTGCCGTTGCAAGGTCCTGGAGGATGGAGTCGACCATGGCACTCAGGTCAAGTTGCTGGAGGTGAAGACCGGCGCTGTTGGCACGCGAGAGGTTCAACAGGTCGTCGATGATGTGCGACATGTCCGCGACTGACGACGCAAGGCGCTGCAGCATGGGATCGTCCGGTTTCACCGGGCTGCCAGCATCTTCAGGGTTCTGGACGAGGTAGCAGATGTTGCTGATGATCTCGAGCGGACCGCGGAGATCGTGCGCGACGGTGTAGGAGAAGGACTCGAGCTCACGGTTTACCGCCTGAAGCTGGGCTGTTCGCTCCTCGACCCGGCGCTCGAGTTGATTGCGTCCCTGCTCCAGGGCGGCGTCGCGACGCTGGATTTCTTCCAGCATCTCGTTGAAGGATTGCGTCAAGGATTCCAGCTCGCTGTAGCGCTGTGTGGGCTGGAAGCGCAGGGAATAGTCGCGGTAACGCGTGACCAGGCGAGCCGTATCGGACAACGAGACGATCGGCTCCGAGAGCAGGCGTCGAGCGAGTGTTCCGGAGAGCAAGGCTAGGAACATGCAGGCGATGAGGATCACGGCGGCGATGATGGCATAGCGAATGGCCTGCTGGCGCAGATCCTGGAGATGCGCCTGGATGTAGACGGTGCCGTGTAATCTGCCATCCGACTGGATGGGCGCAGAGACGAGCACGTCGATGCCGTATTCCGACACGAAGCGTGTATTTCCGGGAGGTATCGTGCGGGGGCCTATGGCGGACTGGGCGGCAGCGGGATATTGAGCGAAGAGCTCTCCGGATTGGGTGTAGATGGCGGCGGCGGTGACGTCTTGTGAGTTGCTAAGCGCGGACAAGGCGTTCGTTGCGGCTGCCGGGTCATCGTAGAGGAGGGCACTGATGCTGTTCGCGCCGATGATGCGAGCTTCGGACGTGAGATTGCTTACGGCGATCTGCCGCGAGGAGACGAGATTGTAGGCAAGGAACGCGACATATGCCAAGACCAGCGCGATGCCGCAAACGAGCGCATTCATCCAGTAGAGCCTCGTGGCGATGGACCGGGTTCTGACGGAAGAGCGAATCATTTCGCCTCCTCCACAGGCTTGCCCTGGACGGCCACGGCCAACTTCAGCAGCTCGGAACTGACGGTCAGATGGGATTCGGTGGTGGGCGCAAGATCGATTGAGAATCGGACTCGGCTCTCCTCGACGAGAAACTGGATCATGCCTCCGCGATCGAGAAAGTCGGGGGCGCTGCTGACCGTCAGAATAGGCTTGCTTTTGATGGCGGTCAGGTCCTTGCCCAGCCGTGCATCCTCCGACGCCGCGAGGAAGAGAATGTGGCAGCCCTCTGCCTCCGCGATGGAAGGGAGATGGCGGACAACCACTTTGCGTCCCGGCGTCGACTCGTTCGAAGCTGCGGCATCCAGTGCGCCGTTGAAGTCGTCGCTGCCGAGTGTGCAGATAGCAAAGGATGCCGACGGCGGAGTTGCCTCAGGCGGCCAGGTGACGAATTTGACGAAGTTGTAGAGGTAGAGGGCTTCAAGTTCGGAGGGAGTTGGCGAATGCGCAGGCTGCGCGGCCGTCGACAGCACAGCGACGCCAGATGCAAGAATAACTCCGAGGATCCGGCACACGCCGAAGAGTGCGCGCCCGAAACCTGCCGCCGGCTTGAGAATTCGATGCACGCGTTTCTCTTAGAGAGCTTCGTATCGCATCTCCACCAATGTAAACCGATTTACGGGTGCGGCGTCGGAAGCGGGGCTCTTAAGTTGTTTGCCTGGATCGGGTTCGTCGAACGGGCACGGCTTCCGCTAGACTGGAATTCGCCGTGCGGCCGGGTGTGGGCTGCGGGATCTGTCCATGCGTACTCTCCTGCGGAATGTGTTTAGTGACGAGCTGGGCACGACCAAGCAGAAGGTGATTTCTGTCTACGGACTGCTGCTGGCGCTGAATGTGGGAGGGTGGACATGGGCGCTAGTCGCCTTTCACCGTTACCCTACGCTGCTGGGCACATCATTTCTGGCGTACTGCCTGGGACTGCGGCATGCGGTCGACGCAGACCACATTGCGGCAATCGACAACGTGACCCGGAAGCTGATGCAGCAGGGGAAGCGCCCCGTAAGCGTAGGACTCATGTTTTCGCTCGGGCACTCGACGGTGGTGGTGTTGGGGTCCGTGGGGATTGCCGCGGCTGCACTGGGCCTGCAGCACAGCACGATGTCCTTCCACCGCATTGACGGCGCGATTGGGATCGGGATTTCGAGCGCGTTTCTGTTCGCGATCGGCCTGACGAACCTGGTGGTGCTGCGCTCGGTGTACCGCACGTTTGCCCATGTTCGCCAGGGCGGCCCGTACGTTGATGAGGATTTCGATGTTCTGCTCGGCAGCCGAGGGTTCCTGACGCGGATCTTTCGACCGGTTTTTCGCATTGTGCAAAAGAGCTGGCATATGTATCCGCTCGGAGTGCTGTTCGGGCTTGGATTCGATACGGCGACTGAGATCGGCCTGCTTGCGATTTCGGCTGCAGCGGGTTCGAACGGGCTGTCCCTCTGGTCCGTGTTCGTGTTCCCGACGCTGTTCGCGGCAGGCATGTCGCTGGTGGATACGACGGATACCGTACTGATGGTGGGAGCGTATGGCTGGGCGCTGGCGAATCCGGTTCGCAAGCTGTACTACAACCTGACGATTACGGCGGTGTCGGCCGTGATCGCGCTGGTTGTGGGAGGAGTTGAGGTATTAGGTCTGCTGGCGGGACGAGTTCACGAGCCCGGCGTGTTCTGGCACTCGATCAGCGCATTGAATCAGAACTTTGGGATTCTGGGGTTCGCGGTGATTGCGCTGTTTGTGGTGTGCTGGGCGGTGTCGATTGCGGTGTACAAGTGGAGACGTCTGGATGGCCTCGCTCCTGACCAGGTTTAACCGCGTTACAAGGCTATTTGGGCTCCGGCGTCATCGCCTTGGCGATGATATTGGTGGTGCTGAAGCCCTCCAGGGTTGGCACGATTTTGACTCGTCCTCCCCAGTATCTAATTTCTTTGGCGCCTACGACGGTGTCTTCGGTATAGTCGCCGCCCTTGACGATGACGTCGGGCCGAAGTGCCTCAATGACGCGCAATGGCGTGGGCTCGTCGAAAATGACGACGGCGTCCACCGCCGAGAGAGAGGCGAGGATCTGTGCTCTTTCGCATTCGCCGACGATCGGACGGGTTTGGCCCTTGAGGCCACGAACTGAAGAATCGCTGTTAATACCGACGACCAGGCGATCACCCTCCCGCCGTGCGGTCTCCAGCAGGGTGATGTGGCCAATGTGGAGGAGATCGAAGCAGCCGTTGGTGAATGTAATGTGCTCGCCAGCCTGGCGCCACGCATGAGCTCTTGCGCGGAGGCCGTCTAGGGTGACGACCTTTTCTGCGCTTTGGATGCCGAGCTCGGGCATGACGCTCAGGAGGAGCTCATCGCGACTGACTGGCACGGTTCCGACCTTGCTCACGGCAATTCCTGCGGCGATGTTCGCGAGCTGGACCGCGGCCTCCATGTGTAAGCCTCCAGCTAGTGCGAGAGCCAGGGTGGCGATGACGGTATCGCCGGCACCCGAAACGTCGAAGACCTGGCGCGCGACGGCGGGAGCGATGGACCTGGATTCCGCGCGCAAAAGGGCAATGCCTTTTTCGCTCAGAGTGGCAGTCAAGCAATCGAGGTTCAAGTCGCGGACCATCTGCTGACCTGCTGCGAGTAGTTCATCGAGGTCCTTGGTCGGGATGCTGGTCGCAATCGAAAGCTCCGCGACATTTGGACAGATTGTAGTGGCACCGCGGTAGCGAGCGAAGTTGCGCTGCTTCGGATCGACGAGGACAGGGACACCCCGCTGGCGCGCTTTGCCTATGACATAGCGGCAGACGTCTTCCGTGAGGACGCCTTTTCCGTAGTCGGACAGGACGACCGCATCGGTAGTTTGGATAGAGCTATCAATTTGGTGCCTGAGATCTGAGAGGGCAGCTGGAGTGAATTCGTTGACCGCCTCACGATCGAGTCGTAACATCTGCTGCTTACCGCTGACGATTCGCAGCTTCGTAGTGGTCGGATAGCCCTTGACTCGAATGATGTTGGGCTCAACAGAACCGTCTCGCAACAATATTTCGAGCGAGTACGCCTCTGCGTCATCGCCCCAAAAGCCGACCAGAGTGGCCTTTCCGCCGAGCGAAGCGATGTTCATGGCCGCGTTACCAGCGCCACCGGGCCGGTCGTTCTGGTGCATGACACGAACGACCGGAACTGGGGCCTCGGGCGAAATTCGGTCGACATCTCCCCAGGTGTAGCGATCTAGCATGATGTCGCCAATGACGAGTACCCGTTTGCTACTCCAGCCGCTCTCGACCAGCCTGAGCATTGCGTGAAAATCCTGCATCATGCCGCACTTCTACCGTTTCCGCAATGGAGGGTCTTATGGCTCTCTACCATGGGGCGGGTTGTCTCGATTGCGATGCTTTCGAGAGTCGCTTGCTGAGTGGACGGCCATTGCATGACGATGAGGTGGCCCTTGGCGGCTTCTTCTGTGATATTTGTATTCAGCAATTTCTGACTCCGTAGCTAGCATAGCTCCGGCGGGCCACGCTCAACATTTCCATGATATCGGGTACTCACTCCAAATGAAATCGTGTTTCAAGCCGATCTCGCCATTCCCTGACCTTCAATTCGCTTTTCTTGACCGCGACGGTGTGGTGAATCGTAAACCTCCCGAAGGCAAGTACATTGCGGACTGGTCGGAGTTTGACATTCTGCCGGGCGTGGAAGACGCCATCGCGAGACTGAACCGGAACGGTTGCCGCGTACTTGTGATCAGCAATCAGCGGGGCATCGCACTCGGGTTATGTCGTGCTGAGGGCGTGAACGAGATCCACGAGAGATTGCAAAACCGCCTGATGTCGCGCGGTGCACACATCGACGGGTTCTATTTGTGCCCGCATGATACAGGCCAATGCGACTGCAGGAAACCCGAAATAGGGTTGTTCCTCCAGGCTACACGGAGGTATCCCCAGATTTCTGCCGATAACAGCATCATGATCGGCGACGCGCTCTCTGATATACAAGCGGCCCAGAGGTTCGGTTGTCGATCGGTGTTCATCGAGGGTGATCCGACTACGCGGAAATCGGGTGCCGAAGCCGCTGCAAGACTCGCCGACGGGACGGCGGAGTCGTTACTGCAAGCTGTGAATTCGTTACTGGGCCTTGATAGTTAGGCGAGCATTTTCTTCTTGAAGCGCGAAGGCTTCGCACCTCTTTGAGGAGGCGATTGAAGCCCGGCCAATTTCGCGGACCATGACGTCGACCCCGCTGACAGGCGAGCATCTCGCAGGTGGGGGGGGGCGCAGAAATGGGAACGTTGCTCAGATGGCTGAGAACAAATCCCTGAGAAGCTGAAGAACGCTGGCCTTCAGCAGCGCCCATGCTGCTCCGAGTATTAACCCGATCAGAACTCCGGCGACAATGACATAGCCCCTGCGCGGAGAGCTTGGGGTGTCGGGCACCGATGCTGAATCGAGGACCTGGAGCACGGGAGCGTCGCGCGCCTCATCCAGTCGAGCTGCCTCGTATTGTTTCGACAGTATTTCGAAGAGAGCTTCGTGATATTTGACTTCGCGAAGTTTACGTATGAAATCAAGCTGAACTTGCGGCAGGTGCGTCGCGGGGATGGCTCCGTTTGCAGCGCGGGAAGAGCCATCCTGTATCCGGGCGAGTTGTTCCTGAAGGTTCGCGATCTCGCTCCGGAGCCGAACAGTCTCGGGATTTTCCTCCGTGGCAGATTGATGGAGAGCCGCCAGTTGGACCTGTCTGGCTGCAATCTGAGCGCGCGTTTCCGCAATTGACCTGATCTCTACCTCAGTCTGGGCCGCTGGGGCGATGAACCCTGACTGTTCTTGGCTTTTTTTAAGCTCGATCTCCGCGTCAGCAAGGTTGTTCTTTTCCCGCTCAAGCTGCTGTTCGAAGAAGAGACGTTTCTGTGAACTCTGTCCGAGAGCCAAACGTCCTTCCGTCGATCGCAAAGAACTCATGTAAGCATCGGCCAGGTCGTGCGCAAGCCCGGGACTCTTATCGGTGACGGACACGCTGACGATGGTAGATTTCGGGTCCACGGAAATATTTGTGCGATCGCCCAATAGCTTTTCCGCTTTACTTTCTTTCTTGACGCGATAGATGCCAACAAGATTGAACTTCTTGACCAGTTCAGCGGCGATCGAGCGGCTCTTCAGTATGCCTGCGTAAAGCTCACCAGACGTTTTGCCGCTGCCCAGGAGATCTGCCCCGGCCACTGCCGACAATTGCCCGGCCAAGGCTGTCGCGAGCGGGTTGCTGTTGTTGAGATTCGGAGGAATGAAGGAGGCGGTAGCAGTGTACTTCGGAGGCAGAACAAACGCCAGCAGAGCTGCGGCCGCGGTAAACGCCACCGTGATCCATGCGATCTCTCGTTTATTTCGTCGGAGAGTCCGGAATAGATCGATGAAATCCGGCGAACCCGAAATTGAGTGTAGCGGATCCCGGCTCTGGGGATCTGATGTGAGCGGCGTAATCGGGCTGTGGACGGCCATCTGAACCTCACACAATAGCTTACTTCGGCTCGAATTAAACGTCACCATTCGTGCCAGATGCGCAGCGGTGGTTCGGCATAGTTATTCAGATAGACTGTGCACGGGTGCCGCGGTTTGGGCGCTCAGCAACTTGGGCGTGGGGCGAACGTGCAGGGGTGAAGTGAGGAAACTAGGGTTCACGCTTGTAAAGAATGCGGCGGCTAACGTTGTAAGAGGGGGTGCTACCGCCGTCGTCGCTATCGTGCTTCCCCACTTTCTAACCCGTTCACTCGATCGGGATCGATTCGCCTGCTGGGCATTGATGTTGCAGATTGCTGCTTATGCCAGTTATCTGGACTTCGGGCTCCAAACGGCCGTCGCGCGGTACTTGGCGCAGACAGTGGAACGTCGCGACAACAGCGCCCGTGACCGCTTGATAACGACTGCGCTCGCGATTTTAACGATTGCGAGCGTTGTAGCCTTTTTGGCGATCGCGGTGATTGTATGGAAGCTGCCGGCCATCTTCACTCATGTGCCCCGGCAATTGTTAGCCGATATGCGACAGGGGATATTGGTTCTGGCGGCAAATGCTGCAATTCTGCTTCCCATTTCCACCTTCACGGGTGTGCTGATCGGTTTGCACAGGAACGAGTATCCCGCCATAGCGATCGGCGCTAGCAGAATCGTCGGCGGGGTTGCGGTAATCGCAGCATCCCGCAGCACATCCTCTCTGTTCCTGCTTGCCTGTTGTATGGCCGTACCGAGTCTCATCGGGGGAGTGGCACAGGTACTGCTCTCATTCAAACTGCTACCCGGAATCCATGTTGCAGCTGTGAACATCAGTCGCGGCGTGGCCGTAGAGTTAGCACGGTATTGCTCTGTGCTGACTCTATTCTCATTTTGGATGTTGCTGATCACTGGTCTTGATGTCACGATAGTCAGCTATTTCAACTTCTCCGCAGTGGGCTATTATTCCATTGCATCGATGCTGGTAGCCTTCTTCTCTGGGTTGAACACTGCGGTCTTCAACGCCTTTATCTCCCCAGTCGCCGTGTTGCATCAACGGGCTGAATATCAACGGATTACCGCATTGATTATGCGAGCTACTCGCCTAAATACAGTCGTCAATTTGACTATTCTTGCAACCGCGGTTACTTTCGGGCTCCCTCTTCTGAAACTATGGGTTGGGGAGCCATATGCTAGTAATTCATTTGGGATTGTGCTGGTCCTTCTGCTTGGTCAGGCGGTCCGGCTGACGGTCAGCGCATATGCCTCATCCCTGCTGGCCATGGGAGATCAGCGGTACGCGGTCTTACCAGGAGCTGTCGAGGCCTTTACCAATCTGGTGTTCAGCCTTATCGGCATTCGCTATTTCGGCCCGATCGGAGTAGCTTGGGGGACGCTCGCCGGATCGATATTGGGGCTTGGCAGCTATCTCGTGTACACATTCCCGAAAATACCCTCTTTGTCTTTGACCAGCTCAGTTTACCTGCGGAGAGGTGTTGCGCTTCCGGCTCTGACGTTCGCACCGTTGCTGCTGCTAACAGCGCTGTTGCCGAAAGATTCCATGCCCGACGCGCGGTTCGTGATTGGCTGGGTAGCGTCGCTCTCCATATCCGTTCTCGTTTTCTGGAGAACGGATCGGCCTGGCAAGCAATTCGGCGACGTTTCAGCTCAGGCTGATTGATCAGCGAAATGCTCTGAGGGCTTAGTTGCGATGACCTCGATCGCGTCGCCATTTCGTGTGAAGTCACACAGACGGGCGAGGATATTTGCTGCGACCTTCAAGAGCGGATTTCGGATCAGCATGCCTTCTGTGGATCTTCTGCTGCTGTTTCGGTTGACATAGATCTGCAGGCTGCCCAAGATGCTCGAATAATTCGATTGATAGTAAACACGATCGACGTGGAAACCCGTACGGCGTAACAATGCTGAGATATTCGATGTCCCATAACTAAACGTGTGGACTGGGATCCCTAAGTACCACCAGTACCTGCCGAAAACCCGGTATGGAATGCTCTCGGTATTGGGTATGCCGAGGAACAGCTTTCCTCCGGGCCTCAGGATCCGTCGAATTTCAAGAAGAACCTCCCCGGGATTTGGCATGTGTTCGAAGGAGTGGTTTGATCGAATGTAGTCGAAACTGTTCGCAGGAAAGTGTGCATCATGTAAGGTGCCATGCACCACGTCGAGACCTTCGCGCTGCGCTTGGCTGGCGCCAAATAGACTCGGTTCGACACCTCTCACATCCCATCCTCTAACCTTCATAAAGTGCAGGTACTCGCCACTGCCGCAGCCGATATCGAGAAAGCGACCGGGAATTTCGAATGTTGGGTTACGAGTATTGATCTGAGCTTTAAGCAGCTTCTTGGCTATGGATATAAGCGCAGAACTACGGATGAGGGGCTGATAGGCATAGTAGTCCTGGGCATAGAATGCGGAAAGTTCCTCGAGCGACGGGATCGGATCCATGTGGACGAGTCCGCAGCCGACGCACCGCACCACACTGAAATTTCCCGCGATGCCGTAATGTCGGTCGCGTGTCCGGAAGAGCGGCTCGATTTGGGTAGAGCCACATATTATGCAAGGAACTGCAGACATTCGAATACCTGTGAGTTGTGATGGAAGGTACTGCAAGGACGAGATTCCGATCAATTCACTGTAACCCATGCTCCTACCGACGGATCGTAGCGACGAATGACGCGGGCTGGGCTTCCGATGGCGACCGAGTAATCTGGGACGTCGGAGGTTACAACGGAATGCGCACCAATGACACACCGCTTGCCAATGCGCACATTTGGCATAATGAGTGAAGCAAAACCCAAGAAGGTGCCATCTCCGATCTCGACGAATGTGTCTTCGTCAAGAATCCGAGCGCCGATCTTCAGAGGGTCCATTACGTCATAGTAGGGATGCGTGGTATCTATGATCGCGCAGTTACCGGTGATGCTGACGTCGCTACCAATTTCAATACGGCCCTGGCAAACGATGTGGACGTTCTGCTCAATGTTGACATTATTTCCTATAGAGAGATGCGGAGTGCGATGAGCAGTATGTAAGACTGCCTCAAGTCTGGCGCCGTCCCTGATCTGGACTCGGCTGCCCAAGTACATGTACCGAGGATTCGAGATGAACATTGGGCGCCTGATGAGGCTGTTCGCACCCATGCTACCGAATACCATCCTGTAGAGAATCATTGTCTTGATTCTCCAGTACAAATCCTTTAACAAGTTGCAACTATCGTAAAGCGGCTGACGCAGAATTGCTTTTATACTCCCGACTCTCCCACCTCTTTGGCGGATCACACCAGCAATTATAATAGGGAGGGCCAGCGCGCAACTGAGGTCTGGCGAATAAGGCTTCGATGAACATTCTAATCACCGGCGGCGCCGGTTTCATAGGAACCCATCTCACGCGGAACCTGCTATTGGAAGGGCACGAAATCGTCATTTTGGACAGCTTTGTCCCCCAGGTCCATGGCGGGACAAAGTCAATGGCCCCTGACCTCGCGCCTCATGTACGGCTGGTTATCGGAGATGTTGCTGACCCCGTGACATTGGCGGATGCCCTCGCTGGAGTGGAGTGTGTGATCCATCTTGCCGCTGAGACGGGGACTGGGCAGTCGATGTACGAAATATCCCGGTATCAGCGTTCGAATCTGGCCGGAACCGCTGTCCTATTCGAGCTGCTAACCAAATCTGCTGCAAGGCGTATCGGGAGGATTGTGGTCGCATCTTCCCGCTCAATTTATGGAGAAGGCGCCTACCACTGTGATACCGACAGGCTGGTTTATCCAACCTCGAGATCGTCAGAGGATAAGGGATCTGGTCTCTTCGATCCTCTGTGCCCAATCTGCGGTGGACCATGTACACCAGTGCCAACGCCAGAGTCGGCACCCCTTCAACCGGCTTCTTTCTACGGTCTTACGAAGCAGGTGCAGGAACAAATGGTTTTGTTGTTCGGTCGCGTATTGGGTATCACCTCTATTGGCCTGCGGTATCAGAACGTCTATGGTCCGGGGCAGTCGCTATCGAATCCGTACACCGGGATACTGGCGGTATTCTCTAATCTAGCCCGTGCTGGCCGCCCTATTCCAGTATTTGAGGATGGGCTTGAGAGTAGAGATTTCGTTTTTGTTGACGATGTGGTCGGGGCGACCACAGCTGCCATACTAGCCGATATCCAAGGCTTTCATGCTGTAAACGTCGGCTCTGGAGTGTCGACCACAGTGCATGACGTCGCAAAGGAGGTCTGCCGATTCTTTCGAACTACTTCACGGATTGAGACAACCGGTGCGTTCAGAGAAGGCGACATCCGGCATGGGCTCGCAGATGTGACCTTCGCCCGCGAGCTCTTCGGTTATACGCCGACGTGCGAATTCCGTACGGGCTTAACAAGATTCCTGGAATGGACCGGGGACCGTGAGCCGACGGTTGCCGGTTATGACGTCTCTTTGAATGAAATGAGGAGCCGAGGGCTACTCCATGAGCGAAGATAGATACAAGGAAAATACCTTTGATCTGCCGCAGTATGTGCCTGGAAAAATCGGGGTAGTCACGGTGACATTCGGTAGTGCGCAGGTGCTTCCAGGATTCTTCGAGTCCCTGGATAAGCAGGCCTATAGGAATTTCATGCTGGTTGCTGTCGATAATGAGTCAGATGACGACACGGTGGTGCAGCTAAATGCTTATTGGGGCTGCGAAAAGGTGATCATATCGAATGAGAAAAATCTGGGTGTTGCTGCGGGCAATAATCAAGGAATTCGGGCGGCGATCGCTGCTGGATGCGAGTACGTGCTGCTTCTGAATAACGACGTCGTGTTCGGATCCGACCTGTTTCAGAAACTCGTTGACGGAATCCATGAACACAGGTGCGATATGACGACGCCGCTTATTTACTACTTTGACCGGCGTGACGTGATTTGGTGCGCTGGTGGCGAGTTTCAACGGTGGGCGGGATTCCGGGTACGTCACCGAGGCGCGGACACCGTAGATTCGGGCCAATATACTGAGCCGCTGCGGGTCAACTACGCTCCGACGTGCTGTATTTTGTTCCGCAGGGAGGTGTTCCGCATCGTCGGATTGATGGATGAATCTTATTTCGTCTACGTCGATGATCTCGACTTTTTGTACAGAGCCTCGAATCATGGGCTTCGTTTGTTCTACCTTCCCAGTGCGAAACTGTGGCATAAGGTGAGTGCACTCACGGGAGCAGAGTCATCGTTCTCGGTGAGGTACAACACTCGCAACCGCGCATATTTTTCTGCCAAACATCTGCGAGGGCTAGCTTACGCAGTAACGAGTGTCAGCTTCCTCGCGTGGTACTACATCCAAAGAGTGTGCGGCAAGTACGATGCAGAGATGCTGAGCCGTAAGTTGGAACACCGCCGAGAGGGCATAGAACTCGCCAAGTCTCAAGGTTTCTGACTCGATGCGTCCGCGCTTGCAGGCACAAATGACCTCCGAACAGAAAATACATCTTAAATCAGTCGCTCGGCACTTGTTCAGAGTTATGTTCTCGCGGTGCTCACGTCAGTATCCGTCTGAGCTCCTGTTGAATCCGAAGCGCATTCTCGTGGTGAATGGTGCACATGTTGGCGACGTGGTTATGTCTACTGCGGTGCTCGGCGCGCTGCGGAGTGCATATCCCGCTTCTGAAATCGGATTCGTCGCCGGAAGTTGGTCGAAGATGGTCGTAACCAACCATCCGATGGTCGACTTTGTTCACGTTGTCGACCATTGGAAAATGAACCGTTCGAGACGATCTTTTGCTTCCAGGTACGCAAGGTACCTCCGGACGCGAAGGCAGGCCTTGCGAGAAATAGAGCCGCTACATTATGACGTCGCCATCTGTCTGCACGCGTACTATTCCGACCTGTTAAGCCTATGCTGGCAGGCGAAGATCCCGGTCAGAGTGGCATTCGAGCAGAGTATCGCCGCGCCCTTGGCCAATATCACGGCGCCATATCCAGCCAACCCGTTCGTTCAGCAGCGGCGCTGTTTTTCCGAGCTGCTGCGGGCTATGTCAATGGATGAGTTTCACTTGTCACAATGCCGGGCCCGGTTGGCTCCGGATTCGCCAGGATCGATATCGGAGCTGCTTGAATTGCTGAATGCGCCGAATTTGGAGTCGACTAGCTATATTGTCGTTCATATTGGCTCAGGCGCCCCGGCAAGAGAGTTACCGGTTGAGACCTGGCGTGCCCTGGTTGAGGCATTATCAAAGGAGTATGTCCTGTTGTTTACGGGTAGAGGACGCCGCGAGACGGAGGCAATCTTGAAGACTATATCGGGCTTTCCCAACTGTGTTGACGCGAGTAACCGGCTAAGCTGGCAGGGATTTGTCACGACAATTCGCCATGCAGGCAGGCTCTATGGTGTCGAGTCGATGGCGGGGCACGTGGCCGCAGCAGTGGGTACTCCATCTGTGCTTGCGTATAGTGGTATCGCCGGCGTAGCGCGGTGGCGGCCTGACACCGATCTAACGACCGTTTGGACGCACCACGTACCGTGTTCTCCGTGCGGAAAGATGGGAGGATGTGGGCACATGTCCTGCGTGCACGAGATTAAGGGCGAGAATCTTGTGAGCTCTATCTCGAGCGGACCAAGGATCTGACCGGAGCACCATGCGTGATTTACAGCGGTTCTGTCTTTTCGCTGCAGTTGTGCTAACACCGTTTCAGGACACCATACTTGGGAATACGCCACTCGGTTTCGTGGGAGCTAACTTGAGTTCTGTTCCGGTGCTATTGTGCGCAATGATCGGAATGATCGAGTGGTTTCGTGAGAAACGTTACAACGTTTCCGCCTCTGCTGTCGCGTGGACGGCTTACGCGGCTGTTCTCTCGATCGCATACGTTGCGATCTGGGGTCCTGAGTCCCATGGTTTCAGCGTTGTTTACAAAACACTATCCATGGGGCTGACGTGCTTCTTGTGCGCGTACTCGATTTTCTATGTTGATGTCTCTCCGACGAAGGGGTTAAGGCGTTCGGTACAGGTAGCCTTCGTCTTATTGATTTTCGGAGTGTTTTTTTGCGATCTCGGGGTAGCGGGCACTCGTGTGATCGCAAATAGCTCGGTTTTTCACATTACTGCCAACCAAGGCGGCGGACGATGGCGGTCGTTCAGTGCCGAGCCGAGCATGTTCTCTGCCACTGTGATTAGCTTGGGTCTTGTAGGAGCTCATCTGTCAAGCGGCAGACTCGGTCGCTGGTTGATGCTTCTGCTCACGTTTGCGTTGCTCATTGTGTCGCAATCAAAAGGTGCTCTCATCGTCATAGCGCTGAGCGCATTGATCATCTTGTTTTTGAATAGACCCAGCATTCTTAGAGCGGTCGGTTACATTGCAGGCTCGCTGATTATTGCGATTCCGATGGGATTCCTGATCTGGCGCAACCTTACTGTTGTGGATCTCGCCCAATCGACAACAACCTTCGCGACCAGAGCGTCGATGGCGGTGTGGTCAGCTATTGTCATTGCCCATAATCCACTGGGCGTGGGGTTCAGCGGATTTTACCAAGCGATCACAATCTATTTGCCGGGTGCCATGGACTGGGTGAGGCAAGTTTCTCCCGTACCGCTCAATTTCGCGGAGGTCGCAGAGTACGTGAACGGGACGAATGTTCCGCTGGATGCTAAATGCTTCCTGCTCGAGTATGCGGTCAACTTGGGTCTCCCGTTTTTGGTCAGCTACTTCGTTTTCTGGCGCCGAGTATCGTCAGCGTTGAAAGCCAGGAAACAGAACATTCTGCTGGCCACGACAATATTTCTTTTGCTGAGCTTCGCAACCTATGTCAACGCACTTGCTCTTTATGCGGCGTACTTCGCATTGGCGTTAGGGTACCGGGAGTATCGATTTTGGAGCCAGGAGGATGTATCCAATCTTGAGAACTCGCAGCCGCCGAGCCAGCCTGGTTCGACCGGTGTTCAGCGTTAGACTCGGCTGGCGCTTCCAAAAGAAGTATCACGACTTAATTCGCTGTATCGTGCCCTTACTATTCCGGCGAAATTCGAACCCCAGATTGAGTAATTCGGCAGACGACTCGGGCCGGGTCACATCGGGGTCAAACCGACTCCAACGAAATGAGAAGCAGGCCTGTTGATGCTCGTTGAGGACCTGTTTAGAATCCTGCGAGTGATGACGTCGATACGGCAGTCTAGCGGTTACGCCAAAGAACAGACCCGCTGGAACTTGGGGCGTGGTAGCACTTTCTGCATATACGCGAATAGTTTCAAGAAAACGCCCTTTTGCCATAAGCAACAACGAGGCTGCCGCACGCCAGGATCTGACCAGACGCGTACTTGGCACCGAGGTTGCGCGCGCGAGACTCGCCAGTCCCCCACTGCAGATGAGCGATGTTTTGGGATGGCGCGAGATTCCAAACTGAAAGCAGCCGGCCATGGCCATTCTGTCGACGATGATCAACTCATGATCTGCATGCCGCTGTTGTCAAGGATCGAACTAGACGACCGAGTTCGTCTGCGCCCTTATTGGGTGAAAATTCCCGCACGATGTAATGCGTTTCGAGAGGCCAGTTCCGAGATCCAGCCACCACCCAATATAGTTTTGTGGTTTCAGGAAAGCCGGGGCTTATTGGGTTTTAGCAATGTTCGCGGGCGAACCTGCGTCGCAGGATGTATTCTGCGGCCTCGAAAACCTGTTGCGCCGATATGCGTTCCATCGTGTCAGTCGGGTTTCCTTCGAATTCGAAACCGAGATGGAGAAACCCCCCAGAACAACCGGGGGTGTCGACGCCAGCGACACATTGTCCCACCGGACCCCATCTGTGTTGGGCGGTAGGACCGTTGATGCTGACGGTCGGGGTTCCAAGCAGTGCCCCAAGGTGCATTATACCGGTATTGACGCTAACAAGCAGTTTTGCCCGTATCAGCAGGCGTGCTACGGATGCGAGGCCTTCCCGCCCAACAAATACGTGCGTCTCAGCCCCACGGGACATCAACTTTTCGGAAATGCTCCGCGCACGCGGCTCGTCCTGCGGTGAACCTGTGATAACGAACAAGCGACCAGGGCGATTCAATCGCATTGCGAGTTCTATCCATCGCTCGTCCGGCCACTCTCTAAGCCAGCTGCGCATTCCGGATGGCCACGGATGAAAAACCACGAGATCGTTAGCCGCATCAATGATTTCGTCGAGCGTGGCGAGCGGGACGATCAACTGTGGAAAGGTACCCCCTACCGCACCGATGCAAGCAGCGAGAGCACGATGATTGTCGAGCTCGTGCCGATCATTCCGGTGTTCTGCCGTTCTGTCGTAAGCGAAATGGCGGAATTGGTTCGCCGTGTAATATCCAACTACGAAGCGAGCGTTGCTGAAAGCAGAGATCGCGGCAGTAACTCTTTGCCAGGAAGTGAAGTCGACGAGCAGGTCCAGTTGGAGCGCACGGATCGCTCGAATAGATTGCCATGGGTTACTCACCGAGATATTCACGATGTTGTCGACGCCGGGAATCAGGCTTGCAGCCGAATTATTCGAGCGGGTGATTAGCAGGATGATCTCCGACTTGGGGAAGGCCAGGCGGAGATCAGCGATTGGCCCCGCACAAAGTAGGGTGTCACCTAGAGCTGGGTTGGGGAAGATTCCAATTCGCCGAATCGATGGCGGCCATTTTCGTTTACGTCGGAAGCCGCTAGCAAGAAAAAGAAAGGGTATTCCTACGTAGAAGTCGAGCAGTCGATTTTTCTTGCTACCGCGCTTCATTGAGATGCAGATAATGGTGAGAACTATGATAAATGGTTGGAAGCGGGCACGCGGAGCGAACGCGCGCTGATGTAAGGACGTCTATCCAGCCGGGAGGGGGACTTGATCCCCACGGCCGGTTAGGGCCTGCGGATTTTAAGTCTCCTCTTCCACCTCAAAGAGGTGCATATGCTTGTACATTCAGCAAATTGCAAGACGGCTTCCGTTTAGTCGGTGAGGCCCAATGAGGACCTGTATAAGCCCGATCGTCATGGAATAGGGCATGTTGCCGAGGGGACTTCTCGGCCCGGCCCGTAATGCTTCCTCTTCCGTCCATAAAGGTGTCGAGCAGCCAGAAAGCGGCTGCAAAACTCGCTGCCGACAGCAATTCCTCGAAGGCGAGCAGCCCGTAGCAGACCCGCTCAGTGTTTGTAGTCCAGAGGGGCAGCGTTAGGGACGCTACGCGGGGATAGCGTCCGCTGATACAAGGAACAAAGACAATTCGAGCCGGCGCCGAAGGCGGTACTGATCTTCTTCC
>Ga0157372_10003260_pt1 | contig 17536 bp, 16 predicted proteins | sample C55metaG_FD_115307 | JGI IMG/M metagenome (GOLD analysis project Ga0157372, IMG submission 115307) | Corn rhizosphere microbial communities from Kellogg Biological Station, Michigan, USA - C5-5 metaG | ecosystem: Host-associated > Plants > Roots > Rhizosphere > Soil | place: USA: Michigan... | reverse complement strand
CGCGTACTGGAAGTCGATATACCAGCCGTCAGTTTCGACTTTCTGATCTTTATCGCATGCGTCCGGACTCGCCTTTTTTTCGACGGACGTCTTGATGTGTCGCGCCGTGAAGCCAAACATCTCTTTGCGCTCGCCCGTGTCGGTGATGGTGTTGGTGACGTTGACAACACCTCCGCGCATTGGAGTCTGGTCGTTTTGCGGCGGAGGGGTTACGCCAATTGCGCCTCCGTCGCCGGCGCCCATTGCAGTGTTCGTACGATCTGTCGACGAGACCATGTAGGTCTTTGTTTTTTCGTTGATGGTTAGAGTGCGTTTGAGATCACATTGGAGAATGGTTGTGAATCCCATACCACCGCCAGCAATCTCGTTGCGCATTCTCTGTCCTTTTATATAGAGGACAGTCTCCGTCGCGGCGCCGGCTCCCATGCTCATGCGCTGCCGAATCTTTACATCCGCCGTCGCTGGCTTGTTTGAGGTTTGGCTGTTCGCGCACACATAAACGACAAGAAACAACACGCTCACTTTCAAAAATGCTCTCTTCATGATCTTCCTCCGTATTAACTAACGCAGAAATTCCGCCACAAAAGGCTCAAAATAGTTTTTTGTGCCTTTTTGTGGCAGAATTTTTCACCTCTCCCTGCATGTCAAATGGTCACGGAATTACTTGTAGCGTGGGGCGAAGGCGATAGGGCTGCTCTCGACGAGCTCATGCCCGTCGTGTACGACGAATTGCGCCGGCTCGCACAGAACTATCTCAGCCGCGAACGACCCGATCATACTCTGCAGACGACGGCGCTCGTTCACGAGGCTTACCTGCGTCTGATCGATCAGAAGTCTGTGAACTGGCAGAACCGCGCGCAATTCTTCGGCATTGCCGCACAGATGATGAGACGAATCCTCATCAACCACGCAAAAGATCGCAACGCAAAGAAGCGTCAAGGCTCCGCGACCAGGGTTTCTCTGGACGACGCCGTCAGCTTTTTCGAAAAACGAGAACTCGATCTGATGGCGCTCGACGAAGCATTGAACGAACTCGCAGCCCTCGATCCTCAGCAAACCCAAATCGTGGAGCTGCGTTTTTTTGGCGGGCTCACGATTGAAGAAGTCTCAGAAGTGCTCGGCATCTCGCCGGCTACTACCAAACGCGAATGGGATTCAGCGAAATTGTGGCTGCGCCGCCAGCTCAGCAGCGGGAGGTAAAAACAGATTACCCCTGAACGTTGGCAACAAGTGAAGACTGTGCTTTCCGAAGCGCTCGACCTGGAGACCGGTCGACGACGGCAGTTTCTCGACTCCGCGTGCGCGCACGATTCCGATCTGCGCGCTGAGGTCGACCTGTTGTTAGCACATCAAGTCGACAGTGAAAACGATGCGATCGAAGAGTGCGCTGCGGATGCCGCTCGCTTCCGGATGGCGCAAGATGTCACGCGCATCGGTTCTCGTATCGGTTCATATAAAATCGTGCGCGAGATCGGCCACGGCGGCATGGGGATCGTTTATCTGGCAGAAAGGGATGACGAACACTACCGCCAGCAAGTTGCAATCAAGCTGATCAACCCCGGCCTCGGTGGCGAGACTATCCGGCGTCGCTTTCGAAACGAAATGCAGATCCTCGCGGATCTGAACCACCCAAACATTGCTCGATTGTTTGACGGCGGTCAGACGCCCGACGGCGTTCCCTACCTCGTGATGGAGTACGTCGAAGGCAGTCCGATCAATCGTTACTGCAACGATCGCAACCTCTCAACTGAACAACGACTGAAACTCTTTTGCACTGTCTGCGATGCAGTCCAGTACGCGCATCAACACCTCGTTATACATCGTGACATCAAGCCCGGCAACATTCTCGTCACCAGTGAAGGTTTGCCAAAACTCGTCGACTTCGGCATCGCAAAACTTCTGGACAACGGCAAATCCGTTCCTGATGCAACGGCGACGGCGATGCCGTTTATGACTCCCGAGTACGCGAGCCCCGAACAGGTCTACGGTTTGTCTGCCACAACCGCAACTGATATTTACTCGTTAGGTGTAGTTCTCTACGAACTGCTGACTGGCCGGTCGCCATACCGTCTGAAGAGTCGAGTACCGCACGAACTTGCCCAGGCGATTTTGGATCAGGAACCCGAACGTCAACGTCTCAAAGGCGATCTCGATAACATCGTCCTGATGGCGATGCGCAAAGAACCGCAACGGCGGTATGCGACGGCGGAACAGTTTGCGGAGGACATTCATCGTCACCTGGATGGTCTGCCGGTTCGCGCACGTCAGGACACCTTTACGTATCGCGCAGGCAAATTCATTCGCAGGCGGAAACTCGCAGTCGCGGCCGCCGCACTAATCCTCCTGACACTGCTGGTTGGCATCATTGCTACGGCATGGCAGGCGCGAGTTGCACGCGCCGAACGCGCCCGCGCAGAAAGACGCTTCAACGAGGTCAGACAACTCGCGAACTCGATCGTCTTTGAAGTGCATGACGCGATCGCGAATTTGCCTGGGTCCACCACGGCGCGCTCGCTGATCGTGCAGCGGGGGCTGAACTATCTCGACAGCCTCGCGCAAGACGCCGCCGACGATCGAGGACTTCAGCGGGAACTGGCCGCAGCTTACGAAAAACTCGGAGCAGTACAGTACACGCCGTCTGTCGCACATCTCGGGGATTTAGAAGGCGCACTGCAAAGTCATCGCAAAGCAGCCGCACTTCGCGAAGCGTTGGTTGCCGCTGATCCGAACAATCGCGATTATCGACGCGAGTTGTTGGACAGTTACTGGTTCATAGCGACGTTGCTCGGCAAGCAAGGCGACCAGGCGCGCGAGTTGCAAATGTTGCGACAACAACTTCCAGCGCGTCAGGAATTAGCCGCGGCGGAAAAAACCGACTTTGTGGATCGATACAATCTCGCCGGCACTTACGCATATATCGGCAGCTTGTCGATGGCGATGGGAGACGTGCAGGGCGCACTGGACAACCAACGAGAAGCGTTGAAAATACGCGAGACGCTCGCCGGTCTCGATCCAAACACGGCCCGCTCGCGCCGCGCACTGACGATCTCGTACGAGTACCTGGGCCGCGCTACCGATCTCGCTGGAGACCCGAAGGGTGCGCTGGAACTACAACAGCGCGGATTGGAAATGCGCGAGTCCCTCGTCGCTGCAGACCCGCTGAACACGGATCTGCGTCTCATGTTGATTGAGAGCCATCGTTATGTCGGCGACATGTTTTTCAAACTCGGCGATCTCGACCAAGCGTCCAGGCATTACCAAAAACAATTGGCGATCAACGAAGAGATGGTTGCTGCCGATCTTGCGAACGCGCAGTTTCACAGCAATAAAGCGGTGGCGTTGATCAAGGCCGGCGATATCAAAGCGCGTTCGAAACGAACCGCGGCAGCTTTATCAAACTACAACGAAGCACTTTCCATTCTTGAAAGACTTAGCGCGACGACCAAACAGGACATTTCAATTAGACAAGATCTGGCTGATCTTCGGACCAAGATCGACGCCACAAAAAGGCACAAACAATGAAGATTGCGTACGCCCTGATAATTATTTGTGTTATTTGTGATCTTGCATCAGCACAAGTGAACGTGCGAATGTTAACGGACGAAGCAGAAGCCACGCTTGCCATCCTCGCCAGGAAAAAAGCCAATCAACCCATCACTGAATCAGACTGGCAGCGAGTGTTTCAAAGCGAAGGCTACATGCGACTCAAACAGCGTGAGACTTCCATGAAGCGCTCCTTTGAAGAGGCTGATTTCAAGACATTCGTGCTTTCGGACCAAAGCGCAGAACGCGCGTCAGCTCTCAAAGACACATTCGAGAAATGGAAACGCGCTGACATCACTCGCGCGGCGCGTCTCGCGTTGGATTACCTCCCGCGCGGTGCGCAAATTAAAGCGAAAATCTACCCCGTCATTAAGCCTCGAGAGAATAGTTTTGTTTTCGATACCACAAACGATCCCGCGATCTTTCTTTACATCGATCCGAAAAAGACTCGAGAGCAGTTTGAAAATACGCTCGCGCACGAACTTCATCACATCGGTTACGCCGGCAGTTGCCCGGCCAAACAGGCGGAAGACGAGATCAGTAAGTTACCGCCACACGTCCGTACGACTCTCACGTGGATCGGGGCCTTCGGCGAAGGCATCGCCATGCTTGCGGCGGCGGGGGGGCCGGATGTCCACCCGCACGCAGTCAGTAATCCGGAAGACCGAGCGCGCTGGGACAAGGATCTCGGAAACTTCAACGACGATTTGAAAAAGGTCGAAAAGTTCCTGCTCGGCGTCCTTAAGCAGAAGTTGACTGACGAACAGATCCAGCGGACAGGGTTCTCGTTTTTCGGCACTCAGGGACCGTGGTACACAGTCGGGTGGAAGATGTCCGTTGTGATCGAGAAAACTTTTGGCAGGGAAAAGTTGATCGAATGTTTCTGCGACCAGCGAAAACTCTTTTCGACCTACAACCAGGCCGCGGAGAAACACAACCGCACGTCGCGTCAACCGCTCGCGCTATGGTCCGACACACTGATTAGTGGAATTCAATAACAAAAAATCGTTGCAAGCGGATATTGTTTTAATCACATTGCGGAAATACTATCCGTGAGTTGGACGTCTTTTGGCCGTTTTCTTCTCGCGCCCTTTATCCAGCAATGTGAAAAGACCCTCGAAGATGACGCTTGCCTGTTGCAAAAGTTTTCGATCGTCGCGAAGATTCTCACTCAAACCGTTTATGACCATGTTTAGGCCGGCGGCCTCGAGCCGGTGAAACTTCTCGTCTTTGAGATCGATGTCATGCACTATCTCTGCCAGCTCGCGTAAGCCTTTTATTTCAGTCAGGCCAAAACGCTTGAGCATGGTTTCGAAAGTGCAGTCTTCACCGTGGTGCGTAAACTCCGCGCCGAACATGTCGAACGGAATCGCGTTCTCGACCGTCTCGCCTTCGCCAACAAAATAGAAACGCGGTCGCTTGTCGATGAATTGCTTAATCAACCAGGCTGAGGCAAGACGATCGATATGGATGTTGCGCCGCGTGACCCAGCGACGGCCCTGATAGTCGGCGATCGAGAGCGCGCCGCCTTTGGCTTTGCGTGAGGGTTTTTTCGAGGGATGTTCCGAGGCGCGGAGTGCTTTTTGCGCGCGTTCGTATGCGGCCAGCGCATTCGCGCGCCCGTTTGCTTCGAAGAAATCATTCGCGATCACGTGCTCTAATTCAGTGTGCATCTTGTCGAGTTCTGATTCGTGTGTCGCCAGACGTCCCGGTGACAGATGCTTTGCGCGTGATTGTTCGCGAATTCTTCCGGTTAGGCCATCCAGTTCTGCGGCGATTTCTGCGAACTCCACGTTGCGTGCATCTCGAAACGCCTTGACGATCTCTTCATCGGTAGCACCTTCGACCGAGCCGGCGCGAAATACCGCAGCTTCACCGCCAGCCGATTCAATCTCCTGCTTCAGCCATTGGAAGTCTTCGTTTGTTTTCTCGTTTGCAGGCAGCACGTACACGGAATTCTTAATCGCCACCGCGCCGAGCTTCTGGAGTTTGCGCCAGATGCGAACGCGCAGGTTTGTCGGTCGTGCGGGTAGCTGATGGACCAGCAATATCCAGGTGTGGTTGAGTTGCTTTGACAATTTTATTTGTGTCTTTTGTGCCTTTTTGTGGCCCAAACTACTACTTCCGAAAAACAAACACGTCAATCGGTTCGGTGACCGGTTTGTCGCCGGCGCGGGTGGCGTAGGCTTGCAACGCCTCCATACCGGCTTGGAAATCACTTGCAGACAGACGAGCGAGGACTGAGTCCGCTCCGGCTGCAATTTTCGCCGCATAAAGGCCGTAATCCCGCGCGATCTGCTGAGTGACGAGACGCGTCTCAACGGTGCTAAATTCTGCGGACTCGAAAACTTCACATACATGAGCTGCGCTCGGCAGAGTATTGTCCAGAAGCGGGCGGCTCGCCGGAAAGAACTCAACGTAAGGATATGACGGAATGCGGTCGCGAATACCCGCGCGCAGAAATGCAACCGCTCCATTGCGCAGCACGCGGCGGCACTCGCGCGCCGCGAGGTTCTGATCGTCGAAATGATGGAAAGTCATCGACATGAAGATCAAGTCAACAGAGTCGTTCGCGAGAGGTATCGCCTCGCCGCGACCAGGCTCGTACCGAACGCGAGGGTCACGCAGCTTCGTTCGTGCCTGGTCCAACATCTTGTTCGACGGATCAATCCCGATAACTTCCGCATTGAAATGATCGGCGAGCGCTTCGGAGAACCGCCCGGTGCCGCAACCAAGATCGAGGATCGTGTGGATGCGCTGCCGCTCAACGTATGTCGAGACGACGTCCATCCAAAGCTGTAAAAGCTCCGGCCCGTGGTCGCGACCGCGATCGTAGCCAACAGGTATGTCAGTGGTGTCGTAATCCATATTTCATTTCAAAGTTCGGTTCCGGTGCGTTACCACCGCGAAGGTTCAGGCTCATCTTGTGCGGGGCCCGAGGTGGGAGGCTCAGACTCATCTCGTCCGGGCCCTGTGGTAGGAGGCTCGGGGTCATAGAAATCTATTGGAGAATCTGAGGTTGGTTCCTCTTCCCAACGTGGGTTTTTAAATGAAAGTAGATTTCGCATTGTTCTCTCCCTGGAGGCACTGGTGTAACTTCAAGCCGAATCTCTCATTTAATAATAGCAACGACCGCAGCAGTGATGGCGGCAAACATAGTAATCAAACTCGTCCAGAATAGATGGCGATTTCTCTCGTTCATATCCAGATACAAACGAGAGGTCTCATATTCCTGGGCCACCATTTTAGAAATCAGATCTAATAAGGTCGATAGCTCTTCCGGATTTAGGGGCTGAGTGCGACTCCGCACGCCCTGAGTGTCATAACGACGGGCATACCTGAGATGGACCGTGTAAAACCTTTCTCCTGTTGTGCTTTCTGTTGCTGACTGACGAAAGAAGGCCGGAAATTTCGTCACGACCTCTCTTACCTCTTCCGGCTCTAACGCCAGGTCTTCTGCCATATCGGGCACAGTTCTGCTTTCAGAAGTGGTACTTGAAAGATATGTGACGAGGGCGACCAGAGTATTGAAATGCCTGGTATATGGTTGATTAAGGGTTTTATCTTTAATCATGCATTTACTCCGTTTTAGCATTGGACGAAGAGTGAGATTACAGGATCTACACGATTATGATTTTTAACGGGTAAAACGTGTGATCCTTGCAGAGTGCTTTTCCAATTCGGTGTTGGACCGTTATTCTAGCACCGGACGCGGGAAGTATCGCGCATGATCAAAGTCAAATGGCCAAAGCTAAACGAGTCAAGGGAATCAATTGTGATTCCGTCGCAACTATCGGCATAAAACTGGTTCTGGTTACGAGGTTTGAGGAACTGTATGGCTTTCACGAGGCGGCCCTGGATTGGTCCGACCCGGAGGGTGTTCACTCGATGCGCGTCGCTTCGCGCCGTCTGCGCAGTGCGCTGCGAGATTTCATGCCCTACCTTCGCAAACGCGGCCTCATCGCGGTCCAGAAACGATTGAAGAACGTCGCCGACGCGCTCGGAGAAGTTCGCGACCAGGACGTCGCACTTATGGCGTTGGAGAAGATCGATGCGCACGCGCCCTCTGAAGTCTCGCCCGCGCTCAAGCAGTTCATCGACGCGAGAAAAGAAGTTCGTAACGAGGCGCGGAAGGAACTCGAGGCCATTCTCGAAAAGGCGCAACTCGATCAACTGCAATCGGACTTTATGGCCGGTGTTGATGTTGCTACCGCCCCACGAAAAACCACTACCGCGCACATCTTCCGGCAAATGTCCCGCGAGGTAATACTCGGTCGCTTAAAAGAGTTGGAAAAACTCAGTAACCGTCTGTTCAACCCCTTCGAAGTCGAAACACTACACGAGATGCGCATTGCCGCGAAGCGCCTCCGGTACGCGATCGAGCTGTTTCAGAGTTGCTGGGGACACTCCATCGCAACTTACGCGAAGCGTGCCGCTCGAGTGCAAACTGCTTTGGGTGATCTTCACGATTGTGACGTGTGGATCGAAAACATTGGTAAGCAGATCAACAATGCGCGGAAGAACAGAGACACCGCCCAAATCGCTGCATTCGTCTGGTTGTTAAATCACTTCGTGAAGCTTCGCAGTAAACACTTGCGGCAGGCGTTTGCCGAATGGAGTAAATGGGAAGCTCAGGATTTAAGCGGGAAATTACGCGCCAGGATCTCGTGATTTAATCGAAACCTCTGCTGATTTCGAATCGTAAATGCATCAACTGCCGCAATCCTAAGACTGGAAAACACACAATATGAGCACCGATTACATGTTAGATTCCACGGTAAGCGACCACGATCTTACGCTCGCAATGCCGGGAGAAGTCGGAAGCGTGCGCGCACGTCTGATCGATGCGATTCAGAAGCTGGGTTACAAGGTCCTGGGAGAGCAACCGATCTACGCGAAGCGCACCGCGAAGGGCTGCGCGATGGGGGATTGCTCGCTTAACGTTCTGGACTACCCGACAACGCTTACGATCTCGCTGAAGCAAACCAACGACGTCTCAGTTCTCGCCACCTTCAGCTATGAGATCAAGAGCTACATGCGGATGACTAAGGGCGACCGGCAGACACTAGCGCGCGAAGCGGAAGCTGCTGTAGCACTCGCGACCGAGCGTTTGGCGATGTCGGCGTGTCGCGCTTGTGGAACACAGGTGACTGACGAATCGCACTTTTGCCGTCGCTGCGGCGCTCCGCTCGTGGTCGATGTGGCAGAGTTGGAGGTGCTGCGGCTCACGAGAAACGCCCGTGGCAGCTTTCACAACATCGTGTTTGCGATGGTCGTGTTGCTGGCGGCACTGGTTACCCTGGTGCCGGCGTTCCTGATTAAAGGAGGAATTTATTGGCCTCTTTTTTGGGTTGGAGTTCCGCTCGCTGCGTACGCGCTTTTCCTATTGATGCAAGGCGCGTGGCAGCTTCATCGCACGCTGAATCCGGCGCTCACGACCAAGAGTCTCACGACTAACACTCAGCGCACCTTCAACACTTCCGTCACGACAGCTCTACCGCCGGCCCACGTTAACGCGTCGATCACCGAAGGAACAACCGAGTTACTTCTTTCCACACGTGATCGCCGCGAAAAAGAACCGGTGCCGCGGAAGGACCACGACACCGCAGAGATAGATACCGACCACCTCATGTGAAGCCACAAAGAGGCACAAATAAAACCTTAAACAAACGGATTCTCATCCGCACTTGGACCATAGATCGACGGAATCGGCACATCAAGCTGCTTCAGGTACACCGATAACTGCCCGCGATGGTGATACCAGTGGTTCAGCATGACCGTCCGCAACATCGCCACACGTGGAATCGCGAGTATTTCACGTTCCGCCTGCATCATGCGCCACGTCGCCATCAGATCGGAATCGCTCATACCGCCGAGCGCCTTCTTAGCTTTCGCGATGCTGTCGTCCAGCATAGGAAGTAACTCGGAAGCGTTTTGCAATTGCGGATCTTTGAATTGCGGTGCCTGCACAGTAGTTGCACTGGCGACCAGGTGCGCGACAGCTCCGGGAACCGTAGCGACATGCAGCGCTAATTCGCCAAGTGTTCTTGCTTTCTCATGCGGTCGCCAAGCGAGGTGCTCGTTTGGCACACGCTCCAGCACTCGTCGAGTCGTCGCAGCTTCCTGCTCGAGTTCTTGTAGCATTCCGTCGATTATGGGCATCAGCTTTACCTCCTTTTATTAATCAGCGGTGGCGGCTCGCGCCGTAACGATTTCCTGTGCGGGCGGTGCATACAAGCGCGCAGGAGACCATGGTTGCAGACCGGTGGCGCCACTAATCCAGCCCTGGAAATCAGGTTTGTAGAAACCGTACGGATGCACCGACTCGATCGCGCTTACTTCGTCGAGCTTCTTTCGCAAGTCCGCAGGTATCTGAAACTCAGCATAACGCAAATTGTCCTCGAGTTGGGCCAACTTCGAAGCGCCGATGATTGTAGACGTCACACCAGGTTGAGTCGCAACCCAATTCAGCGCAACTTGTGACGCCGGCCGGTTGAGTTGCTTCGCCACATCGGTAAGCACCTTGAGAATTTGCCAATTGCGAGTCGTGAATCTTTGGAAGATAGGATTTCCGGAATCCTTCGCGATCTGCAAACGTCCCTGACCTTCACCCGTGTCGCCTTTCTGCTGATATTTGCCGGTTAAAAAACCGCCGGCGAGCGGACTCCACGGCGTGATGCCGAGCCCCAGTTCCTGCGTCGCTGGAATGTGCTCGCGTTCGATATTCCGTTCGACCAGCGAGTATTCAAGCTGAAGCGCGACCAAGCCATCCCTGAGATCCTGCTCAGCAATTGTTTTTGCGCGCGCAACGTACCACGCAGGTGTATCGGAGAAACCATAGTACCGAATCTTTCCTGCGCGAATCAGATCGCCAAATGTCGACACGACCTCTTCGACCGGCGTGACTGTGTCCCATGCATGAAGCCAATAGAGATCGACGTAATCAGTTTTCAGTCTTCTTAATGAATCTTCAAGCGAGCGATAGATGTTTTTGCGGCCGTTGCCGCCTGCGTTAGGATTCCCCGGATGCGGATTGAACGTGAACTTGGTTGCGAGCACCACCTGCTCGCGCAAGCCTCGTTCGTTGATGAACTTTCCAACCAGCTCTTCGCTGCGGCCCTCAGTGTAAACATTCGCCGTGTCGAGAAAGTTTCCACCGGCGTCGATATAAGTATTGAAGACGTCACGCGCGACATCTTCCTCCGAACCCCAGCCCCACTCGGTGCCAAAGGTCATCGTCCCCAGAGACAACGGACTCACTCGCAGCCCCGATCGTCCGAGGGTTACGTATTCATTCAGACTCCTACTCATTTATTCTTCCTTTCTTTATTGATTCCCCCCGCAGCAGGTGAACTCATCACCGTTGCCCACGTTTGGTGCGAGCTCACCTGCTTCCGCGCACAGGCCGCGCCTAAGGCCTGTGCAAGCTCAACGTTATTGTTGTTTTGCTATTCATCTTGTTGGATCACACAAGCAACAGCTTTGCCACGCAACTTGCCAAAGATTTTGCGGAATTGACGACCGGAGTAGTGACAACAGTTGGTCACGTGACAATATATCGTCATCTGATGTCTGCGATGAGGCACTTACTCAAGAGACTGGAGGAAACGAGTTTGACTCCTTGATCATGCATTCGCTTCAAGAGTTGCTTGCCACGCTCGTCGATGAAGCTAACGCTTGTAAGATCAATCAGAAACGTCGAACCGTTGAACGAAACTTGCTGCCAGCACTTGTCGAGCTCGTCTACGCAAGCGCCCGCGAGCTTGCCTTCGATGACGAGTCGCGTCGTCGTCGATTCGTTTTGACAAGTAATTCTTATAACTTCATAAGCCATACGCGAACGCGCTGTGCAATTTGCTTGCCGTAGTTCAGAGTTCATACTCTACCGTTGTGCATAGTGCTTGGATGAGGTCAGTACAGGGAGCGGTAGCGACCTGGTCCTCTGTGCGTGTTAGGCGACAGGATGACCAGGTCGCTACCGCTCCCTGTACTGACCTCATCCAAGCACGAGCGGTGACGCTAGCGCGACGCACGAGGGCTGAACTCTGAACCCACTTTGCTCGTACGCAGACGGTCAAGTATGCTTAGGTCCATGTTCCCGGGAGGTAGGAAGTGAAGGGCAACACCGCTCAAGTCCCCAGCGTTGATGTTGAAACTCAGAAATACCTGACGCTACTCGAACTCTCGAAAGCTATTGCATCTCACCGCGATCTCTCAGAACTTTTCCACGACATCGCTTGCCGCTTGAGGCATCTCTTTTCGTTTCGCGATCTCGCCGTCATGTTGTACGACGGTCAGAAAAAGGTAATGCGGTCGTACCTCTTCGAGGGATGTGAACAGAAGGGGTTGGTCAGCCACGAACCGGCTGAAGTACCGATCGACGATTCGATCAACGGTCGCGTTTGGCGATATCAACAAGCGATGATCATTCGCGATCTGGATAACGATCAGCGTTTCGGATCAGCACAAATCCTGCGCGAGAAGAACGTAAAGTCTGTTTGCTGTCTGCCGTTGAGTACGGTTCACCAGAATCTCGGTACGCTGAATTTATGGAGCGATAAGATCGGCGCCTACGACACTTTCGATCTCAACTTTGCGCAGTTAGTCACTTCGCAGATCGCTGTGGCGGTCGAAAGCCAGTTTTACCGAGAGCAGTTGGCGCGCGAGCGCGATCGTTCGCAACTGCTATTGCAGGTGAACAACACGTTAGTCTCGAATTTGAATCTGCGAGAGTTGTTATCGTCAATCTCCAGCTCCCTGGGAACCGTAATGCCGCACGAGGCGGCTGCACTAACGCTCTACGACGAGTCGCTCAACCAACTTCGTGTCGCGGCGTTTGATTTTCCGGAGCACGAAGTGACGTGCGCCACGGGCAAAATCATTCCGTTTGAAGGAAATCCGATCGGCGAAGCGTTTACAAACCGAAAAACCATCCTGATTGACTACGAACCGTCAGAAGCAAACCATTTGAAGATGGCTTCGGGTTGTGCTTCACCTCTCATCTTTCGCGACCGAGTGCTTGGTGTGCTTGGTATCAAGAGCACGCGGCCACACGCGTTTTCACAGGAAGACGCTGAACTCTTTGGACAAGTCGCCAACCAGGTTGCGATCGCCGTCGAGAACGCGCTCGCATACAACGAGATCGAGACGTTGAAAAATAAGCTCGAGAAGGAAAAGCTGTACCTCGAGGAAGAGATTCGCAGCGAATATAACTTCGAAGAGATTGTCGGCAGCAGCCCGGTGCTGAAGCGCGTCTTGCAGAACGTCGAAACCGTCGCGACGACGAATTCGACGGTTTTGATTTACGGCGAAACCGGAACGGGCAAAGAGTTGATCGCGCGCGCGATTCATAATTTGAGCGACCGGCGCGAACGTACGCTCGTCAAAGTCAATTGCGCAGCTATACCGACAGGGCTTTTAGAGAGTGAGTTATTTGGTCATGAGAAGGGTGCGTTTACTGGCGCGATCGATCGGCGTGTAGGCCGATTTGAGCTCGCACACCAGGGAACGATCTTTCTCGACGAAGTCGAAGACATCCCACTCGATCTGCAATCGAAATTGCTGCGTGTGCTCCAGGAACAGGAGTTCGAGCGCCTGGGAAGTTCGCGCACGCTGCGAGTGGACGTGAGAGTGGTTGCGGCGACGAATGCGGATCTGGCGCAGTTGGTTGAGGAGAAAAAGTTTCGCAGCGATCTGTATTACCGGCTGAATGTGTTTCCGGTCAACGTGCCACCGCTGCGCGAACGATCTGACGACATTCCGCTGCTCGTGCACTTCTTTGCGAATAAGTTTGCGCAGCAGATGAGAAGGCCGATTGAGAGTGTTCCGAAAGAGACGATGGCCGCGTTAGTCGCGTATCACTGGCCAGGCAACATTCGCGAACTGCAAAACCTGGTCGAACGCGCCGTAATTCTCTCGCGCGGCTCGACACTCGAAGTGCCGCTCGGAGAGTTGAAGCACTCAGCGAAACCTGCGAACCATTCCAATGGTGGAACAACTTTGGAAACAGTCGAGCGCGATCACATTTTGAAAGTTCTGAGCGATGCGAAGTGGGTAATCGGTGGTCCAACGGGGGCCGCCGCCCGCCTCGGCATGCACCGCACCACACTCAATCACCGCATGCGCAAACTCGGCATCATGCGCCCCCAGCCACAGCAAGGTTAGGCCACAAAAAGGCACCAAAAGCACAAAAATAAAAAGGCAACTCTGCCTTTTGTGCTTTTTTGTGGCTTCTCTTGGTAAGCTTCGAGGCAAATTCTGGCTCTTATTAATGTAGGTGAAAGACCTCGAGAATGTCGTCCTTCGGGCGGCCGATCCGAATAGCTCTTCAGCGGTAAGACGCGAGGCCTTCGGCGAGCTGGTGATTCGCTTCCAAGACATGGCCTTCGGTTGCGCGTTTGCCGTGCTGGGCGACGCCTGCCTCGCGCAAGACACGGCACAGGAAGCCTTCGTCGTCGCGTGGCAGAAGCTGGCGCAACTTCGTGAACCGGCGGCTTTCCCGGGCTGGTTCAAACGCATCCTCTTGACGCAGTGTAACCGTCTGCTGCGTTGCAAACGTTTGCAGTTTTTGCCGCTCGACGCCGGCGCCAACGAGTCTACGGGTGATCCTGGACCACACTTTTCTGCTGAAAGGCAGCAACTTTTAACGAGAGTGCTTCAGGCCGTAAACGCACTGCCGGAGAATGAACGCCTCGTGACCACTCTTTTTTACGTCGATGGATACACGCAGGCGGACATCGGTGAATTCCTGGAGGTGCCGGTATCGACAGTCAATAAGCGCCTGTATTCAGCACGGCAGAGACTCAAAGGCAGTGTGATTGATTCAGTCAAAGACGGTCTGAAGAAACACCGTCCATCGCGAGATGCTCAATTCTCGAATCAGGTGAATACAAAACTGCGTGAGTTCCACAATCCCGATTGGCCCACGGTCACGGCTATCGCCGCAGCTCGCGCCGGCAACGACACGCCAGGTTTTGAGCTGTGGGTGAGCCGTCGCGAGAAGTTCGACGAGTCGCGTTATTTCCGGCGGCAGTATGTTGCGGAAAACCCGCGGACCAAACAGATCGTGGCTTACGGCGCTGTCGAGCAATCTGTTTACCTGCCGAAATACCGGTTGTTTCTGTTGACCGATCCGCAGCGGCTGAAGCAAGGCGTGGGGAATCTGTTGCTCGATCAACTCATGCAGGGTTTGCGCGAAGCGAAAGCGGTCACTGTTTCGTGCCGGCAATATGCGTCTGAGATCGAGCTTGTCGACTTTCTCAAAGGCCAGGGCTTTGCCGAGCTTTCGCGAATTCTCGATCTGCGTTTGGACGTGTCCACTCTGAATGTTTCGACGTACGCACCGCTACGCCGGCGAATTGACGAGCAGGGAATTTCGATTTCCACGTTTGCGAAGGAACGCGTTCGAGATCCTCGGTGTGTTGAGAAGCTTTACGAGCTTACGACACTGCTCCGTCGAGACGATCCCGGCCGAGATCCATTCTTGCCGCCTGCGTACAACGCGCGCGAGGCGTTGATGTGGTTGGAGATGCCGTACGTGCTTCCGGAAGCGTATTTCATTGCGAAGCATGGCGACGAGTATGTCGGCGTGTCGGATGTGAGTCTGTTCGAGGCGGTGCCAGGTGGACTAACGCAAGGTTTCACCGGTGTCAAACGCGAGTATCGCCGGCGGGGGTTAGCCACGGTGCTGAAGGTGTGTGGGATTGCATATGCTCAAGCGCACGGTTACCGGATCATTCAATCCTTCAACAAGCCTGAGCAGTCTGCGATTCACACGCTCAACAAGAAGCTTGGGTTTGAGGTGATTGTTGAGGATGTGCTGTTGGAAAAATGCCTCCGGGACATTGTGGCCGTCGACTCACAGATCTATGACGAGTTTGCGGGTCAATATCGCGATGACAATCGTCCTGACATGGACATCGTCGTGCGCAATGAAGCTGGGCGGCTGACGATGGAATGTGTGGGACAGAAGGTGGAGTTGTTCGCGACGTCGGAAACTGGTTTCTTCGTGAAGCAGTTCTATGGGGAGCTGACGTTCCATCGCGATGAGCGAGGGAGGGCTGATCGTTTGGATTTTGCGATGCGAGTTCCGAATTCCGATCCGTCGGATGAGCTCAGTGCAATAAAGATTTCCTAATCTCGGGAGTTAATAACACTATGCGACTACCTGTATTCCTCGCTCTCTGCGTCGTGACGGCTTCAACTTCACTCGCGCAACAACAGACGGCCGAACAAAGATTCAAGAACATTCAAATCTTCAAAGGAATCCCGGCAACGCAGTTGGACCCTACTATGGCTTTCATCTCCGGATCACTTGGCGTGAGATGCAACTACTGCCACGTGGTGGGCGCTTTCGAGAAGGACGACAAGCCAACCAAACTTGCCGCCCGGCGCATGATTCAAATGGTGCGCGACATAAACAAGGGAAGCTTCAACGGTGAGGGCGCCGTTAGCTGTTTCACTTGTCACCGCGGCAAGCCGGCTCCGGTTTCGATACCCGTTGTAGGGCAGAACCTTTGGGCGCCTGCCTCACCAACACCGAAACCGGAGCCATTGCCTTCAGTGAAAGAGATACTCGATCGATACGTGCAAGCCCTCGGTGGCGCAGCGGCACTCGAGAAAGTAAAGACGCGGACTGTCAAAGGCTCCCGCATCGGCGCGGATGGCGTGCTTGTCCCCGAAGAGGTTTATCAAAAGGCGCCTGACAAACTGTTAACTGTAACTAGTTATCCAAAGGTGGTGTTCAGTAATGGCGTCAATGGCGCGGTCGTTTGGGGACACAGTAGTCAGGAAGGTGTGACGCCGCTGCCAGAACAGCTCTTGGTCCAACTGAAACGCGAAGCAGTCTTTTACAAGGAACTCAAAACTGAGGAGCTCTATTCAAACCTCGGTGTGTTAGGAAAAGTTCCGGTAGGTGACTCTGAGGCTTACGTTGTTCAAGCGACGCCGGTTGGTGGTCCATCGGAAAAACTTTTCTTCGATATAAAAAGTGGTTTGCTCGTGCGACGTTATTCGGAGTCTGACACTGCCCTGGGCAAGCTGCCGCTGCAATTGGACTACGAGGACTATCGAGTGGTCGACGGAATCAAACAGCCGTTTCTAATTCACTGGTCCATGCCCGGCCGGAGCTGGGGCCGGAAAATAGACGAGATCAAACAGAACGTCGCGATCGACGATACAAAATTCTCGCCCCCAGCCTCGCGACCAAATCCTTGACGTAAGCCACGAAAGGCACAAAAATCAGCATTCGAGGGTCTGAATCCTGCGAATCCTGAAAATCCTGTCATCCTGTCTTTTATTACTCGCGACCTGTGCGTTTGCGCAAAACGAGCCTGCGGAAGACCGTCTCGCGGAGCGTGATGCGTTCGCGAAGCGTCAGGTAAGAACAGCAATAGAACAGGCGCGGCGCGGAAAGCCCGAGCTGCTGTGGACGCTGTTGCGGCATAGTCCTGATCCGAGCGCGCGCTCTTATCTGATTCGCGATCTCGGCACTTCAGGAATCTCCGCAGACGTCATCATCCAGCGACTCGCAGTTGAGTCGGACACGTCCGCACGTCGTGCACTGATCCTCAGCCTCGGTGGATTCACCGCCGATCAGATACCTCTCGCAAAGCGAAAAGCTGCTGTTGCTCGCCTCCTTACTCTGTATCGCAACGATCCTGATGCCGGAGTTCACTCCGCAGTCGAATGGCTGTTGCGACACAGCCGTCACGGATTGTTAGAACGCAAACTCGATTGGCAACAGGGAACTGCGCTAAGTGCGATCGATCGAGAGATTGCCGGACAGGTAAACAAAGACCACAACTGGTTCATCACAAAGCAGGGAGACACATTTTCTGCTATCCGCGGACCGGTGGAGTTTACGATGGGCGCGCCCAGGTATGAGCCCGGCAGAGATAAGACTGACACCGAGGCTTTGCATCGCGAACGAATCCCACGCTCGTTTGCGATCGCGACAAAAGAAGTCACCGTCCGGCAGTTCCAGCGCTTTCTT
>Ga0157372_10003258_pt1 | contig 17539 bp, 13 predicted proteins | sample C55metaG_FD_115307 | JGI IMG/M metagenome (GOLD analysis project Ga0157372, IMG submission 115307) | Corn rhizosphere microbial communities from Kellogg Biological Station, Michigan, USA - C5-5 metaG | ecosystem: Host-associated > Plants > Roots > Rhizosphere > Soil | place: USA: Michigan... | reverse complement strand
CAACGTTAACTGGCAGAACAGTGCTCCTATGCGCGCTTTTGTAAATTTCAGGGATAAGAATCATATAGAATATTATGTATTAGATGCCTCCGGCGGTTATGTAATACCGAGGCAGGCCTTTGCTTTTAAGAAGGCAGAGGAAGCAGGTTTAAGCCTGGCTTACCGCTTGTTTAATATAGGCGGTGAAGCTCCTGTAAATGCAAATGATGAAGACGAGGGTTAACTGTTAAATGCTGAAAATTGCTATTTGATAAAAATAAGTTGCTGCAATGCCTATATTGCCAGCGTAGTTTTGCAATTCCCTTATATCCCGCTAACTTTGCATATTCTTTTAATTTTTCAAGTTTTCGCAGGAGTAATATGAATTTATTTTCCCTTCAAAATCAGGAGTTTACGCACCGTCACATCGGTCCGGATAGTAACGAAACAAGCCAGATGCTAAAAACGATCGGTGTTTCGGATATGGATGAATTGATTGCCCGTACTGTGCCCAATGCTATCCGCATGGACCATGCGCTGCGCCTGCCGGAAGCGCTAAGTGAAGCAGAGTATCTGCATCTTATCAAAGACATTTCGCTGAAGAATAAAGTTTATAAAAATTACATAGGCCAGGGTTATTATGATACGCACACACCAAGTGTGATATTGCGTAACATTTTTGAGAACCCGGGATGGTATACACAATACACTCCTTACCAGGCCGAGATTTCGCAGGGCCGTTTGGAAAGCCTGCTGAACTTCCAGACCATGGTAAGTGACCTTACTGCATTACCTATTGCTAATGCATCTTTGCTGGATGAGGCTACTGCTGCTGCGGAAGCGATGGGTATGTTCTTCAATACCCTGAATAAAGACCATGACCACATTGAGCGTGGTAAATTCTTTGTAGATGCAGAGATTTTCCCGCAAACACTGGATGTAGTAATTACCCGCGCGGTGCCTTTAGGCATTGAAGTGGTTACCGGCGATTACAAAACAGCGAACATCGACAGTTCTTATTTCGGTGCATTGGTTCAGTACCCGAACGATAAAGGTTCGGTAGAGGACTATCGCGAATTCATACAAAAAGTACACGCAGCAGGCGCTTACGTAGCGATGTGTACAGATTTGCTGGCGCTTACATTATTAACACCTCCGGGCGAGCTGGATGCTGATGCTGCCTGCGGTTCTGCACAGCGTTTTGGCGTGCCTTTGGGTTATGGTGGCCCGCACGCTGCATTCTTTGCAGTTAAAGAAGATTTCAAACGTCACATCCCCGGCCGTATCATCGGTGTGAGCGTAGATGCCCAGGGTAACCGTGCATTACGTATGGCATTGCAAACACGTGAGCAGCACATTAAACGCGAAAAAGCAACATCAAATATTTGTACTGCTCAGGCATTGCTGGCTAATATGGCTGCAATGTATGCTGTGTATCATGGTCCGGATGGATTGAAGAATATTGCAAAACGCGTAGCGGTTCTTGCGCAGACATTATCTGAAAAGCTCACAGAACTTGGATATAGCGTTAAGTCTTCTTCATTCTTCGATACCATTACTGTTTCGGTAAAAGACGCAGCAGCTATCAAATCGAAAGCGGAAGCAGCACAGATCAACTTCCGTTATTTTGCTGATAATACGTTAGTAGGTATTTCTCTCGACGAAACAACAACTACATCCGATCTTTTCAATATCATCAGCGTATTTGGTGGTAATGATGAGCCGGTTAGTTTCGATATCAACGACGATACATTGCTGTCAAACATTAAACTGACACGTACCTCTGAATACCTGACGCACCCGGTGTTTAACAGCCACCGCAGTGAAACGCAGATGATGCGTTACATAAAAATGCTGGAGAACAAAGACCTTAGTCTGAACACCAGCATGATATCGCTGGGCTCTTGCACCATGAAGCTGAATGCAGCATCAGAGATGATGCCGCTTAGCTGGGCGCACTGGAGCAAGATGCACCCGTTTGTACCGAAAGACCAGGCCGGTGGCTACCAGCAGATCGTTAAAGAACTTTCTGCATACCTCTGCGAGATCACCGCATTTGATGCCTGCAGCCTGCAGCCAAACAGTGGCGCGCAAGGTGAATTTGCCGGATTGCTTACTATCCGTGCTTACCACGAAAGCCGCGGCGAAGGGCATAGGAACGTGATCCTGATACCTATCTCCGCACACGGAACCAACCCTGCATCGGCAGTAATGGTGGGTTACAAAGTGGTAGTGGTGAAGGCGCTGGAAAATGGTTACATTGATGTGGAAGACCTGAAAGCAAAAGCAGCGCAACATGCGGCTAACCTGGCAGGTATCATGGTTACATACCCTTCTACATATGGTGTGTACGAAGAAACGATCAAAGAAATTACAAATATCGTTCACCAGAACGGCGGACAGGTATATATGGACGGTGCAAACATGAATGCCCAGGTGGGGCTTACAGCTCCCGGCCTTATCGGCGCAGACGTTTGCCATTTGAACCTTCATAAAACATTCGCTATTCCACACGGTGGTGGTGGTCCTGGTATGGGCCCTATCTGTGTGGCTAAGCACCTGGCTCCATTCCTGCCATCACATGTGGAGGAGACTTCAGGTAAGGAAGGCCATGCAGTATCTGCAGCGCCTTATGGTTCTGCAAGTATCCTGCTGATATCTTATGCATATATACGCATGTTGGGTGCTAAGGGTGTTCGTCTAGCTACAGAAAATGCCATCCTGAATGCGAACTATATGCGCAGCCGTCTGAAGAACGATTTCGATATCCTTTATACAGGCAGTGGTGGTACTTGCGCGCATGAGTTCATCGTTGATCTCCGTCCGTTCAAGAAATCAGCTGAGATCGAAGCAGAAGATGTGGCAAAACGCCTGATGGATTATGGCTTCCACGCACCAACAATGAGCTTCCCTGTTCCGGGTACTATCATGATAGAGCCAACGGAAAGCGAAGACAAAGCTGAGCTGGACCGTTTCTGTGACGCACTGTTGAGCATTCGTGAAGAGATCCGTGCGGTGGAAGATGGTAAAGCAGATAAGAAAGATAACCCGCTGAAAAATGCGCCGCATACACAGTTTGTTATCACGGCCGATGAGTGGAACCATACCTATAGTCGTCAGCAGGCAGCATTCCCGCTGGAATGGGTAAAGGCAAATAAATTCTGGCCAAGTGTTGCACGCGTTAACAATACCGTAGGCGACCGTAACCTGATCTGTACTTGCGAGCCTGTGTCTTCCTACATGGAAGCAGAAGCTTAATCTTAAATAATTAATACTGCAAGGCCGGTAATCGCCGGCCTTTTTTTTTTATGATTGTTAATGGAGAAATTATTGTATATTTGTTATTTATTAGTTCTTTGAAAGTAAGGAGTAAGTCAATTGACAGTGACTGCAAATGGCTATCTGCAAATTTCTTTAGGCTACCTAAAAACCGTATCATTTTGTAACAACACTCTAATAAAAACCTTATCAGTGCTTATTTATGTTATTTAAGCTAATGCAAATAAAAAGATGCATTTGCTATGTTTGGAAACTGTAGGCCACTAAAAACTATCAATAACTATCAATAGATTAAAATTTCATCGGATGCTTGCTTAAAGCAAAACTGCTTATTATTTTTCTAAAAATTGTTACCTATGAAACGCTTACTGTTTATCCTGTTAGCTCTGTTTCCTTTCCTGGCGTTTTCCCAGTCAAAATTTGAATTGAGTGAAGATTTGAAGTTACCACACGATGGCTGGAATAAGCTATTGCAAATGAAAAGTGGTAATACATTGCTGTTTCATTTTGAAAACCGAAAGGGAATAGTTGTCCGTGTATTTGATAAGGATCATAAAGAGATAGCAAAAGAGAAACATCTCTGCAATGTTCTGGATATCAATGCCTTTGACCGTTCCTTTTATAAGGGGCTTTTTGAAGTGGATGGAGAGGGTGTTTTATTTATTTCACAGAATATTGATAACAAATATAACATGGTGAGGCTGCGTATCAACGGCAACACTGCTAAGCTTATAAAGGAAGAAAGTATCGTGACAGCGCCCAATGCGCTTTCCAAATTTACAACCAGTGTAGTAAGGTCAGAAGATGCTGGAACCTATAGCGTTGTTTCTTTCAATGAAAAGTCTACCAATGAAGCGGCCGGTAAACTGCAACTTACCATCTACGGAAATAAGCATGAAGTTTTGGCCGATCTGCCGGTTGAAATGCCCAATGCAGACTACGACTACATTTCTTATTTAGGTGGAAGTATTGACAAGAACGGATCTGTTTTGCTGGCTACTGAATTATCAAAAATCATCCAGTATCCGGATGTATTGGATAACGATATTATATTTTATTATTTGCCGAAAGGAGGCAGAGAGTTTTTGGTAAAGAAGATCGGAATCCCGCGCGGTTCTATTCCAAACCTAAAAGTGTCTTATACATATAATCCGTTCGTTAATAACATAAATATTTTTGTTCATAATAAATGGGAAGGGCGTGTTAAGTACGGCAATGTTATGCGTAAAGGCCTTTATTCTTCCTATGTTCTTACAATTGCTTCAGATAGTTTACGCGATATACTTGGCAACAGGCGAATAGAATATACAAAAGCAAAGGAGTATCTACATAATCATGCTAACCCGCAGCGTGATTATTACGGAATGCCATTCCATATTTATACGGATAACGTTGGAATGACCAGTATTGTTTCCATAGAAGAAGATGTTGACTCGACCGGACTATACTTTCCGGGACTTCAAGAGCAGACGAATAATAATATTGGTGTCACCATGTATAATGATTATGGCGATGAGATATGGGGTGCTGTGCTGCCTTATCAGAATTTGAGTTCTAAAAATGATGCGGCTAAAGTTTTCGGGCTCTGTAGTGAAAATGAGTTATCTGATCTTCAGTGTGTTAATAAAGGCAGGAATTGTTATGTGTTTTTTAATGAACCGAACGACAACCACAGTAATTTGGTGATTACTGATACAATAGATAGCAAGTACAAGCTGAAGGATAGAAAGTACACTTATGATCTGACAAATGCTACCTACTATAAAATAGATGCAAAGAAAAATATCACGAAAGAATATTTACTAAACGCACCCGTTGAAGGTGAGTATAACCATATTTATGCAGCAAGCGGTGGTTTTGATGAAGCTTCATCAACCTATGTAACATTAGTGGAATGCAAAAAAGACGGCAAAACAACAAATCGTATTGCCTGGTGCCACTTATAAATCAATCCTTTTGTTTTTCTATGGCGTCGCTGACTGCTAATATCAGGTTATAAGGCAACTTAAGGCCTTCCTGCGGCACAATATCGAACCGGTCTATGGCTGACCATGTCATATAAAAACGAGGAAAGCCCTTGATGTTTACTTCGTAATACATGCCATTCTTACGCATTTGAGGGATGATAACGGCTAAAACTGTCTGATTATCAAAGGTGATCCATTTACTGAAGTTCTGTGGCATTAGTGCAAAGATACAGGTGCAAACCGTATAGGAGTTCTGTTTTTATTAACTATTAACCAACCTTTTTGAGGTTCGTCTCGTCTTTATTAGCAGATTACCCAAGTCCTTTACCAAAAAAATATTTTACTATGAACATTGGATACGCAATTAGATCGATCAGAAGGCAACTTGGTATCACACAATATGAGCTTGCCGAAAAGTGCATTATTTCGCAAACCTCTTTATCACAAATAGAGAATTGTGTGAAAAGGCCAAGCAACCGCACAATAAAAAAGATTTGTGAAGTGTTGGAGATACCGGAATCCGTGATTTATATATTGGGCATGCAGGAAACAGATGTGCCCGATAGCAGGAAAGATGTATATGAGCTTATTTTTCCATCGATACGTAACCTGGCGCTACAGATCGTAAGCAATGAGCATAAGCACTTTCTGGCAGAAAGTTCCTTGCCTGTTGCTGTTTAATTTAATGCATTGCAAATAAGTGGCTGGCAGCCTTCAATATTTCTAATAATTGCATCGCCGGTTCTGTTTGTCTTTCCAAAGGCTGCAATACACGTACCTTTAGAGGCTTTGATTCAGTTACCGGTGTGACGGCATATGAACTGCTATCAGCTTTTGTAAATGCTGTTTTGATCTCGTTCCAATTGATCACACTCATTGCTGAGATATAAAGCAACAGTGACCACAACAGTGATTTGCCGATGAAGCTAAAACGTTTTTTCATTGCAGTTTTCATAAGCCAGATTTAATAAAGTAATAGTACTGGTAAATTTACTAATATGTTTTCAATATCCCCGAATAAGGGGATATTTTGTTTTGGTATCTTTATAGGACGCAACCTGCTGCAGAAATCTTATGAAAATGAAATTTACAATACTTCCATTTTTTCTTTTAATAATAAATACAGCCCTGGCACAGTCGCAAAATGTTGCAGAAATATGTGCAAAATCACACTCATTACCCCAGTTTAAAACCACTTTAGCTACACCTGAGGAGGCTAATTATGACGTGAAATATGTAAAGCTGAACCTGAATGTCACTAATACATCAACGAGCATTAGCGGAAATGCAATAACAAAAGCTGTGACAACTTCACCCGGTTTTAATGTATATGCTTTCGAATTGGACACAACATTGGTGATCGACTCGTTTAGATTCAACGGCCAGTTAAGTCCTGTAAATGGCGCGGGAATTGTGAAAAAGGCAAATTTATCGTCGGCATTGCCCATCGGTAGTGTGTTTACGGCCCAGGTATTTTATCATGGCACCGGAGATAATGGTAATGGCCAATTCTTCACACACGGTTTGAATCACATTACTCGTCCATCCGGTACCGAGGAGATGTATACATTAAGTGACCCGTACCTGGCTAAAGACTGGTGGCCTTGCAAGCAGGATCTGCAAGACAAGATAGATTCGGTAGAGGTATGGGCAACCATACCTGCCGGCCTGAAGGCAGGCAGTAACGGTCTGCTTAAAGCTATTGTACCGGCTGGTGTTGGCATGCAAACTTACCGGTGGGCTACGCATTATCCCATTGATTATTATCTGATCTCTTTAGCCGTTGCTCCATTTGCTGAGGATAGCTATTACATGCATTTTACAGATGGCACTGGAGACTCCATGCTAATACAGAACTATGTATATGATTCATCAGTTTACATGACACCTGCTCACAAATCGGCCCTGGATAGTACAGGACTCATTGTTGATTATCTATCGGAATGCTACGGGAAATATCCATTCTATAAAGAGAAATATGGGCATTGTATTGCTGAGGATCTAGGCGGAGGAATGGAGCATCAAACTATGACTACGCTTGCTTATGCAGAGACCCCATTGATATCTCATGAGATGGGTCACCAATGGTGGGGCGATCATATTACCTACAGCTCATGGCGTGATATATGGCTGAGCGAGGGTTTTGCTTCTTATACCGAACAGTTATTTGTGGAACATTTCTGGGGACTTACTGCATGGAAAACTTACAGGGCAAATGTTTTTAGCATAGCCTTAGGTGCAGGTGTTGGCAGTGTTTATGTTGATGATACGACAAGTACCAGCCGTGTGTTTGATAGTAAATTGACCTACAATAAAGGCGCTTCGGTAGTACATATGCTGCGCTACCTGGCACCGGCAGATAGCCTTTTCTTCATGGGCCTGAAAATATTTCAACAGCAATATGCTTTTGGCAATGCAACTACAGCCGATTTTCAAAACGTGATGGAGCAAGCTTATAAAGTAAGCCTTGATACATTTTTTCGTCAATGGGTATATGGGGAAGGCTACCCTACTTATGGCGTACACTGGTATCAAAAAGGAAATATGACCCTTGTGCAGCTAAAACAGACAACATCTAAACCTTCTTCTGTGCCTGTTTTCTGGATGCCTGTTGAAATAAAATTAAAATCTGCTTCCGGCGATACGGTCATTAAGATATTTAATGACCAGGCTGTCCAGGCCATTCCATTCTATTGGGATCATACAGTTACCGGGGTTGATATAGATCCGAATGATAACATACTGAATAGAAGTATGCTTACAGTGCACGATTCTACTGTTTTAAGTGCAGCACAGGTACCGCTAACACAACAAATTAGTATTTACCCTAATCCGGCGACAGATGTATGGCATGTTACCAATGTTGAGGATGGAAGCACGTTGTATGTAACTGATGTTATGGGCCGCGTTGTGTATAAAAAGGCGCCAGCGACAGCTAATGAGGACATTTCCCTTCCTGCTTCAGGGCATGGAAATTATATACTTACTATTATAGTGAACGGAAGCGCACCACAGCATTACAAGCTGATGAAATAACTATAATGGTTTTAAATACGTTGCTAATGGAGAATCTGCCTGAAATGCTTCAGGAGATTATTGCAAAGCCTTTACCGGCATTAGCTGTAATAGTCAACCTCATACTTATTGAAAGTCTATTGTCCGTTGATAATGCCGCAGTGCTTGCAACAATGGTCATTGATCTGCCTAAAGACCAGCGTGGCAAAGCGCTGAAATATGGACTCATAGGCGCTTATATTTTCCGTGGTTTATGCCTGTTGTTTGCATCCTTGCTGATAAGTATATGGTGGTTCAAACCGTTAGGTGGTATTTATCTTTTATTTCTTGCTGTAAAGTATTTTATAACAAAAAAGAAGCAGGATGAAGATGAAACAATATCGGAAGAGATAGAGCATCAAAAAGAAAGCTGGCTATACCAAAAAACATTAGGAATGTTTGGTAAATTCTGGGCTACAGTTGTTTCTGTAGAATTGATGGACCTGGTTTTTTCCATAGATAATGTTATTGCAGCAAACGCTTATACAAAGAACATTATTCTTATTTGGACAGGCGTATTCATTGGTATACTCGCTATGCGCTTTGTTGCACAGGGATTTGTTACGCTTATCAATAAATATCCCTTTCTTGAAACTTGTGCATACCTGGTGATCGGTGTGTTAGGTTTAAAGCTTACTATATCAGTAATAACCCATTTTTATCCATGTGCTGCTTACAGCATCCTCCTCGAAGGTAAACAAGCATGTCTTGAAGCAAACGGGCAAACTTTGCCCGCAGGGGAACATGAGGTAGCAATGGGCGATGTTGTTATGTCTGTTGTCAGTATCGCCATATTTATTATTCCTGTGTTAACATCTGTACTCTTCAATTTCCCAAGGCATAAGCATACAGAAGGTTAATCGGGCTCTTTTGTCAATCGTTAATAGCTGATCGTTTGCCCCAACATTCAGTATGTACACCTCTATTTTTTTTCTGCGCTTTCAATAGTTAATACTATTGTTGAAAATCCGGTGCAATGATAATGGGAAACAATGCAGGCAGGCGAAATAGAATGGAAGGCTATGAAGTGAAAAGTAAGCGCAAAAAAGGCACTGCAATTGTTATACAATTACCTAAAGCTCATGTTGACTGTATAATTACACCGCAAGAGCTGACAGGCATATATCAATATGATTTTTGCAACACTGCTGATTTGTTTAAACAAGATTTAACCAATTGCGACAGTGAAGTAGCAGTTAATCTTGCTTTGACCTTTGTAAATATAAACGACAGCCATAAGCCAATTAGAAATTCAAGAGTTAATGTTTGGTGTGGTGACCAGGACAGCCGCAGTAAAGCAGGAACTCAAATGACTGATTGCAATGGACAAGTAATATTCAAAGTGAGCCCCTCCTCGCTTTTAAATGAAGCTATTCATTTTGAACTTTATTTAAATGGCATGTTGAAGACAACTTCAGAGCTATCTGTGTCTGACCTGCATAATATAGCTGATAGTATCGCTGATGGATTTTGCGGGATGACTATTGGTGTTGAAGTGCCTAATAACGGCATTATAACTTTAACACCGGAAACAGGAGGGCAATTCATATTGGAACAAAACCATTCTAACCCTGTAGCAGATAAAACAACGATAGGATTTACATTGCTTCAGGAGTCTAAGGCCTTACTTGAAGTATTTGATACGAGCGGGAGAAAAGTTGAGAGCCTGGTCGATACATCTTTGGAAGCTGGTTTTCATACTATACCATGGGAGCGTAATGGGCTGCCGTGTGGCAATTATCTATATCAGTTAAGCGTAGAAAATAAAGACGGTATTTACCGGCAGATAAAAGTTATGACAGTTGAATAAATTATAAAGATCAGTACATTTTGATAATGATGGCTATGCCGCTTGTATTCTTGCAAGCGGCTTTTGGCTGCGATTAGAATGCTAAGTTTTTGCAAGTTAAATGGTGAAAAAAAGACTTTTAATTATTGTGATGCATATAGTGATATGGATTTTGTTCCTATCGCTACCTGCACTATTAGCACCCTATACGGGGCATCTTACATTCGCAGACTTCAGGAAAGACTTTTTTCATATAACAAGCCTTATTAAAAGTGGTTATCTTGTTTTGGTTTTTTATCTGAATTATTTCCTACTTATTCCGCGCTTATTTTTTAGAAAAAGATTTATCTATTTTATTTTAACCATTACAATAGCTACTGGGCTGCTTATATGTATTAATGCATACCTAATTGTTAGTGATAGATCACATTATAGGATGTACGAGCATGGTGACCTTTTTTATCTGTTCATGTTTATTAGTGTTTATTTTTTAGCTTTTGCACTGAGCTATTATGATCAATGGAAACGTGACCTAAAAAGGTTAAATGCAGAAGTTGCATTTTTGAGGGCACAGATAAATCCTCATTTTCTCTTTAATACTTTGAACAGCATTTATTCCCTCGCATTAACCAAATCAGATGATACATCTGACGCAGTTATTAAGTTGTCTGCTATTATGCGCTATTCATTGACGGAATCGAAGAAGAAATATGTAAACCTCGCAGAAGAAATAACTTATATCAGTAACTATACAGATCTGCAGCGATTACGCCTGACAGAGAAGGTAAAAGTGGAAACAATTTATGAAGGTGACTTAAAAACAGAGAAAATAGCTCCTATGTTATTAATGCCTTTTATAGAGAATGCATTTAAGCATGGTGTAAGCCCGGAAGAAGAATCTGACATCAAAATTCATATAGGATTGAATAGCCGTGTTTTAAAATTTACGGTAATTAATAATAAAGTTTATATTCAAAAATCAGGCGGAAATATTGGTCACAGCATTGAAAATACACGGCAAAGATTAGCACTGCTTTATCCAAATAATTATAAATTAGCGATCAGAGAGAACGACGAAACCTTTGAAGTGAACCTTCAAATTGATTTATCATGATTAAAGCTATCGCTATAGACGATGAGCCCCTGGCGCTTGTCATCATTGAAACATTTTGCAGCCGTACTGATTTCATTCAGCTTGAGAAGACATTTACCGATACGGCTGAAGCACAGAAATATCTTCGCAAATATCCCGTTGATCTGATGTTCTTGGATATAAATATGCCGGCAATGTCTGGCCTTGATTTTTATAAAGCGGTACCGCAGCAAACCATGGTGATATTTACCACTGCACATAGTGAGTATGCAGTGGAAGGATTTAATCTTAGCGCAGTAGATTATTTGTTGAAACCTTTTGATTATGATCGCTTTTTGCAAGCTGTAAATAAGGTGAAAGACTATACAAATGTGATGAATTCAAAGGAAGAGTCTGAGAAGCATCTTTTCATTCGCTCAGACTATTCCCTAATGAAGATTGACATATCTGAGATCGCCTATATTGAAGGTCTGGATAACTATATAAAGCTTCATTTTAAAACTGACAAAAAGCCGATCCTTACACGCATGAGTGTAAAGGCTATGGAAGAGAAACTTCCTGCAAGGCAGTTTATGCGGGTGCACCGCTCTTTTATTGTTCCGCTTGATGATGTTACAAGCGTAAGGAATAAAGTGGTATTTCTTGGAAGCAAAGAAATTCCGATTGGCACTAACTACGTTGACAAAGTATATGCCTTTTTCAAAATAAGGTAGCTGTTTGTCATTTCATTGTAAGAAATGCTTTCAAACTCCCCTACAAATCGTTAATTTATCTCATTAATTCTTTCATTATCAATACTATGTGCTAATGTTGTAGCAACAATAGTATGATGAAAGGAAAAGTGACTTTTTTAGCGATATTGTCGGCAATATTTTTCTCACAAATAGTGTCAGCGCAACAGGTAGAAACACGTTTATGCGGAGCTGAACTTCTTAAAAGGCATTTGGAAGCTAAAGTGCCGGATGCAAAAGCTATGTTATTACAAACATTGCAGGAGAAAGTGACTGCGGGAGAAGCCTATTTGACCTCAGCTTCAAAATCTACTGCAGCAGCTAATCCTATTCCCGTAGTATTTCACATTGTACTAAACCAAGCACAAATAAATAAATTAGGCGGAGCAGCCGGTATCCAACAACGTATTGATTCACAAATCGCAGTAATAAACCGGGATTTCAATGCGCAAAACGGTGATGCCAGCCAGATACCTGCAGCTTTTAAATCATTTCTGGGTAATGCTAATATTCAATTTGCTTTAGCACGCCGTATGCCCGATGGGACAGGTACGCCGGGCTACGACATCACTACGATCACTTCTACAGGTATTAATGAATCAAGCAGTACCGGTTCCGGAATGGGCTTTGCAGAGGCTAAATACGTTAATGGCGTAGCTAATGCATGGGATCCTGCCACCTATTTAAATATCTGGATAATAAATCCATTGGATAACGGAAGCACATCTTCAATATTGGGTTTAACTATACCGCCTTCCTATAAAAGATATGGGGTTTCCGGCAATGAAATGGGTATTGTGCTTAACTATGGTGCTTTCGGGTCGAGGGCTGCTGTATCTCAATATTATATTTCAGGTATTAACGGAGGCCGTACGCTTACCCATGAATTAGGCCACTTTTTTGAAATATGGCATGTATGGGGTGATGATAATGGTGCGTGTCCGGGTAGTGGCGGCCAGGATGATGGGATAAGTGACACACCGCCACAATCTGATGCAACTTATGGTTGTCCTTCTTTCCCAAGATTAGACTCATGTACATCAACCGGTAATGGTATTATGTTCATGAACTATATGGATTACGTGAATGACGCATGTATGCATCTCTTTACCATAAAACAAGCTGCAGTGATGCATGCAAGCATTGTTTCAGGTGGTGAATCTTATACGTTGACCCAGCATCCTGAGGTTTTGCAATTTCCGACTGACGTTGCAACTATAAGCGCTGCCGCCACATCGGTAAATATTTATCCAAATCCTGCAACAAGCACAGTAAATATCAGCCTGGGGAATACAGATAACATTGCTGGTATAGATATAACGGATCTCACTGGTCGTACTGTTAACCAAATAGCAGTTTCAACAGGTGTACTAAATTATTCACTTGATGTGTCTGGTTACGTTAAGGGGATATACATCGTCAATTGTCACGGCTCAAACGGACAGCGTATCATAAAGAAACTACAAGTACAGTAATTCATACCGGTATGGTATAGTGTAATAATAGGGCATATAGGGCTCAGGTACTCTTACCTGGGCCATTTTTATTTATAATGCATAAAAAGTAAGCACTTTATCTAACATTTTATAAATTACGGCCATCAATACTTACCGTGGTATCTCCCCTGTCAATAACTAATTTTTATCGTGTCAATTAATTATATACATGGTCTTTAGCAGTCCCGTATTCCTGATCATATTTCTACCCTTGTTTCTTATCATTTATAACCTTTTGCCAAAGGCTGTAAATCTGAAAAATATTTTCATCCTGCTTTCCAGTATCATATTTTATAGCTGGGGCGGGCCAAGGTTCATTTTTGTGATCCTGGGCGTTACACTAATAGATTTCTTACTGGTAAGCCAGATAGACAAGCATGAACAACGAAGTAAGAGAAGGCTATTTCTTACACTTTCCGTAGGCTTAAATGTTTCCCTGCTGTTCTATTTCAAATACTTCAACTTTTTCATTGACAATCTCAATGCAGTAGACTCTCTGTTTGGCGCATCTACCATCCACGTGGCTAAGATATTGCTTCCGATAGGTATTTCTTTTTATACCTTCGAGAGCATTACGTATGCGGTGGATGTATACCGAAGGGTGCATAAACCACTCACAAATTTTTGGGAGTACCAGCTATATATCATTTTCTTTCCGAAGCTTATTGCTGGCCCGATCGTTCGCTACCATGACATTTCTGACCAGATAACCGGTCACGTTGAGAAAGAGAATACCAATAATAAACTGCACGGTTTTATACAATTCTGCATTGGCCTCGCAAAGAAGGTTTTGATCGCTAATGCAATGGGTAATGAGGCAGATACGATCATTAATATGAACGTAGCTGATATCAATACTACTGCCGCATGGATCGGTGCGCTGGCTTATACTTTCCAGATATACTTCGATTTCTCGGGCTATTCTGATATGGCTATTGGTATAGGCAAAATGTTAGGCTTCTTTCTGCCTGAGAACTTTAATAGCCCTTATGTGTCGGGCAGTATTACAGAGTTTTGGCGCAGATGGCATATTACGCTTGGCGCCTGGATGAAGAACTATTTATACATTCCGCTGGGTGGTAATAGGGTATCAACAGGAAGACTGTACTTAAACCTGGCCATTGTATTCCTGGCTTCCGGTCTTTGGCATGGGGCTTCATGGAACTTTGTTTTATGGGGCGCTTATCATGGTTTATTCCTCATATTGGATAGAATGTTCTTACTGAATGTACTTAAAAAGATAGGCCGTTTACCACGCGTTGTTTTCACCTTCTTCGTAGTGGTTGTTGGATGGGTTATTTTCAGGATAGAAGATATCCATAAGCTAGGTCAATATCTAAGAAAAATGTTTGCCTTTGATATGGAGCCAAGACGTAGCGTGATCACAACTACTGAGTTTAATATTGTTGTTTGGTTCGCTATATTTTTCTCATTCTTTACCCTGTTACCTAAGGTAAAACCACTGCACGATGGCATATTCTACACTAAGCTTAGCAGGCCTGCATTGATCGCGTTCACATTTGTTGGTGTTGCACTGTATTTCGTTTGTCTTACTTCGGTTATAGGTTCCAAATTCAATCCTTTCATTTATTTTAAATTCTAAGGCATGGCAAAGACAAATCAGAATAATATTAAGGAGCAGAAAGTGGTTGACAATAATAGCAGTCTTAAATTTTTATGGATAGGTGTGCTGGTATTGCTTGGATACCTGTTTATATATAACAAGCTGGAAGCAAAAACGGATGAAGATGAAAACGCGCCGGCTCAAGAAGAGGTAGATGCACCGGAGTTTAGCATGGCTGGATGGTTTAATCTATCCTACCAGGATAAGGTGGACGATTATTTAAGAAACCAATCGCGCATTGGAAATGAATTGCTTCCATTAAAAAACCAGATCGACTATAAACTGTTCAAGCGGTTGAATATGGATGATTACATCGTTAATGATAATGATTATTTCCTTTCAGCGCCTTGTATCTATTCGTACCTGGGTAAAAATTATGTTGGCGACTCGGTGATATATGAGCGCATTCGCAAAGCAAAGGTGCTTAGCGATACGCTGAAGGCAAAAGGTATTGATCTGGTGCTTGCATATGCGCCTACAAAGGAATATGCAATGCCAGAGCTTATACCGCATAGATACCTGAAACTAAAACAGCCGAAAAATAATTATGCTGAGTATGTGAAGATGACCAAGGCTTTTGGTATTAATTGTCTTGATCTTTACCCTGTAATGGAGCGTATCGTTAATTCCGGGCAATATCCTGCCTACCCGATGCATGGTACGCACTGGAGCTATTATAGTGAATGTATAGTAGCTGATACATTGATCAAATATATTGAGCACCTGCGGGGCACCCCAATACCTCATATAGTATGGGATAAGGTGGATGCGTCCCTCGAGGCACATGTACGTGATGGAGATGGAGTGGGTAAGGCTAAATTGATGGAGGCGCATGAAGCACGGCCATTAGGCTACCCGCAGATAGGCTATGCGGCAGTTCCGGGTGCGCAGCCTGTAAAAGTTTTGGGTATAGGAGATAGCTATTATCGTGGGTTTACATACCTGGGCGTTACGCAAAATGCGTTTGACAATGGTGAATATTGGTATTATAATAACAGCATAGTGCCTGACAGGCCAGGTAAGCCGGAAGTATGGGAACTTGACCTTAAATCTGAAATCGAAAAAAATAAGGTGATCATTATCTTATATTCAAGTGATAATGTAAGAAGATACAGCGATGGCTTTATTGAAGAGGCTTATGAGATGTATACCAACCCTAAAGTATATTATGCTAAAGTGGAGAAGGAACGTCCGATAAAACTGGCCAAAAAGAAGATACACCAGGATAAGGAACTCCTTGAAGAATTGCAAAGCACAGCCAAAGAGCAAAATATTTCACTTGATTCTGCTATAGATGTCAGGGCCAGGCAGATGGCGCAATCAAAATAAAAGAAGGCCACAAACTTGTGGCCTTCTTTTATTAGTATAGTTTGGTTATTATTCCCATGCAGGATAACTGTTGTTCCAGCCTATATGCTCACCTGTTTTTCCAAGCCCTAATAATTTATTCAATTCAAGGTTAAGGCCGAATTCGTTAGTTGCACCGGCAATTGAATAATAAGAGCGCGCATAATGAACCTGAAACTTATTGAGGTTGATACCTGCGCCAAATGCAAAGCCTGCTAATCCTGTTTTGTCTTGTATCGCTAATTCCTGTCTGTGCAGGTGATTGTAAGAAACCGTTACAAGAATACGTTTAGCAATATTCAGCTCGGCAGCGAATATGAAATGGCGGAATAATTTATCGCTAAAATGTGATCCGCTATTAGTTGTGCTGTCCTGGTTAAATAGATTAGTTGATTGTACATCAGCAGGGTTGTCATAGCGGATATCCCATTCATACAAATGATGCACAGTAGCCATAAGACGTAACGGTAAATGCTTAAAGCGTTTAGAAACACCTAACTGTAAATCGAAAGGTATGGGCTCAGTTCCACTACTTTTTTGATAAGCAGATGCCATTATTCCCATATTCTTAGCTGTTGCTCCAAACGTCCATAGTGATTCACTATCATGATATATTACGCCTACATTAGCAGCAAGTACTGTAGCATATTTGTCGCTTATTCTTGATTGTGCGTATGTAATAGAAGCCCCATAGCGCCAGTGGTTAAGATATGAACGCGAAGCGCCCAACACAATGTCATAATCTGCAGCCTTAAAGGAGCCGGTTTCATTGCCGGTAAAATCAGTACTTGTGAAGTCGCCATAGTTTAAATATTGAACGCCTAAAACAAATGCCGTATTGATTTTTGGTGCGTAAAAACCATATTGGAGATTAGATATACTGGTACCGCCATAATAGCTGTTATAGCTCAGACCGAGTTGATTATGCAGATCAGGCCGCATAAGTGCAGGGTTTTGCAACGCCAGCGATATATCGTTTTCCGGCGATGCAACATTGATGCCTCCAAGTGCTGTAATATGCGGTGAATTTGAAAGGTGCAGGTATTCAAATGCAAATTGACCGCCTGTCACTTGCGCATGAGTTTGTAGACCCCATGCACAAAGCAACAACAATAGTCCTTTACGAAAAAGTCCAGGTTTCCGATCCATAGGTTTAAAACGCTGCATACTGGAAAATATT
>Ga0157372_10003255_pt1 | contig 17548 bp, 17 predicted proteins | sample C55metaG_FD_115307 | JGI IMG/M metagenome (GOLD analysis project Ga0157372, IMG submission 115307) | Corn rhizosphere microbial communities from Kellogg Biological Station, Michigan, USA - C5-5 metaG | ecosystem: Host-associated > Plants > Roots > Rhizosphere > Soil | place: USA: Michigan... | reverse complement strand
TTTGCGGACTTGGCTGGCGCGGCTATCTGGCGGCGCTGGACTTCGCAATAGACCAACACGGCGGCTGATCAGCCGTCTTCTTCCTTTTATTTCAACCACTTAACCAACGCAACGACGCCAGCGCCTGGAGCGCTTTTGACCGATGCGCGGCTGAAGAGCCATTCGCGCGCATCCACTGCCCCAGACCGCCGACGCTGCAGGAGAACGCTCATGGATTTGCGCAAGCTGAAAACGCTGATCGACCTGGTGGCCGAATCGGGCATTTCGGAACTCGAAGTGACCGAAGGCGAAGGCAAGGTCCGCATCGTCAAGTCGGCGCCTCAAGTGGTGGCGCCGATGCAATATGCGCCGATGCCGATGCAAGCCGCACCGGCTATGGGCGCACCTGCCGCAGCGGCTCCGGCCGCCGTTGGCGCTGAGGCTGCCGCCCCGGCCCTGCCGGCTGGCCACATTGTGACGTCGCCGATGGTCGGCACGTTCTACCGCGCGCCGTCGCCGGGCGCGGCCGAGTTCGTCAAGGTGGGCGACACCGTCAAGGAAGGCCAGACGATCTGCATCATCGAAGCGATGAAGCTGCTCAACGAGATCGAAGCGGACAAGGCCGGCGTCATCAAGGAAATCCTGATCGAGAACGGCCAGGCTGTGGAATACGGCCAACCGCTGTTCGTGATCGGCTGATCTTCCGGCATCTGACCCTCATCGTGCGGCGCGCAGCGTGCCGCATCCGAGCGCGAGCCGGCGCACAAGGGCTGCCATTAAGCGCGGCCCAGCCACAGCGCCCTCGCCTCTCCTTTTTGTAGCGAGAACACGATGTTCGACAAGATCCTGATCGCGAATCGCGGCGAGATCGCTCTTCGCATCCAGCGCGCCTGCCGCGAACTCGGCATCAAGACCGTGGTGGTCTATTCCGAGGCGGACAAGGAAGCCAAATACGTCAAGCTGGCCGACGAAGCCGTGTGTATCGGCCCGGCACCGTCGCCGCTGTCGTACCTGAACATGCCGGCCATCATCTCGGCCGCCGAAGTCACCGACGCCCAGGCAATCCACCCGGGCTACGGCTTCCTGTCGGAAAACGCCGACTTTGCCGAGCGTGTGGAGCAGTCTGGCTTCACCTTCATCGGTCCGACGCCCGAGTCGATCCGCCTGATGGGCGACAAGGTTTCGGCCTAGCAGGCGATGATCAAGTCCGGCGTGCCGTGCGTGCCGGGCTCGGAAGGTGCCCTGTCGGAAGATCCGAAGGAGATCCTGGCAACGGCCAAGAAGGTTGGCTATCCGGTGATCATCAAGGCGGCTGGCGGCGGCGGCGGCCGTGGCATGCGCGTGGTCCACACCGAGGCTGCGCTCATCAACGCCGTCAACATGACGCGCGAAGAAGCCGGCCGTGCTTTCGGCAATCCGGAAGTCTATATGGAGAAGTTCCTGGAGCATCCGCGCCACGTGGAAATCCAGATCCTGGCCGACCAGCACCGCAACGCCGTCTGGCTGGGCGAGCGCGATTGCTCCATGCAGCGCCGCCACCAGAAGGTGATCGAGGAAGCGCCGGCGCCGCACATTCCGCGCCGCCTGATCGAGCGCATCGGCGACCGCTGCGCCGAGGCCTGCAAGAAGATTGGCTACCGTGGCGCCGGCACGTTCGAGTTCCTGTACGAAAACGGCGAGTTCTACTTCATCGAAATGAACACGCGCGTGCAGGTTGAACATCCGGTCACGGAAATGATCACGGGCGTCGACATCGTGCAGGAGCAGATTCGCGTGGCAGCCGGCGAAAAGCTGCGCTTCCGCCAGAAGGACATCGTGCTCAAGGGCCACGCCATCGAGTGCCGCATCAACGCGGAAGATCCGTTCAAGTTCACGCCGTCGCCGGGTCGCATCACGTCGTGGCACGTGCCGGGTGGCCCGGGCGTCCGCGTGGACTCGCATGCTTACAACGGCTACTTCGTGCCGCCCAACTACGACTCGATGATCGGCAAGGTCATCACGTACGGGGCCACGCGTGAGCAGGCCATCGCCCGCATGCGTATCGCCCTGTCGGAAATGGTGGTGGAAGGCATCCAGACCAACGTGCCGCTGCATCGCGACCTGATGCTCGACGCCAACTTCGTGGAAGGCGGCACCGACATTCACTACCTGGAGCACCGCCTGGCGCAACAGGAAGTGGCCAAGGGTGGCGGCAAGTGACGTACCGCGAATGCGTGCTCGAAGTGGCGCGTGACGACGCCGAAGCGTTGTCCGAAGCCCTGTTTGATCTCGGCGCGCTGTCGGTCTCGGTGGAAGACGCCGATGCTGACACGCCCGAAGAGCAACCGCTCTTTGGTGAGCCCGGCCATGAGCCGACACGCCTGGCGTGGAACCGCTCGCGCGTGGTTGCGCTGCTCGCTGACGATGCCGACCCGGCACTGCTGGTGGCAGCTGCGGCCAACGAGATCAAGCTGACGCCGCTGCCTGCGTACACCGTGCGCGAAGTCGAAGAACAGGACTGGGTTCGCGTCACGCAGTCGCAGTTCGAGCCCATTCATATTGGTGAGCACATCTGGGTCGTGCCGTCTTGGCACGATGCGCCGGAGCCCGAGGCCGTGGTGCTGGAACTGGACCCGGGCCTCGCGTTCGGCACAGGCAGCCACCCGACTACGCGTCTATGCATGGAATGGCTGGAGCAGCACGTGCAGCCTGGCGAACGCACGCTCGATTACGGCTGCGGCTCGGGCATCCTGGCCATCGTCGCCAAGAAGCTCGGCGCCGGTGAAACCGTCGGTGTCGACATCGCTCCGAACGCGGTCGAAGCCTCGCGCTACAACGCCGAGCGCAACCACGTCGAAGCCACCTTCGCATTGCCCGACGATGCACCGGAAGGCACGTTCGATCTGGTCGTCGCCAACATCCTGTCGAACCCGCTCAAGCTGATGGCAGCCATGTTGTGTGCGCGGGTGCGCCCGGGCGGTCGGCTGATTCTGTCGGGCGTGCTTGAGCGCCAAGCCGAAGAAGTGGCCGCCGCGTATGCCTCGGTCATTCCACTCACCGTGTGGCGTGCACGTGACGGCTGGGTCTGCCTGCACGGTGTGAAGCCCGCGTAATTTCAAGGTATTGCGCGCCAGTGTCGCCTGCAAAGGTCGACGCTGGCGCCGCTGTCTGCAATACTCGCGCGGTCGGCCTTTTTTCTCCTCGTCCCGCATGGCAACTGCGCCACAAGCTGCGCCACGTTTGGCCGCCCGCTGTCCCAACTGCCAAACCGCATTCCGCGTTGTCGCCGATCAGCTTCGGTTGCGCGGCGGCCTCGTCCGTTGCGGCCGCTGCAATCACGTCTTCGATGGCCGCGATCATCTGATCGAGCTTGGGACCGTGCTCACGGCTGCGGCGCCGCCCGCCGAAGCACCGCAGCCACAGCAATCGCCGGAACACGCCGCTCGCATCGCGCCGCTCTCAACGCCCGTCACCCCTGAACCGGAAACGCCCGCGGCGCCGCCTGCCGCAGAGGACGACCACGGCTTCGGCATGACGCTGATCTGGGAAGAAGACGTTCCGGAAGAAGGCGTTGCCGAAGTGCATCTGGGGGAAGTTGAAGGCGCAACACCCGTGCCCGACGTGCGATCGACTGCGCCGGACACGCGCCCGCTACCGGACGAGGCGCCGATCGAGCGCGCTGCCGAGCCCGCGCAGCAGGCAGCGCAACCCGAACCGCCTGCCGCCTCCGCCACTCCCACCGATCCGTTTCACGGTCTGCCGCCCATCCGCGACCTCGACGACGAGGAAGACGCATTCGCCGCCGCCGTGCCCAAGCAGCCCTCGGCAGACCTGCCGGTAGAGCCGGCCATCGCGCCCGCGGCGGCTCCGTCAGCGACCGCTTCGGCGCCGTCAGCCGCCGCATCCCCGAAGCCGGAGGCCGAGAAGCATGATTCGGTCTGGATGCGCCACGAAACCGATCCGCACACGCTTTTTGCGCCGGTGCCGCGCCGCCATGGTCACGGACGTCGCACGCAAGCCGAGCCGACCGGCCCGACGCCGCAACGCACGCTGACCGGCGCCCCGCGCAAGGTGCGTGGGCCGAATCATGGTGTCTCTGCCGCGACGCTGGATTTTCTGCGCGCCGCGCAAGCTCGCGAGCAGGCGCGTAAAACGACCGGACGCCGTGCCCTCGCTCGCATCGCGATCGGCTTGCTGACGGTGTTGGCGGTGGCGCAGATGCTCTTCCTCGCCCGCGCCGAGATCGCTCGCCGCGCGCCGTCCACGCGCCCGATGTTGGAAGCCCTATGCCAGCCACTGCACTGCACGATTGCACCACCGCGTGATCTCGATGCATTGCAGATCGAATCGTCGCAACTGCAACGGCAAGAAGGCGATGCATCCGACCAGTACGTGCTGACGGCTACGTTGCGCAACCGCGCCGGCGGCCCCATCGCCCTGCCGGCCATCGAGCTGGTAACAACCGACCTGCAGGATCAACTGCTCTCGCGCCGTGCGCTGCTGCCCGCCGACTACCTCAACCCGAGCGACAGTGCATACGGCAAGTCAGGGCTGCCCGCCCGCGCCGAACTACCGATTCGGGTACGATTCCAATCCCAGCGCCCGACGGCCAATTACCGGGTCCTGATTTTTTACCCCTGAATCTTCACCCCTGGCTTAGAGCCGCTAACAAGACCCTGCTGGCCCAGCGTGCCGACGCAGATGCCACGCGGGTCCTGTTAGCGGCTTTTCCCCAACACGTATCAAAAGAAGGAGCAACACCATGGCAAACGTGACCCTTGGCGGCAACCCGATCGAAGTCGGCGGCCAATTCCCGACCGCAGGCTCGAAGGCCCCGGCATTCACGCTGGTCGGCGCAGACCTGAAGGACGTCTCGCTCGCTGACTTTGCCGGCAAGCGCAAGGTTCTGAACATCGTGCCGAGCCTGGACACCCCGGTGTGCGCCACCTCGACGCGCAAGTTCAACGAAGCCGCTGCCAAGCTGGACAACACCGTCGTGCTCTCTATCTCTGCTGACCTGCCGTTCGCGGCCGGCCGCTTCTGCACCACCGAAGGCATCGCAAATGTGAAGCCGCTGTCGACCTTCCGCGACAAGGGTTTCAAGCAAGCCTACGGCGTCGACATCACGTCGGGCCCGCTCGCTGGCGTGACCGCCCGCGCCGTGGTCGTGCTCGACGCCAACGACACCGTCCTGTACTCGCAACTCGTGCCCGAAATCAAGGACGAGCCGAACTACGACGCTGCCCTGGCTGCGCTGAAGTAAGCTGAACTGATTGCATCGAGACCGTCTTCCGGTCTCTCGTTCATCACACGGCCGTCCACTGGGCGGCCGTGTCATATCTGGAGTGCTTCAATATGGCCAGCGTGATCTGCGGCTCGGTTGCCTACGACACCATCATGACGTTCGACGGACACTTCCGCGAACACATCCTGCCCGACAAGATCCACATCCTGAACGTTTCCTTTCTGGTGCCAACCATGCGCCGGGAGTTCGGTGGCTGCGCAGGCAATATCGCCTACACGCTGAAGATGCTCGGCGGCGAACCCATCATCATGGGCACGGTCGGCCAGGATGCGGGCCCGTATCTGGACTACCTGAAAAAGCTCGGCATCTCGACAGCGCATGTCACGGCGGTTCCTGACACGTTCACCGCGCAAGCGATGATCACGACCGACCGCGACAACAACCAGATCACCGCGTTCCACCCGGGCGCGATGAGCCATTCGAGCATCAATTCGGTCAGGAATGCACTGCCGGCCAGGCTCGGCCTCGTTGGCCCCGACAGCCGCGAAGGCATGCTGCACCACGCGACGCAATTTGCCGAATCCGGTGTGCCTTTCATCTTTGACCTGGGCCAGGCAATGCCGCTGTTTGACGGCGCTGACCTGCGCCACTTCGTTGAACTCGCCAGCTACGTGGTGGTCAATGACTACGAAGCGCAGGTCATGCTGTCACGCACGGGCTACAGTGCGGCAGAACTTGCGCAGCGCGTCGAGGCTTACATCGTCACGCGCGGGGAAGAAGGGGCGGAGATTTACGCCGGCGGCAAGCAGTACACTATTCCGGTCGTGCCGGCCGAACGTGTGGTCGACCCGACCGGTTGCGGCGACGCGTTCCGCGGCGGCCTGCTCTACGGCATCGAGAACGGTCTGGACTGGGACACCACCGGCCGCCTCGCCAGCCTCATGGGCTCACTCAAGATCGCTTGCCAAGGACCGCAGAATCACGGCCTGCCCGTCGACGAGATTGCCCGGCGCTTTGAATCCGCTTTCGGGTACCGGTATCAATAAGGAATCAACATGAAACCCATCTATCGCATCGGCGCCGCGACTCTGCTGGTCGCCGCCCTTGGCCTGCAAGGCTGCGCCATGGGCACCAATTCCAACAGCGCTTACACCTCGGGGCAAGCGCAGCGCGAGCAGACCGTGCGCTTCGGTACGGTAGATTCCGTGCGCAATGTCGTGATCGACCGTGAGCAGACTGGCGTTGGCACCATTGCCGGCGGCGCGATCGGCGGCATCGGTTCGGCAGCGGCCATCGGGCGCGGCAACGGCTCGGTGGCGGCGGGTGTGCTCGGTGCGATTCTCGGTGGCGTTGCAGGCAGCGCGCTGGAGGGTCAGATGAACAAGCGTCCGGGCCTGGAAATCACGGTCAAGCTCGACAACGGCGAGTACCGCGCCATCACGCAAGACGCCGACGAGGCCTTCCGCCCTGGTGAGCGCGTGCGCTTGCTCTCATCGGGTGGCGTGACGCGCGTCACGCACTGATCGACAACGCCCGGCCGACAGGCCGAGGGGTTTATTGGAAACACCGCATCGGCATCGCGCCGGTGCGGTTTTTTTATGCCCGCGAGAAACGTATGCGCGACGCTCGGGCAAGAAAAAGCCCGCCGGGGCGTGAGCCGATCGGCGGGCGGTGCAAGACACTGAGGTCTTGCGGACCGGATACGCAGTATCCGATCAGGTGGGCGCGACCTGCGCGCCGCTGTGGTCCCGGAGGATCACCGTCGTAAGAATGGCTTACGGACGGTTGCCGGTCGGGAACGGCCATGCCGCAGCCGGGTTCAGCGCGGTCTTGGCAGCAGGTGCAGCAGGTGCAGCGGCCGGAGCAGCAGCGGGCTTGGCAACAGCCTTCTTCGCGGGGGCCTTCTTCGCAGCAGGCTTGGCAGCAGCCTTCTTCGCAGCCGGGGCCTTCTTGGCGGCAGCCTTCTTCGCAGCAGGCTTAGCAGCAGCCTTCTTCGCAGCCGGAGCCTTCTTGGCGGCAGCCTTCTTCGCAGCAGGCTTAGCAGCAGCCTTCTTCGCAGCCGGAGCCTTCTTGGCTGCAACCTTCTTCACTGCGGCTTTCTTGGCCGGAGCCTTCTTGGCTGCAACCTTCTTCACTGCGGCTTTCTTGGCCGGAGCCTTCTTGGCTGCAACCTTCTTCACTGCGGCCTTCTTGGCGGGTGCCTTCTTGGCAGCGACCTTCTTAGCTGCAACCTTCTTGGCCGGAGCCTTCTTAGCGGCCGGAGCGACCTTCTTCGCAGCAGCCTTCTTGGCGGCCGGAGCCTTCTTTGCAGCGGCCTTCTTGGCCGGGGCCTTGGCGGCCGGTTTCTTCTTAGCAGCAGTTGCCATGGGAAACTCCTTCAAGATTGGGTATCGAACTATCGAGATTGAGCAACCCGACCGGTCCGATCCCACGATGCATTGGCATCGCCAGACCAACCGAGCGAGCGATTCATCGGCGCACCACCCAACGGCAGTCGCACGCTAATGAATTCGGTAGGAAGATCTGCGCCTTGCGCGGCAAACACACGCAGCAAGTTGCACGCCTCGGTCGCGCGCACAAGCGCAACCGCAGCCGGCCAGACAGATTGCATCCGGCGAGTCTTCATCAATTGAGAGGACCGGGGCATCGTGGCCACACCGGTCGAAATCTGATCTTGCGCGAATCGCTGCGTGGACCGCAAAGCCGCGTGCAGCGTGACTTTACAGACAGCGAGAAACTGGAGAGCGCGCGTTTTCTTTTGGGGGTAGTACGCCCATCCCGACGGGGGGATCGCAGAGACGGCACCGAGTTCGAACAGCCCTGTCGGCGTGGCGTGCATCAAAGTGGTTACGCTCCTCGACTACCTTTCACTTGCCGCTTGGAACTTCATCGTCGTTGATCGCGCGAAGCTTCCTTGCATCGAAGTCAACGTCTTGTCAAGGCGAATCATAATTCGTTTGCGCGGTGATGTTAAGAGATTTATGCAAAAAGCGCGGTGAGTTTTGGTGAAGGATTGCGCTGCGTCTGTGCGTCGCTGCGATTCGAATCGCGCATGCACGCAGATCGATCTCGCGAATGCGCATTTTCTTGCGTCGTGACATCACGTTACGGCGTTGCTCCACGTTGACACACGCGTCCCGCAAACCCAGTGGTCATGCCGGTTTACAGCAACACGCGATGTTGCGCGCGTGTGCATCGCGAACACGCACACGCTTCTCGCGCGCATTCGGCATCGTCGTGCGCACCGATGTGCGAGCAGCGCGATGCGTGTCGAAAAAAACGATGCGTAGATGCGACAACGCGCGCGAATTTTTCACGCTCAACACGTCGATACGCATGCAATCGATGCGCTCGACACATGCGTATCGATGTGTTGAACGTGTCGACGACGCTGCCGACATGCATCTCGAACACCGTCGATGCGCACCGCGCGAAGTCGATGCGATTGCGGTGGTCAACAGCATGCGTTCAGCTACCGCAAATCGCGTGCCGCGCATCCGATGTGCGAGGTGGTTGCGATACGGTTCAACGCATCGATACGTGCGTGAGCGCGAATCGCATCGGAGCATGCGGAGTTGGTGTCGGCACATGCGAGACAGACGGCTCGGCGTGACGACGCCGAACTGCAGGCACGCATGACTGCTCGCAGCACGCGGTGCACGAAACCGATCGCCGATCGCGGGAAAACCCTGCTCAGCAACCGCTGAAAACTTCACGCAATCGCGTTTGAAACGACGCTGTTTTACGACGATAGAAGGATTGTTCTACGGCAATCCAGAGGCCAATTTTGCTGCGGTGTTGTTGCCCGAAGAATGGCGTGCCGTGGCGTTTTATTCGGAATCATGTTCGTGAATTGCTGCAACCGCATATCCGGGTGTCAGGTTGGCGCTGATTGTCATGTCATTCGGTTTCACTTCACGATCCGCTCACCACATGAGCACGGCATCGATCGCGCGGTGTGGCACGGACCTGCGCGTGGCCCGTGACAAGACAGGGAGGTCGTCGCCAACCCCACATGGCTGACGACGACAAACCCGACGAGCAAAGAGCGCAAGACAGAAGGGGTCCAACACAAGCGTTCTGTTCTGAGTAGTGGAGGCACAAGATGCGCGATCGAGCGTTCTTGTCGAAATCGAATCCGCCGAAGCGCGGAGTATTCCTGCAGTGCGTACTGGCGACGGCATCGCTCGCCATGCTGGCGGGCTGCGCGAATTCGGGCAGCGGCGACATGGGTACGTCGCTGGGCGGCGGCAGCGATTCGCAATCCAAGCCGGCGATCGCGGCATCGACATCGCCCACGTGGTCGAACGACAACGGCAGCAGTGCAACGGGTGGCACCGGCTCGACCGGCAGCGCGCCCATCGCGACGCTGACCGGCCCTGTCGAGCAGGTGACGACCACCACCATCACCGCCATCGTGCCGCTCACCAGCACGCTGACTTCCGCCACGCAAACGCTGGGCGCCACCACGGGCCTGGGCGCACCAGTGAGCAACGTGCTGGCGACGCTGGGCGGCGCGCTCGGCAGCGAGGGCCGCACGATCACGACGGCCGGCAAGGGTGATGCGCTGGTGTCGACGTTGGGCAACACGGTCGGTGCGCTCGGTTCGCTCACCACCGGGTTGTCGACGTTGGTCTCGCCAGCGGCGCCGTCTGCCGCAGGTGGTACGCCGGGTAGGTCGCTGACCGGTGCACTCGGTGGTGCGCTGTCGCCGGTCACGACGGCAGTCGGTTCGCTCACGGCGGGATTGCCGGGTGCGGGTGCGCTCGGCTCGGTTGGCGCGGTCAGCAGTGGTGGTACGGCTGCAACCGGTCCGCTGGGCGGATTGGGCAGCGTCGGCACAACGTTGGGCGGATTGGTTGGCGGTGTGCTGTCGGGTGCGACATCCGGCGTGCATCACTAGCCACTGCTCTGTAGAACTTTCTTTGCATTCGACAGCAAACGCAGGCGGATGCTACCCGCTGGACGCCAGATGCGCGTTCTTCTGACCCGGCGGTGACACGCGGTACGGGCCGCGCTTACAAGGAGACTCACCATGAAAATTCAGAACCCGCTCCACACTTCTTCTTCCGCTTCGTTGTCCGCCGTTGCGGCATCGCGCACGCTGTTGGCAGCGGCCGCTGTGGCCGTGCTGACGCTGGCCGGTTGCGCTTCGGGTGGCAACCCGAACGGTGATACGACGCCCTCGTCGTCGGCCAACAACGACCCAGGTGCAGTGCCGGTCGGCAACGTGGCCGGCGGTGGCGGCAACGTGGTCACGCAGACGGGCAAGACCGTCAGCGACCTTGGCACGACGATCGGCACGGCGTCGGTGCCCGTCATCGGCGGCACGGCGGCGCAGAAGGATCTGGGTGCGACGGTCACGTCTGCCGGCAATACGGTCCAAACATTGGGCGGCGGCATCAGCAATGGGCTCGGCAAGATCGGCTCGACGCCCGACCCGGTCGGCACCACGGTGCAAAGCTCGGGTGACGTGATCCGGTCCGCCGGGGTGACGGTCGGCAACGCTGGGCAGACCGTCTCGGATCTGGGTGCCGCCGGCAGCCCGCTGGCGCCGCTGAATCCGGTGACGTCGCCGGTGGGCAGCGGTGTGTCTGCGCTGGGTCAGGTGATGCAGGGTGCTGGCGGGCTCGTCACGATTGGCACGTCGAGCGGCCCGGTGCAGCAGATCACGCAGCAGACCAGCAACGCGAGCGTGCCGCTGTCGTCGCAGGTGGTGAAGGGCACGCAGACGGTCGGCAGCACAACGATGCTCGGTGGCCCGCTGGCCGGTGCGCTCAACACGGTTGGCAGCGGTCTGCAGAGCGCTGGGGCGCAAGTCGGCGCGGCTGGCGGCAACCCGCTCACGGCTGACGTGGGCGGTGTGGTCGGCGCCGTCGGAGGCACGGTGGCCAGCGCCGGTGGCCTGGTCAATGGCGGTAGCGGCGGCTCGACGAATCCGCTGGCGCCGATCACGGGCGCGCTCGGCGGCGGCCTCGGCGGCGGAAGCAATCCGCTTGCCCCCGTCACCGGTGCGCTCTCGGGCGGCGGCAGCAATCCGCTGGCGCCGGTCACGAGCGCACTGAGCGGCGCAGCCGGCAGCGGCAACCCGCTCGCCCCGATCACAAATGCGCTGGGTGGCGTCACGAACGCCGCCGGCACCTCCGGCAGCAATCCGCTGTCACCCCTGACCGGTGCGTTGAGCGCGCATTGATCCCTGCGCCGACATCATCGATCAGCCCTCACCGATTCTTTTGACTGACAACAAGGAGACTCCACGATGACACATACCCCCCACTCTCTCGCGCGCCTGGCTGGCGCACTGGCCCTCGCACTGGCAGCCGGCAGCGCTTTCGCGCAAGCCAGCCCCGCCGGCACCTGGAAGACCATCGACGACAACACGGGCAAACAGAAAGGCGAAGTGACGATCGTCGATAACGGCGGCACGTTCTCGGGCAAGGTCAGCAAGATCCTCGTGCCTGGCGACGAGAACAAGACCTGCACCAAGTGCACGGACGACCGCAAGGACCAGCCGATCAAGGGCCTGACGATCCTGACGGGCCTGAAGCCGAACGGCAACAACAACTGGGATGGCGGCCAGATCCTGGACCCGGAAAACGGCAAGGTCTACAGCGCCAAGATGTCGCTGTCGGAAGACGGTCAGAAACTGAATGTGCGCGGCTTCCTGGGCATCAGCCTGCTGGGCCGTACGCAGACCTGGATTCGCGAGCAATGATCGACCGCCGATAGCGAAACCTCCCAACGCGCGGCGGTGCCCCTCCTTGTGGGTGGGCGCCGTCTCTTCGGGCGCCGGTGCAAGCCGGCGCCTTCTTTTTGCGGAAATCCGCACACTGCGCGCGCGGTATGTCCACTAAAGAAGGCCACTCCCTCGCCGTTACACCGTTGCGGAGTCGTCAAACAATAAGTGGAGAAAACGCGACATGCGACAGTGGACACTCAAAGCGAAGCTGCGCCTGGCGCTCGCCCTGATGTGGCTGGGGCTGATTGGCGTTGGCATCTGGAGCGCGATGGAGACCCGCGCGACCATGCTCGACGAACGCAAGGTCGGGCTGCAAAACCTGGTGGACGCCGCCGAAGGCGTCGCCAAGCTGTATCACGGCCGCGCACAAGCCGGCGCCATGGGCGAAGCCGATGCCAAGAAAGCCGCGCTGGTGGCGCTCGCGTCGATGCGCTTTGGCTCGACCGGCTATCTGTTCGTGGTCGATTCACAGTTCATCCTGCTGATGCATCCGACGCTGGCCGACATGGTCGGCAAGAGCACCGCAGGCTTCAAGGACCCGACCGGCAAACCGGTCTACCCGACCATCGTCAACGCCGCCAAAGACAAGGGCTTCGGCTTTGCCGAATACCAAGGACGCTTGCCCGGCAGCGAGACTGCATTGCCGAAGATCGGCTACGTGAAGCACTTTGCGCCCTGGGACTGGAACATCTCCAGCGCCGTCTTTCTGCAGGAAGTGGATGCGGCGTATCGCCATTCGCTCATCGCCAACCTGATCGTCATTCTGCTGGTGGGCGGCGCGGTGTCGCTGGCCATGTCGCTCATCATCCGCAACGTGCAGCGCGGGCTGGGCGGTGAACCCAGCTACGCCACCGAGGTTGCACGCCGCATTGCCGGTGGCGACCTGGCCGTGCACGTGCAAACCCGCCCCGACGACCGCAACAGCATGCTGGTCGCCATGGCGCAGATGCGGCAGCAACTGACCGGCACCATCAGCCATATCAAGACATCGGCGGACTCGATCGCGAGTGCCACCAAGCAGATCGCAGCCGGCAACGCCGATCTGTCGCAGCGCACGGAAGAGCAGGCTTCGTCGCTGGAAGAAACCGCGTCGAGCATGGAAGAGCTGACGAGCATCGTGCGTCAGAACGCCGACAACGCGCGCCAGGCGAGCACACTGGCCGTCAACGCGTCGGACATCGCGGCCAAGGGCGGCGAGGTGGTCGGCCGTGTGATCGACACCATGGCGGGCATCAACGAAAGCAGCAAGAAGATTGCCGACATCATCGGCGTGATCGAAGGCATCGCGTTCCAGACGAACATCCTGGCGCTCAATGCGGCGGTGGAAGCCGCACGCGCCGGCGAACAGGGCCGCGGCTTCGCCGTGGTGGCCGGTGAGGTGCGCAACCTGGCGCAGCGCTCGGCTGGGGCGGCCAAAGAGATCAAGGAACTCATCGGCGATTCGGTTGGCCGCGTAGAAAACGGCACCACGCTGGTGGCCGAAGCCGGCAGCGTGATCGACAAGGTGGTGATCGCCGTCAAGCGCGTGACCGAGATCATGGGCGAGATCAGCTCGGCCTCCGAAGAGCAAAGCTCGGGCATCGAGCAGGTGAACCAAGCCGTGAACCAGATGGACGAGGTGACGCAGCAGAACGCCGCGCTGGTCGAGCAGGCCGCCGCCGCTGCGCTGTCGCTTGAAGAACAGGCACAAGTGCTGCGCGACGCGGTGGCGTCGTTCCGCACCGCCTGATCGCCGAGATTTCACGTTCCATTCCCCAACGAGGGGAGGGACGCCGCGCCGTTCTCTGGCGTGTCGCATGGTGCTATGCTGCGCGCCAGAGAAACGATAAAACCATGTTGGAATAGCCATGCCCGAGCGCAACCGGCCGCCATTCAGGGGCCCTTTTGGCGCGATTGCCGGGTCGACCACCAGCGTCTATGCCGCAGCAGGAGACACTGCCGGCGACGCCCATGAGCCGATGTCCGGCGGCCGCTCCAGTGCCGTGCGCGATGTCGCTGCACAGGATCTGGCCAGCGACACCGCGCTGTGGCGCTTTGCGCTGGCCGCAGAGCACGGCGGCCGCGCGCCCCACCCCGACGCTGCCTTGCGCGACGATCTTTCCGTCCTGCGCATCCTGCGCCACGCCGATGGCCTGCGCCTGCTCAGGCAAGGATTGCGAAGTGCGTTCCCGGGTTCGGCCCTGCGCCTGACCACCTTCTGGCCCGAAGAGCAGCCGCACGCCTACCCGGCCCGCGCCGAAGCTCGTCCGGCGGAATTCGGCGATCTGCTCGTGCTGCTGCGCCTGCGCGGCGCGGTGCCCACGCTCGATTGCCGCGCGCTGTTTCTCACCAGCCGCCGCATCGACCTGCCCGACGATGCGCTCGACAAGCACCACGCGCTGCCGCAGATCAACCTGTATGAAGGCTGGCCCGACTTCAACGTCTATGCGCGTTCGCCGATCAAATCGCGCAACGCAACCTTCCTGGGCAAGTTCGACCTGTCGGCCGAGCTGGATCCGCTGCGCCGCGTTGGCCGCGACCAGCGCCAGTGGCGCTACCTGACGCCCTGCACGGGCCTGCAGCAGTACGCGCAATGGCCTGGCGCTCGGCCGGCCTCGCCGCTGCAATGGCGCTGGCCCTCGGGTGCCCAAGCCGGCGGGGCACGGCCCAGCTCCGGTTCGTTCACCGGCCTGCTGCGCCAGCTCGCCCGCCCGGAAGGCCCCGGCGAAGATTGCTCCGCCGGCACCGACGTGCCGACCTGGGGCCGCCTCATCAACAAGCTGCTGGACCACAGCTGGGAAGTCGCCCCGAGCCATGCGCTCAAGAGCGGGAATATCAGCTCGCTGGCGTTCTGGACGCGGCTGCGCGGCTTCCTGACGGCGGAGTATCTGCTCGGCTCGCACTCGTTGCAGAAGGGCTTTGGCGCGTCGTTGCAGTTCGAGATGGCCAACGGCCTGCAGGACATCGCCCGCGACGACTGGACGGCCACCACCGGCTTCGATCCCGAAGACCTCGACGTGCCCGGCGTGCGCGGCACGCTGCAGCGCATCGCGGCATCCAAACTGGCCGTCTTTGGCATGAGCGCCGAAGACCCGGCACCGCTCGCCGCCCCGCGCCCGCAGCGCGGTGTGACCCCGCGCCCCGACGGCGAGCGCGAAGGCCAGCGCGTGTTGCTGATCGACGTGATCCGCCCCAGCGCTGCCGCCCTGTAAGTTCGTCAATTCGATAAAAAGCGACGCCCCCGCCGCCGAGAACGCAACGATTTCTCGGCGGTGCGCGGCTATGCTGTGGCGTTCCCATGCCGCACCGCACTTCCTGCCGCCCCCTCCGCTGTCGCTCATGTCTTCCGCTGCTTCCGCCTCCCCCGCTTCCACGACGACGACCTCCCCCTGGATGCCCATCCTTGCACTGATGGGTTCGATGGCCTCCGTGTGCCTTGGTAACTCGTTTGCCAAGACGCTGTTTCCGGTGCTGGGCGCCGCGGGCACAGTCACGTATCGCGTAACGATTGGCGCGGTGATCCTGCTGGCGTTCTGGCGGCCGTGGCGCCTGCACCTGAGCCGCGCCGACGCAGGCCGCATCGCGCTGTACGGCGTCACGCTGGCGAGCATGAACCTGCTGTTCTACCTGTCGCTGCAGCGCCTGCCGATCGGCATTGCGATCGCCATCGAGTTCACGGGGCCGCTGGTGCTGGCCGTGCTGCTGTCGCGCCGCGCGCTGGATTTCGTGTGGATCGGGCTGGCGGTGGTCGGCTTGCTCATGCTGACGGTGGCAGACAAGTCGGTCGGTCAGGTTGACCACCTGGGCGCTATTTATGCGCTGGCCGCTGGCGTGTGCTGGGCGCTCTACATCCTGACGGGCAAGAATCTCGGCGGCCTGCATGCGGGCCAGGCTACGTCGATCGGCATGCTGGTCGGTGCGCTGTTTGCGATCCCGTTTGGGGTAGCGCAGGCAGGGTCGGCGCTGCTTGCGCCATCGCTCATTCTGGCGGGACTGGGCATCGGGCTGCTGTCGAGCGCGATTCCGTATTCGCTCGAGATGGTGGCGCTCAAGCATCTGCCGGGCAAGACGTTTTCCGTGTTGCTGAGCCTGGAGCCCGCCATCGGCGCCCTGGCCGGGGCGATCGTGCTGCACGAGCAACTGACGGGGCGCCAGTGGGTGGCAATCCTGGCCATCATCGCTGCGTCGGCGGGGTGCGCGCTGACGGTGCGGGCGCCCAAGCCTTCGCCTGATCCTGCCGGCGTCGCCTGACGCCCTAGCCGGAAAACCGCGCCGCGGCTTGCAATATAGCCATGCGCGTCTGCGCGTAGACCATCCCTTTCCATTCCGGCACGTCGCAATAAAACGCATCACGCAGTGCCTGGCGAATGCCGGCGCGCTGCCCAGCGCCCTGCTCCGGATGGCGATGCAGCCAATGATCGGCACGCAGCGCCTGCAGCACCGCCAACGGTGCGAGCGTGCCGAACTCCAGCGTCACGCAGGTCTTCTCGACGTCGGGCAGCAGTTCGTATGCGATGCCCACCAGATCGCCCTTGACGACTGACGAGACCGAACCCGCTGCCGCAATCGGCCGAACATCGGCGCCCCAGGTGCGCATGGCGCGCTCCAGTTCGGCTGGATCGGGGCTGTTAAAGATCTTCTCACCGTGGCCATAGTGGCCGAGCCCGGTATGCAGGTCGATCCACACCAGGCGGGACATGCCGGCCGCATGCCGCGACACGATCCCGCGCATCTGCAGCGTGCTCCAGCACGGCGCGCTGCCGCCGTAGAACATGCCGTCTGGCACGCGATACTGGCCGCTCGTTGCGGCGTCTTGAAGGGCTTTCTCGCCGCGGGTGGCCATGTAGTGCTGCAACGCTGCCTGATCCGCCTGGCTGGGCGGCCACGTGCGCGGCAGCAAGAGCGGATCGACTTCGAGATAGGCCGGGTTGGCGGAAGCGGCCTCGGCAAAGTCGACGCTGTTGCGGTTCAGGTCAACGTTGTCTTCATTCACGCGCCGCAGGTGCGCAAACCCATACGGATTGACCGCGTGCACCAGCAGCAGCGCGACCTTGGCAGCTGCCAGCCGCGCGAAGAGTTCGTCGTCTTGCAGCAAGCCGGTCTGGCAACCGGAGCCACAGAACCCCTCCACGCCATGGACGCCGGAGGTGACGATCAGCAGCGCTTCAGCCTGCGCGGGCGCAAGCAGTGCGGTGTCGATGGAAAGCTGCTCGCCGGATGGCCCAACCACATCCGGCAGCAGGTGCCGCTCGATGCGGAGCCCCCGGGCCTGCGCAGCGGCGAGGAACTTGCCGCGGGCTTCATCGTAGGTCTGCGAGAAGAAAGCTTCGACCGTCATGGCGGGAATCCGGGTGCAGTGGTTGCCGCAGCCTGCCATGCCTGACAGGTGCGGCGCAATCGCACGCACGTAAATCGATCGCCCCAAATGCAAACAGACGACGTGTGGTGCGTCGCCTGTTTGCGTTGATGCGAGTCGAGCCCGTGGCTCAGATCACTCCCAGGACAGCGCGCCGCCGGTCTGGTACTCGATCACGCGCGTCTCGAAGAAGTTGCGCTCCTTCTTCAGGTCGATCATTTCGCTCATCCACGGGAACGGGTTTTCTTCGTTCGGGAACAGCGCGTCCAGG
>Ga0157372_10003254_pt1 | contig 17559 bp, 16 predicted proteins | sample C55metaG_FD_115307 | JGI IMG/M metagenome (GOLD analysis project Ga0157372, IMG submission 115307) | Corn rhizosphere microbial communities from Kellogg Biological Station, Michigan, USA - C5-5 metaG | ecosystem: Host-associated > Plants > Roots > Rhizosphere > Soil | place: USA: Michigan... | reverse complement strand
GGTGACGGTGGCGGGCAGGGGGGACCGCTCTATTCTCGGATGGAGTCTCTTGCTGAATCTACACTCTCGAAGGGGGCTTGGGTCGGACCCGCTCGCCGGCTGCGCCGCCGGCGCTCGGCGGACCCGCTCGCCGCTGCGTGGCTGCTGGTCGGACGGGCACTGCAACAGCGAACGGCACACCAGAGCGAGTCCGGTGTGCCGTTCAGCGGTCCGACGAAGAGCGGCCGAAGACCGCGAATGGGTCCGACGAGCAGCCGGCGCAACGCGCCGGCGAGCGGGTCAGGCCGTCAGACCCGTCGCCTCCACGGCCAGCTCGTCCTTCCGCTTGGCCGCCGAGCCGTAGTTGCGGGCATACTCGATCTTGGCGAGTCCGATCAGCTTGAGGATCCGGATGTAGACCCAGCCGATGTCGAACTCGAACCAGCGCGCCTTGAACTTGGCGCTCTTGGGGTCGGCGTGGTGATTGTTGTGCAGCTCCTCGCCGCCGAGCCAGATGGCGATGGGGGAGATGTTCCGGCTCTCGTCCTTCACCTGGAAGTTGCGATAGCCGAGCGCGTGACCGATGCCGTTGATGATGCCCGCGGCCCAGAGCGGGATCCAGATCATCTGTACGCCCCACACGATCGGTCCGACGAAGAAGCCGAACAGCCAGATATCGATGCCGAGCATCACCAGGATGCCGAGCCAGTTGAGTGGCGTGAGGAGGTGCCGCTCGAGCCAGTCGGTTGGCGTGCCCTTGCCGTACTTGTCGAGCATGCCGGGCTGACGCACGGCCTTGCGATAGTAGAACGCGCCCTTGAGCAGGATCTCGCGCAGGCCTTCGACGACGGGGCTGTGCGGATCGCCCTCCCGGTCAGCGAACGCGTGATGCTTGCGATGGCAGGCGACCCACTCCTTCGTCACGATGGCCGTGGTGAGCCAGAGCCAGAGGCGCATCGGCGTGGCCGCGAGCGCATGGAGGCGAACGCCGCGGTGCGTCTGCGCGCGATGCAGAAAGAGCGTGACACAGACATTCGTGATGTGCCCGGCGACGACGATGAACAGCACGGGCATCCACCAATGGCTTGCCCAGGCACCGAAATGGAACATTGCGACCCCTCACGGACGTGGTGACGACGAACGTTCGGCTCGACGAACGTCCGTCGCGCCGACCCTCGAATCTAACGGATGGCCGGAGGAGCGACCATGCGGAGGATTCCTGACAGACGGCGAGATCCCGACACTCACCGAGCGAGTGTCGGGGGGACAGACGTCACGCGAGTGCGGAACGACAGGCGCCGAGACTCACGGTGACGCGTGGCCGCCGATGCTGCCGCTGAGGCCGCCCGTCGTCGCGGACGCATTCGCTGCGGCCGCCGGCGCCGTGCCCCACGCATCGTTCGTCGCGTTCCAGTCGGGAACGACATCGTCGGGCCAGAGCCGCGCCCCGACGACGGGCGCCTTCACCGCGATCACTGCCTGGTAGCGATCCCCCTGCGACCAGATCTCCACGGGGAGATTCACGTCCTGCGTGGACGCGTCGGCGAAGCGGAGGCGAAGGTGCACGGGAAAGGGCACGGTGCTGTTCCGCCGCAGCGAAACGACCGCATAGTTCTGCCCTTCCTGCTGGCGCATCAGGACGTTGTCGATGCCGATGTCGAGGCGATCGGTGCCGTAGAAGAACGCCTTCCAGTACCAGCCGAGATCCATGCCGGACACGTTCTCGACGGTGCGGAAGAAGTCGGCGGGCGACGGATGCTTGAACGACCAGCGACGGATGTACTCGCGGAAGGCGCGGTCGAACGTCTCCTTGCCGACGACATTGTTGCGCAGCGCGAGGAGCACCGCGCCGGGCTTCCGGTAGCCGATGGCGCCGAGCGCGCGCGCGTCGATGCGATCGGGAGGCGTCATGAGCGGCGTGTCGATGCCCGCGTCGACCGCTGCCTTCCAGTTGGCGACGTAGCTCGGATAGGTGTTCGTGCCCGGATAGCGGCGGTCCAGTGCGAACGCATCGATGTAGGTGTTGAAGCCTTCATCCATCCATGCGTAGCGGCGCTCGTTGGAGCCGACGACCATCGGGAACCACTCGTGTCCGTGCTCGTGGTTGATGGTGCCGAAGATGGACTTGGGATCACCCGCTTCGTTGCCGTAGTGCACCATGACGAACATCGGGTACTCCATGCCGCCCACGGGACCGGCAACCGATGTCGCCTGCGGGTACGGATACTTCGCGAACAGCTCGGAGAAATTCCGGATGGTCCACGCCGTCTGCTCTGCGCCCTGCTCCCAGGCGGCGCCAGCCTTCGCCTGCTGGTAGTACGCCTGGGCGAGCACCCCGTTCGCGTTGACCGCATCCCAGCGGAAATCAGGCGCACCGGCCCACGCGACGTCGCGCACGCTGTCGGCGTGGAAGCGCCAGGTCTTCGTGCCACTCGTGGGCGTGGCAACGGCTTCGGCACGGGTGATGACGGCGATCACGCTGTCGGAGCGGGCCGCGCGCGCCAGGCGGGCGCGCTCCTGCGCACTCAGCACCTCGGCGGGGTTCTGCAGCACGCCACTCGCGGCGATGGTGTAACCCGCCGGCGCGGTAACGCTGAAATCGATGTCGCCGTATTCCAGGTAGAACTCGCCCTGCCCGAAATACGGATCGGTGTTCCAGCCGCGGATGTCATCGTAGACGGCCATCCTCGGGTACCACTGCGCGATCTCGTAGAGCGTGCCGTCGCGTCCCATGCGATCGGAGCCGTGCTCAGGGACCCGGAAGGCGAAGCTCATGGAAATCGTCGCCTTCCCACCCGCGGGCACGATCGGCTGATCGAGGTCGATGCGGCCCATGGTGTCGTCCACGTGCACCGAAGCGCTGCGCCCATTGACCTGCACACCGCTCAACTCGAAGCCGCCTTCGAATCCACGCACTCCCCAGCGTGAGTCCGCAGGGAAGAGGGCCGAGCCCTTGCTGCCCGGCCGATAGAGGTTCTGCTCGAGCTGGAGCCAGACGAAACGCAGCGTATCGGGCGAGTTGTTGGTGTAGCGAATGGTGACCGTACCGCTCACGCGCTGCGCCGCCGTGTCGAGGGTGGCGGCGATGGTGTAGTCGGCGCGCTGCTGCCAGTAGTCCGGCCCGGGCATGCCGCTGCCCGTGCGATAGATGTTGGGGCCTGGCCAGTCCATGCGATCGATGCGCGCCAGCGGATCGTCTGCGGTAGTCCGCACCGACGAGGATGGCGACGAAGCGGGCGCGGCCGGCGCTGAGACGACCGTCATGGTGCCGGAGGTATCGATGCGAACGGGCGTGAGGACCTGCGTGTGCTGGGGAGCGCAGGCGGCGCCGAGCAGGAGAAGAGCGGTGAATCGCTTCACGGGCAGGATGGGTGAGGACGAAAGGATGACGACACCGCACGCCTCCAGTAGCGCCGGTGACCCGATGTGCTGCCGGTTACGCTCGCAACGGCAGTGCCGGCGCTTCCGATGCGGCCGCATCCGAGGCAGTAGCGCTTCGATGCGACCCTTGCTCCGGTGGCAAGCGCGTCGTACCCTCTCGGAGCCCATGTCCACGCCAACGTACGACTCCTCGCCGCGAGACGGCGCACAGCTCGTCCCGCCGGTCTCGCGCTTCCGGCGCGGCGCCGTGCACGCCACGACCGCCGGCACGCGTCGATACGCCGGGCGTTCGGGAGCGACACTGTCGGAGTTCCGGCGTGTGCTGCCGCGCGAGTTGACGGTGAGCGCGCTCGGACTCGGCACCTACCTCGGCGACTGCACCGACGCCGACGACGCGGCATACGAGGCGGCGATCCGGGCTGCGATCGCTGCCGGGATCAACCTCGTCGATACGGGGATCAACTACCGGTGCCAGCGCTCGGAGCGCTCCGTCGGACGTGCCGTGTCCGACATGGTGGCCAACGGCGACGTACGCCGCGACGAGCTGGTGCTGTGCACCAAGGGCGGCTACGTCGCATTCGATGGCGCGCCGCCGGAAACGCGCGAGGACTACGACGGATGGCTGGAGCGCGAGCTGTTCGCGCCCGGCATCATCACGCGTGAGGAGCTGGTGCGTGGCGGTCATTGCATTGCGCCACGCTTCCTCGCGCACCAGATCGCGCGCAGCCGGGAGAACCTGGGGGTGGACGCGATCGATCTCTACTACGTGCACAATCCGGAGGAGCAGCTGCTCGCCGTGGACCGTGCGACGTTCATGCAGCGGCTGCGTGCAACGTTCGTGTTCCTCGAGGAGCGCGCGGTGGCAGGAGAGATCGCTGGCTACGGGTGCGCCACGTGGAGCGGGCTGCGCATGCCTCCCGACCAGCGGCAGCATCTCTCACTTGCGGCGCTGGTGGCGCTGGCGCGCGAGGTCGGGGGCACGACGCATCACTTTCGCGCCGTGCAGCTGCCAGTGAGCCTCGCCATGCCGGAAGCCGCACGCCTGCCGACTCAGCTGCTCGGCGGGCATCTCGTGCCGTTGCTGGAGGCGGCCGACGCACTCGGCGTCGCCGTGGTGGTGAGCGCGCCCCTGATGCAGGGCCGGCTCACTGCCGGCTTGCCGGCGGAGATGCGCGAGCTGCTGCCGAACTGTCGCACCGATGCGCAGCGGGCCCTGCGCTTCGCCGCGTCCCTGCCCGCGGTGTGCACGGTGCTGGCCGGCATGCGCCGGCGTGAGCACGTTGCGGAGAACGTCGAGGCGTGGCGGTGCTGACGCGCTGAGGCAACGCGGTTCAGCGCTCGATGGCGAGCGGCTGCACCGTGGCATCCGCTCGATTCACGACGGCGATGCGATGGGCGTTGGTATCGGCGACGTAGGCGAAACGTGTATCGAGTGCGACTCCTTCCGGCTCGTGCAGTCCGCGCACCCAGGTCGTGACGCGTCGCGATGAAGGGTCGACCCACCGAAGTGAATCATTGTACGAGTCGCACACCAGCAGGCGGCCGTCGGCAGCGGCGGCGAGGCCCTGCGGATGCTGGAGCCGAGCATCGTCGCCCACGCCGTCCACGTCGCCGAAGTCGAACAGCCCGGTGCCGACGACGGTGTGCACGCCACCAGCGGGACTCAGGTCGGCGAGCCGGATGGCGCTCGACTCGGAGTCGGCGAAGGCGAGCGCGTTCCCCGCGACGCAGATGCCCATCGGCTGCGCGAGTGCCGCCTCGGCGTGCGGGCCATCGTGAAGCTCCTCGGCGCCGGTGCCACTGGACGGCGCCGCCGTGCCGGTGTCGAGGTGAATGGTCCAGAGCCGGTGAATGCCGGCCATCGCGACGTGGAGCGAGTCGCCGACGACGCACAGATCCCACGGTGAGCTGAGCGCCCCCGCGGCGAGGTCGCGCTGGGTGCGGAGCTGGTGCCCCGTGCCGGCGACGGTGCGCGTGGTGCCGCTCGCGAGCGAGATCTCGCGCACCGCATGATTTCCGGCGTCGGCGACGTAGAGCAGGTCGCCGCGAAAGGCGAGGCCCTGGGGATGGCGGAAGCGTGGCGCGTCACCATCGCGATAGCCCGGGGTGCCGTCACCGATCACGCGCTCGACCCGCAGGCGCGTGCCGCTCTCGTCCAGCGCGCCGACGAGCACGCGATGATGGCCGCTGTCGGCGATGGCGAGTCGCCTGCCCTCGAGCTCGACCTTGCCGGGAAAGGCCAGCTCGCCAGGCGCGATGGTGGGTGGGTCGGGCTCGAGATGCTTCCCGCCCTCGACGAGCGTGCCCGCCGAACGTGCGTCGTCGAGGGTGCGGTCGATGAATGACACGAGCGCCTCGGCGGTGAACTCGCCGGCGTGCATGCCGATCACTCGTCCCGCGGGATCGATGGCGACGAGCGTCGGCCAGGCGCGCACCGCATAGGCGCGCCAGACGCGGAACTGCCGGTCGTTGAGCGTCGGGTGAATGGCATCGAGCCGGATGGACGCGTCGCGGATGCGCGGCGTCTCACGCTCGGTGATGTACTTGCCGCTGTGCACGCCGACGACGGCGAGCGACTCGGGGTACCGTGCTTCCAGCTCCCGCAACTGCGGGAGTACGTGGATGCAGTTGATTCAGCCGTAGGTCCAGAAGTCGAGCAGCAGCACGCGCCCGCGAAAATCAGCCAGCGACAGGCGCTGCCCGCCAGTGTGGATCCAGTCGAGCGTATCGGGAAAGTCGGGCGCGCGAACGGCGGGCGAGTCCATGGTCGAACAGGTGAATGACGAAAGGGACTGATGGATACGATGATGGGGCGCCAGGGGCGCCCCATCATCGTTGCAAGAGCATGGCCCGCCCGGGGCGGTCAGGACGCCCGGCGTTTCTTCGCACTCTTCGCCCGGGTCGTCTTGCGAGCGGGTGCCTTGCGTGCCGAGCGTTTGCGCGGCGTGGTGGACTCGAGGCTCTCCTGGAGTCGCGCGACGAGGTCGATGACCTTCGTCTTCTCCGGCTTCTCCACGGTCTCGTCGGGGAGCTTCTTCCCCTTGAGCTTCGCCTTGAGGAGTGCGCGGAGCTTCTCCTCGTACTCATCCTTGTACTTGGACGGGTCGAACGGCTCCGCGAGGTTGCCGATGAGCTGTTCGGCCATCGCCAGCTCCTGCGGGCGGACGTGCTGCTCCTCGGCATCGGGAAAGTTGATGTCATCCGGCTCGACGAGCTCGTGCTCGAAGCGCATCAGCTCGAGGACGAGTGCATCCTCCTGTGGCCGGACGGCCACGAGGTGCTCCTTCTGGCGGAGCGTGAGCTTGCCGATGCCGACCATGCCGGAGTGGGCGAGGGCTTCACGCAGGAGCGCGTACGCCTTCTCGCCGCCCTTCTGCGGCACGAGGTAATAGGGTGTGTCGAAGTAGCGGGTGTCGATCTCGTCTGCCTTGACGAAGTCCGTCATCTCCACCGCCTTGCTCGATGGCGTGCGCACGCGCTCGAAGTCTTCCGGCGTGACGACGACGTACTTGCCCTTCGCGTACTCGTACCCCTTCACGATCTCCTTCCAGGGCACGACCTCCTCGTCGCGCGGACAGACGCGCTCGAACTTGATCGGGGTCAGGTCTTCCTTGTGGAGCATGCGGAAGCTGGTCCGTTCGGCGGCGCGCACCGCGCTGACGAGGGAAACCGGGATGTTCACGAGCCCGAAGGACAGGGCGCCAGTCCAGATGGATGCCATGCCCGGAGTAAGGGCAGGGGGCGTGCTCTCCAGCACTTGTCCACATACTGGCCGAGTTCGCTTGCCAGTGCGCTCACAGGCGTACGCGATTTGCGCCTGGGGCCGGTGTGTCCACCGCCCTCAATCCCCGCTACACCTTCACGAGCTTCGTCGTCGGCAAGAACAACGAAGCGGCCTACGCGGCGGCTTCCGCAGCCGCCGTGGCGCCGGGGCGGGTACACAACCCGGTGCTGCTCACCGGCGCCACGGGGCTGGGCAAGACCCACCTCGCGCACGCCGTGGCGAGTGAAGCCGCGATGCGGCCCGGGCGCTCATGGGCGCTGCTGACGGCGGACGAGTTCCTGCGGCGGCTCGCGCAGGGGGTGGCCCTGGGTGACCCGACGGCGGAGCTGGTGTCGCTGCATTCAGCCACCCTGCTGATCATCGACGACGTGCACGTGCTCGACCGTCATGCGGCGGCGCAGGACGCGCTGGCCGATCTCGCCGGCGACGCCATCGCGGGCGAGCGCCAGCTGCTGCTGACGAGCGACGATGCAGCCGGCTCGGCCGGCCTCGCGACGCGGCTCATCGGCCGCTTCCGCGGTGCACACGTCGCGACGCTCGGCGCGCCCGATTTCGCGCATCGCGTGGCGATCGTGCAGGCCAAGGCGCGCGCGCTCGAGATCGAGCTGCCGGCGAGCGTGGCGCATCATCTGGCGGCGCAATGCGAGGGAAGCGTGCGGGAGCTGGAAGGCGACCTCGCGCGGCTGCTCGCCGTGGCTGGGCTGGACAACACTCCACTCACGCTCGCGCTGGCTCGTCGCGCGCTGCCGACGCGACGTCATCCCGACGCGATGAGCACTGGAGCGCAGGCGGTGCAGGAGGCCGTGGCTGCGGAGTGGGGCGTGTCGCCCGATGCGCTCGTGGGACCAGGCCGCGCGCGGGCGATCGCCGCGCCGAGGCGGATCGGGATGCTGCTCTGCCGCGAGCTGTTGTCGCTGTCGATCCGGGAGATCGGCACCGCGTTCGGCGATCGGGACAGCTCGACGGTGATGTCCGCGCTGGCGCGGGCACGCGAAGATCTCGTTGACGATGCAGCAGTGGCGGAGCGCGTCGCGCGGCTCCGCCAGCTGCTGCCGGCAGCGGCTACGGCACCCAGTCCGCGATGAACAGGTTGGTCTCCGTCGCGATGGCGTCGTGGCGGTTGGATGCCCACACGAGCTTGCGGCCGTCCGGGCTGAACATCGGGAAGCCATCGAAGGTATCGCTCGTCGTCACACGCTCGAGCCCCGTGCCGTCGAGGTTGATCAGGTAGAGATCGAAGTTCCCGCTGCGCGGCTGGGTGTAGTTGGACGAGAAGATCAGTCGCCTGCCGTCGGGGGTCCACGACGGACCGAAGTTGGCGCCGCCGAGCTGGGTGATCTGCCGCTGGCCCGTGCCGTCGGCGTTCATGACCCAGAGCTCCATGCGGTTCGGACGCACGAGCCGCTGCGCGAGCAGGTCGCGATAGCTCACGAGCGCGGTGTCGGTGGGATGCCAGGCCCGGTAGGCGATCTGCTTGCCGTCGGGTGACCACCACGGGCCGCCGTCATATCCCGGCGTCGTCGTCAGCCGGCGTACATCGGTGCCATCCACGTTCATGGTGTAGATGTCGAGATCGCCGTCCTTGAGCGAGGTGAAGACAATCTTCTTCCCGTCGGGCGAGACGACGGCTTCCGCCGTGTAGACGCCGTAGTTCGTGAGGCGGTGGAGATCCGAGCCGTCGGGCTTCGCGGTGTAGATGTCGAAGGGATCGAGGCCCCACACGTAGCCCTTGGACGGATCGGGCTTCGGCGGGCAGGCCTGCTGCAGCGCGTGCGACGAGGCGAAGAGGATGCGCTGGTCGTTGGCGTAGAAGAAGCCGCACGTCGTCTTGCCGGTGCCGTTGGAGACGCGGTGCAGCCCCGTGCCGTCGATGTTCATGACGTATTCCTGATCGCACGTGCGGCCGTCACGCGTGCTCTGGAAGATCAGCTGCTTGCCGTCGGCGCTGAAATACGCTTCGGCGTTTTCTCCGCCGTTCGTCAGCCGACGGATGTTGGTGAGGTGATGCTCACCGGTCTCGGGCGCGATGACGGACGGCGCCTGGTGGGCGCAGCCGAGTGCGGCACCGGCCACGAGGAGGGAGAGAAAAGAGAGAAAAGAGAGAAAAGAGAGAGGGCGCATGGCGCGAAATCTAGCGCGCCATGCGCCCTCCCTGCTGTCGTGGTTCTCCCTACTCCGGCTTTGCCGGCAGCGCCGCGGCGAGGGTGAAGAGATCCCGCTGGGACGAACCCTTCTCCATCAGGGTGAGCGCCTTCTGCAGCGGCAGGTCGAAGCGCAGGTCGCGGCGCTTCGCGGTGGAATCACCGCCGACGAGACGCGCCACGCGCTGCTCGAGCAGGCGGTTCACGTAGCGGCTGGCCGAGTCGTACTGGGCGCGGCTGACCTGAACGCCCTTCGCGGTCAGTCGACGATAGAACTCGTCGCGCCACTGCGGCTGCACGGTGAAGTTCATGCCGGCGTTGTGCGACAGCTCGAGCGAGTAGTCGTTCAGGACGGTGAAGAACTCCTGGACCTTCGGTGCGGTGGCCTTGGCGAAGTTCTGCTCGGCCGTGGTGAGCGTGTCATCGCGCACGAGGACGTCCGGCGTGATGCCACCACCGCCGTAGACGACGCGGCCGGCGTCCGACTTGTACGCGGGACGCGCCTTCTTCTTCGCTTCCGTCTCGGCGGAATCCGGCTTCTCCTCCACGAAGTGCCCGTTCTCGAACTTGCGCTCGCGCTGGATGCTGCGGCCGCTCGGCGTGTACCACTTGGCGGTCGTGATCTTGAGTGCGTAGCCGCCATCGAGCGGGAAGAGCGTCTGGACGAGCCCCTTGCCGAAGCTGGTGGCCCCGACGACGAGCGCGCGGTCGTGATCCTGGAGCGCACCGGCGACGATCTCGCTCGCCGACGCCGTGCCACCGTCAGTCAGCACGGTGAGCGGGATGGCGGGGAAGTCCGGGTTGCCCGACGTGCCGTAGCTCTGCGCCGCCGCGGCGCGCGAACGCACGCTGACGATCTCCTGCCCGCCCTTCAGGAAGAGATTCGACATCGCGATGCTCTGCTCGAGGATGCCGCCCGGGTTGCCGCGGAAGTCGAGGATGATTCCCTTGGCGCCGCTGCGCTGCAGCTGGTTGACGGCCGTCTCGACTTCCCCGGCGGCCGACTCGCTGAAGCGTTGCACGGGGATGTAGCCGACCTTGTCGTCGAGCACGATGGCGTAGGGCACGGCGGGGATATGCACCACCTGCCGCGTGAAGTTGATCTCGATCGGCTCGGTGACGCCGGGTCGGTTGAACTTCACCTTGACCTTCGTCCCGGGCTGGCCGATGAGGTAGTCGGAGACCTTCTGCGTGCTCCAGCCGTGCGTCGAGAGTGAATCCACGTAGATGATCTGGTCGCCCTCGCGCACGCCACCAGCCTCGGCGGGCGTATGCGGGAAGACCGTGCTGACCGTGATGGCACCCTGCAGATCCTGGATGGTCATGCCGATGCCGGCGTACTTGCCGTTGGTCTGCTGGGAGAAGCTGGCGAGCTCCTTGGGCGAGAAGAGCTGGCTGTACGGGTCGTTGAGTTCGGCCACCATGCCGCGCGCCGCCTTCTCGTAGAGTGCGGCCTGGCCGACGGTGTCCACGTAGCGCTGCGAAACGAGGGTGAAGACCTGGTCGAGCAGGCGGGCGCCGTCCGACGACGCGCGATCCTGGACGATGAATCCGCCGGCGACGGCGGGAAGGAGCGCGAGCGCAATGAGGGCGGTGCGACGACGGAGCATGACGACCTGCTGGATGAGAGAAGTGCGTTCCCTGTAAGTACGCCCGGGCCGGGCTCGGGTTCCGTGCACGGGCCCATGCCACGATACCGGCGTGGCAGAGTTCGCGCCAAGAAGGCGTGGTGCTCAGGGCGGACGGGAGCCGAGCACGTAGTCGACGAACCACTCGCGCTGCTGCTGGCGGATCGTCGCGGCACGAAGGAGCCCGCGCTCGATGAGCAGGTCGTGGGCGGGCTGGAGCACGCGCTGCAGGTGCGACGGATAGCGCTGGGCGAGCGGAAGCTGGCGCGCGAGCTCGTCGAGGGCGACGCGCCAGGTGAGGCGGTCGTCGGCGCGAGCGGTCTCGAGCAGGCGGTAGAGTCGGCGCGCCACCGGCGACTCGAGCGACCAGTAGAACGGCGCCGAGAGCGTGACGACGTGCTCGGCGGCGATGTTCTCGCGAATCAGCGAGGAGAGGACGACGCGCGCCACGCCGGGCTCGCTGCTCGTGATGCCCGGAAAGAGCGGAAGCTGCTCGCGATCCAGCGTGCGTCGGCGCTCGACGACGGCGGCGGTGAGCACGCTGAAGCGCAGCTCGGGCCGTTCGAGCGACGGCGCGACTTCGTAGATGCCCTGCGACTCGAGGGTGGTCCGCTCGAGTCGGCCCAGCGCACCGCGGAGCTGCTCGTAGGTGCGGCCATCCACGCGACGGCCCATGGCGCGCAGGAAGGCGTGCAGCGTGAAGTGGATGGCGCCGTCAGCCGGCTCGCCCGCCTCGTGGAAGCGGTGCATCAGCTCGACGTAGACGTCCTGGTCGAAGGTGCCCGGGAGGCGATCGCCCGGGCTCGGGATGACACGCCAGCGGCCCTGGTCGTCGCTCCAGGTAATGGCGCCATCGTCGGCCGAGTCGCTCAGGCGGAACAGCGGCAGCGCCTCGAGCGAACGATCGAGCCGGACGACCCGTGCGGCGACGCGGCGGCGCGTGACGACGGTCATGCGGGGAAGCTGACCGTCGCGCGTGGGCGAGGCAACCTCGCGCGACGCTGCGTCAACGCACCGCGATGAGCTGGCCGCTCACCGCGCGCGCCGCATCGGACGCGAGCCAGCAGACCGCATCCGCCACGGCTTCGCGCGACACCATCGGTGTGCCCTCGCCCATCGCGGCGAGGTTGTCGGCGGTCCGGATGGTGGACGGTGCGACCGCGTTCGCGCGCACACCGTTCGTGCGCTCCTCTTCGGCAATGGCACGCATGAGCACGACCACGGCACTCTTGGCGACGGCGTATGCCGCGCGGCCACCGACGCGTGCGCCGGGAAGCACGGCCTCCGAGGCGAAGCAGACGATGGAGCCTCGCGTGGCGCGGAGCAGGGGCACGAACGCGCGCGCGACGAGGTATGCCGTGGTGGCGTTGATGGCGAAGAGCCGGCTCCACTCGGCGGGGTCGCTGTCCACCACCGTGCCGCTCATGGAGAAGCCGCCGGCGATGTGCACGAGCGCGTGCACGTTTCCATTCGTCGCCGTACGCACGCTGTGGGCGAGCGTCGCGACGGCCGCGGCGTCGGTAAGGTCGGCGGCGAACGCGGCGGCCTCATGCCCGCGCGCGACGAGTGCGTCGGCCCTCGCCTGTGCCTGCTCCGCCTGGCGATCGACGAGAACGAGTCGCGCGCCGCGCTCGGCGAATGCCAGCGCAACGGCTTCACCGACCTGTCCCGGCCGACCGACGCCGGTGAGCACCACGTGGCGATCCGTGAACTCCATGGATGATTCTCCGATGATTCGGCGGCGCGAGTCGACGGGGCGCGGTAAACCGGCCTCGACCTCGTGGCACGAAGTATGTGAGAGCAGCGCCGCAAATGCGAAAAGCCCTCCGAGTCAAGCGCGTAGCCATCGTGCTGGGAATCCTGCTGCTCTGCGTCCTGGCGCTGATCGGCATCCTCACCATCACGCGCGGAACGCCGGTGCACTCCGTGGTCGCCATCGGCGACCAGAATGGACCGCCCGCGATCACGGACCCGCTGTTCGCGCGCTCGATGGAGCTGTACACGGGACTCCACCTGACGACGGGCAACGTCGTGGAGCAGGTGAACAACGGCGACGTGTACACGCGGCTGTACCAGGACCTGCACAACGCAAAGCGCACGATCACGCTGCAGAACTACTACTCGCAGCCGGGCCAGGTCGCTGACTCCATTGCGGCGATCCTGAAGGAGCGCGCGCGGGCGGGCGTGCGCGTGCTGCTCGTACTGGATGCGTTCGGGTCGCAGAACCTCAGCCAGAACTGGGCCGACAGCCTGCGTGCAGCGCACGTGGAAGTGGGATTGCTGCGACAGCTGCACTGGTACACGCTGCACAACGCCAGCGACCGCTCGCACGTGCGTGCGATGGTGATCGACGGCGAAGTCGGCTACACGGGCGGCTTCGGGTTCGCCGACTACTGGCTGGGCGACGGCAGGCATGAGGGCCAGTGGCGTGACAGCAACGTGCGCTTCCAGGGGCCCGCGGTGATGGAGCTGCAGGCGGCGTTCGCGTCGGCGTGGGCGGAATGCACGGGTGAGCTGATCGCCGGCGACACGTTCTTCCCGCGCGCGTCGTTCGTCGACGTGCCGGGCGGCGTGAATGCAGGATTGTTCTTCTCGTCGCCCACGACGGGGAGCACGCCGGCAGAGCGATTCATCGCGCTCACCATCGCCAGCGCGCGCCACACGCTCTACGTGACCAACTCGTACTTCGTCCCGGACGACGACTTCCGCCGGCTGCTGATCCGGGCGCGGCAGCGCGGAGTGGACGTGCGCATCCTCACCGTGAGCGAGAAGACGGACGTCAAGACCACGTGGTGGGCGGGGCGCTCGCGCTACGAGGAGCTGCTGAAGGGCGGCGTGCGCATCTACGAGTACCAGCCGACGATGATCCACTCGAAGACGTTCATCGCCGACGGGCTCTGGGGATCGATCGGTTCGATGAACTTCGACAACCGTTCACTCGCCTTCAACAACGAGTCGAACCTGGTGTTTCTCGATCCGGCGCAGGGGGCGCAGCTGACGGCGACGTTCTTCGACGACCTGTCCCGGTCGAAGGAGATCAACCTGGCCGAGTTCCGGCAGCGGCCCTGGTACGATCACCTCATCGAGGACGGAGCGGCGCTCCTCTCCAGGCTGCTCTGACGGGCCTTAGCGGATATCCTCTCTTCCCAGCGCCGCCCGAACGGCTTCGCGCATTGCGACGAGGGCTTCGTCCCGCGCGGCGGGGGCGTCGTCGCGCACGTGGATCTCGATGCCGTCGGCGACGGGGACGCGGCGCCAGCTGGCCGAACGTTCCTCATCCGTATCACGCACGGCGAGATCGGCGTGCGCACCGAGTGCCGGCGCAAGCGAGGCAGCGACGCGGCGCTCGAGTGCATCGCCGGTCATGTCCTTCATCTCGCCCTTGATGCCCTCGAGCGTGGCCCCTTCACGCTGGCGGATCTTGATGGCGAGGAGCTGCAGCAGGTGCCGGTAGTTGTACGTCGCCGCGGTGCCGGCGCCCTCAGGGCGATCGAGCAGTCCGTTCGCGACGTAGAAGCGCACGGAGCGCGCACTCGGCGCCACGCGCGCCGAGGCATTGGTGGGGCGGATGCCCGCGGCGTCCACGAGGGCGGTGACGTGCGCCGCGAGACCGCGCGCGTTCCAGGGGGCGTGCCGCGAATGGGCGCGCAGCAGGGCAACGGGAGAGGGAGACGGCTCCGGCATAGACCGCAGAAGATAACAGGCGCCCGCGCCGGACGTGAGCGGGCGTGATTCGACCACGCGCCGCGCGCGCCGAAAATGCCTACTCGGGCATCGCGCGCGGGACGGGAGGGCGCGCGCTTCGCTTGAGACTGTCGAGAAACCGGTGCAGCGCCGCGTTGGTCGCGCGCGGCTGCTCGTCGTGCGGGAGATCGCCCGCGCCGGAGATGAGGGCCCAGTCCGCCTCCGGCTTGAGCACGCGGAAGCCATGCGCATGCTGCACCGGATTCTGTCGCGCCTGCTCGCCCCAGAGCAGCAACATCGGTTGACGCACGCGCCGGAGTGGCTGCCGGATGTCCACGTTCAGCTGTCCGCCAACGAACGCCGCCACGGCATACTTGCCGCCGGGCTGACGCGCGTTGCGGACGTACGACTCCACGAGGTCGTCAGTCACGAGCCGGTCGTCGGCGTAGATCTCCTCGAGGTAGTGGCGCACGCTCGCCGGCGAGGTGAGGGCATTGTATGCTGAGGTGCCGACGATAGGCGCCTCCAGCAGGAGCTGGGCGGCGCCCTGTGCCGTTGTTCCGGGCCCGGTGAGCTGGCCGAGACCGGTGGGCTCGATGAGCGCGAGCGCCGCGACGTGCCGCGGATCGCGCGCCACGAGCCCGACCACGTGTGCCGCCGACAGCGAGCCGGCCACGACGGCGAGCGGGCCGCGACCGAGGCGGCTCATGATGTCGCCCAGAAAGGCCTGGTAGAACGCCGGCGTGTAGCGAACCTTCGGCCTGTCGGAGCGGCCGAAACCGATCAGGTCCACCGTGAACACGGTGTAGCGTTCGGCGAGCGAGTCCACGGTGTGGCGCCACTCGTTGGACGACGCGCCGGCGTAGATGCCATGCAGGAGCAGCACCGGCTCGCCGCGGCCGCGCCGCGTGTACGCCACCCGGTGGCCGCGCCAGAGCAGCTCGCAGCTCTCGCCGCCCAGCTCGTTCTCCAGGCCAGTGATGCCCTGCGCGGCCGTCACGTTGTACAGCGCCGCGGCGCCGAGCGCGGCGCCACCGGCGGCGGCCGCCTTTCGCCAGCGCATCAGGCGTCTCCCTGGCGCGGCGTCGCCGGCAGGGTGAGCGTCGCGGTGGTACCGCCTGCGTCGCTGTGCAATGCCAGGGAGCCGCCGTGATCCTCGGCGATGCGTTGGGCGAGGGCGAGACCGATGCCGGCGCTGCCGGGACGTGCGGAAAAGAACAGGTCGAAGGCGTGCGCGAGCACTTCCGGTGCGAGCGCGGCGCCGCCATTGCGCAGCCGGCAACACCAGGAGCCGTCGGTCACCGAGGCGTCGAGGGTGAGGTCGGACCCTTCCGGCGCGGCCTCGACGGCGTTCTCCAGCAACTCGGTGAACAGCCGACGTACCGGCGTGGCATCCACCAGGCACTGCGCGGCGGGCTCGGCGCGCGTCCGCTGGAGCAGCAGTGCTCGACTCTCCAGACGACCGCGCTCGGCGTCGAGCACCTCATCCCAGAGCGTATCCGGGTCGGCCGGAGCGAGCTGCAGCATGTCCGCGCTCGCATAGTCCAGCAGGGCGGCGGAGAAGGCGTTGAGGCGTTCTACCTCGCGGAGGATGCGTCCGACGTTCTTCTCCACCACCGGGTCGTCGGCGACCCGGAATCGCAGGAGCTGCGCGGCAGACGAGATGGCGAGCAGCGGCTGGCGCAGTTCCCTCGCGATGCCGGCAGCCGCTTCGCCGATGCCCTCGCGGCGGGGCTCATTGCGGGAGAGAGCGGGAGCAGCGGAAACTGACGGAAGTGGGGACACGTGCTTCATGGCCGGATATTAGGGCCACGCGTCCGGTAGAGGCAAACGCGACGGGGTGTGGCATCATGCCACACCCCGTCGTTCACTCGTCCGCCGCCGCAGTGATCAGCGGCGGCCGCCTCGCCTGGCGCTCTTCTTCGCGCCGCCCTTCTTCGCCGCGCCACCGCGGCCGGCGCCCCGCTTCGGCATGCTGCGCCGCGCGGAGGAGGTCTTCGCGCCACTCTTGCGAGCGGTGGACTTCTTCGCGCCACCAGCACGACCCGTGGAGCGCTTGGCACCCTTCCTGGCCGTGCTCTTCTTCGCCGCACGCTTCTTGGCGCTGCCCTTCTTCGCCGTCGACTTCTTGGCCGTCGACTTCTTCGCGGACGACTTCTTGGCCGTACCCTTCCTGGCGGCCGACGACGTCACGCCGCCTTTCTTCGCCGTGCTGCTGCCAGCCGACTTGCCAGCCGACTTGCCAGCCGACTTGCCAGCCGACTTGCCAGCCGACTTGCCAGCGGGCTTGCTGGCGGACTTGCTCGTGGACTTCCCGGCGGTCGTGCCCGCCGACTTGCTGGCGGACGTGCCGGCAGCACCGCCGCCCGCCCGACCCATGCTGCCGCCCGATGAACCGCTCATCGAGCCACCCATCGAGCCGGTCGAACCGCCCATCGATCCAGTGGACGACCCACCGCCCATTCCAGATCCGGCGCCACCACTGCGCGCACCAGCGCCACCACCCGCGCCCGATGTCGACGGACGGGATGCGCCGGACCCGCCGGCGACACCACCTGCAGCACCGCCCGACGCACCGCCGCCCGACGGAGTGATCGGCCGACCACTGGCGCCGCCACCGCGCGGGGCGCGGGCTACGACGAGCGGGCTCTCCTCCTCGTCGTCCTCGCCCTCGACGACGGGCGTCCCCAGCCCTTCGTCCTCCTCGTCATCGGAGTCATCGGTGCTGTCCCAGAGGTCGTCGCTGTCGTCCTTGTGGGTCGTCCAGCCGCCATCCTCTTCATCGTCTTCATCGTAGGACGAGGAGCCGCCACCGCCACCGTAGCCGATATCATCGGCGTCATCGTCACGATCGGAAAATCGAAGCTCGTCGTTCAACTCGTCACCGCGCGGCATCACTGCCTCCTGTAGAGATAGGCCAGTCGGACCTGCGTGTCGTCTCGAGATTGCGGCGCGACCGCGC
>Ga0157372_10003252_pt1 | contig 17564 bp, 12 predicted proteins | sample C55metaG_FD_115307 | JGI IMG/M metagenome (GOLD analysis project Ga0157372, IMG submission 115307) | Corn rhizosphere microbial communities from Kellogg Biological Station, Michigan, USA - C5-5 metaG | ecosystem: Host-associated > Plants > Roots > Rhizosphere > Soil | place: USA: Michigan... | reverse complement strand
GGCACATGATCAACGCGATTGGGAATTCGCGACCAAATACGATCTTCTCATCAAGATGGTCATCGTCAGCGACGCGGTGCGCGATGCGATCGCAGAGCTCGCTAGCGACGCGGCGAAAAATCCCGACGCGATGAGCGCGGCGCTCGGCGAAAGCCGCGCGATCGATGTCTACGAGCCCGGCGCCGCCGAAAGCATCGTTGCCGAATTCGAGCGCGGCATCATCGAGAACGGCGCATACACCGACTACGGCTGGCTGGTGAATTCGGGCGAGTTCGACGGACTCGACTACCGCAGTGCCTTCGATGCGCTCGCGGCGAGGTTCGAGAAAGCCGGAACCGGCTCGCGCCGCGTGAACTATCGCCTGCGCGATTGGGGCGTTTCGCGCCAGCGCTATTGGGGTTGCCCGATTCCGATCATTTATTGCGCGAAATGCGGCGCAGTCCCGGTGCCGGAGGATCAGCTGCCAGTCGTTCTGCCGGAAAACGTCGAATTCACCGGTGTCCGCTCGCCGATCAAATCCGATCCGGAGTGGCGCAAGACAACGTGTCCGGATTGCGGAAGTCCGGCCGAGCGCGAGACCGACACGTTCGACACGTTCATGGAATCGAGCTGGTATTACGCGCGCTACACCAGTCCGGGCGCTGCGGACATGGTCGATGCGCGCGCGAACTACTGGCTGCCGGTCGATCAATACATCGGCGGCATCGAACACGCGATCCTGCATCTCCTGTATTTCCGCTTCTATCACAAGTTGCTGCGTGACGAGGGCCTGGTCAAATCGGACGAGCCCGCGACGAATCTCCTGTGCCAGGGCATGGTCATCGCCGAGACGTTCTATCGCGAAGAAAGCGATGGGTCGAAAACATGGATCAATCCGGCCGATGTCGAAATCCGTCGCGACGAGCGCGCGCGCGTCGTCGGCGCGGTGTTGAAAGCCGACGGCAAACCGGTCGAGATCGGCGGCACCGAGAAGATGTCGAAATCGAAAAACAATGGCGTCGATCCGCAGTCGATGGTCGACAAGTACGGCGCGGATACGGTGCGCCTCTTCTCGATGTTCGCCGCGCCGCCGGATCAGTAACTGGAATGGAATGAGGCCGGCGTCGAAGGCATGGCGCGTTTCCTGCGCCGCTTCTGGCGCGAGGTGACGACGCACGCGGCGAACCCGGATCATCCGACGGTGAACGCGTCGACATTGAACGCCGCGCAGAAGACGCTTCGACGCCAGGTGCACGAGACGATTCAAAAAGTCTCGGACGACATCGGCCGCCGCTACGCATTCAACACGGCGATCGCTGCGCTGATGGAGCTCTTGAACGCGGTCGGCAAATTCGACGACGCGAGCGATCAAGGCCGGGCGGTGCGCCATGAAGCGCTCGAAGCGATGGTGCTGCTATTGAATCCGGTCACGCCGCACATTTCCCATGCGTTGTGGCAGGTGCTCGGGCATTCGATCGGTCCCGGCCCGCTCGACGATCACGCATGGCCGCAGGCCGATATCGCGGCGCTGGCCAAGGATTCGGTCACGCTTGCGGTGCAGGTCAACGGCAAGTTGCGCGGCACGATCGACGTGGCGGTCGGCGCCGCGCGCGATGAAATCGAGCGTTCGGCACTGGCCGAGCCCAAGGTCGCCGAATTCGTTGCCGGGCAAACGCCGAAGAAGATCATCGTCGTGCCAGGCAAGATCGTGAATATCGTCGTGTGACGCCTTCCGACGAATCGACCGCTGATGCAAACCGTCCTCTACTGCCACCGCGAATCCGGCCACAGCTACAAGGTCGCGCTCGCGCTGACGCTGATCGGCGTGCCGTTCGAGCAGCGGCCTGTCGATCTCAATCTTCCGCGCAACCAGCGTCCCGAGGATTTCCGCCGCGCATCGATGTTCGGCGAAGTTCCCGCATTGATCGACGAGAACGGCCTTGCGGTCTGCCAGTCGAATGCGATTCTGGATCATCTTGCGCGCCGCCATCGCGCGCTCGATGGCGCGACACCCGCGGCGCAAACGCGCGTGCGCGAGTGGCTGTCGTGGGAGGCGAACCGCCTCGCGATGAGCTTGCCGCACCTGCGGTTCTCGCGGACTTTCACACCGGCCGGCGAAGCGCTGGAAACGTATTGGACCGTCCGCCTCAACGCCGATCTCGATCGGCTGGATCGCGCTTTGCGCGAAGATGCATTCCTCGTCGGCGGCGCGCCCACGATTGCCGATATTTCGTGCTGCGGATACCTTTTCTGGGCCGATCAGGCCGATGTCGATCTCGCGCCATGGCCCGCGGTCGTTGCCTGGCTCGAACGCATCCGTTCGCTGCCGCGCTGGCAGTCGCCGTATGATCTCCTCGAAGATCGCTTTCCGATCCGTCCCGGAACCCGCACATGACCTTGCGCCGCCTGTCCATCCTTCCGCTCGCCGCTGCCGTCCTGCTGATGGCGAGCTGCGGTTTCCATCTGCGCAAGGAAGCCGATCTGCCGGCGAGCATGAAGAGGGTGCACATCCAGATCGCCGATCCGTCCAGTCCGCTGGCCAAGGATCTCGCCAAGGCGCTGCCGCGTTCGGGCACCGAGATCGTCGATAACGTCGAACCCGGCGTCGCCGTGATGAACATCAGCGCGAACGCATTTTCGACCGACGTGCTCACGGTCGGCGGCAATGCGCGCGCGACCGAATATGCGTTGCGCTATCACGTCGAGCTCGAAGTGGAGGATGCCGCCGGCACGGCGCTCTTGCCCAAGCAGACGATCGAGCTGTCGCGCGAGTTCACGTTCGATGCGAGCCAGGCGCTTGGCGTCGCGGCCGAAGTCGATCTCTTGACGCAGGAACTTCAGCGCGACATGACGCAGACGATCCTGCGCCGCCTCGAAGCGCTCGCCAACGCCAACAAGTAGATGGCCGCGTAGAATGCGCGCATGCCGACCACGCTCCCCGCGTTTCGCAAACATCTCTCGGGCTCGGATCCAAAGCCTGTCTACCTGATCGGGGGCGCCGAGCATTTGCTCGTGCTCGAGGCCGCCGACGTCTTTCGTGAGCGCGCGCGAGAACTGGGATATGTCGAGCGCGACGTGCTCGACGTCGAAAGCGGTTTCGACTGGAACCGTCTTGCCGATGCGAGTCGCGAGCTCTCGCTGTTTGCCACTCACAAACTGATTGACCTGCGTCTTCCGACCGGCAAGCCCGGTCGCGAAGGCAGCGCGGCCATCGTTGCGTATTGCGATTCGCCGCCGCCTGACACGGTGCTGTTGATCACCACGAACGATTGGAGCAAGGCGCACGAAGGCGCCTGGGTCAAGGCGATCGAAGAGATCGGCGTATTCGTTCCGGTCTGGCCGCTCCGACGCGAGGAATTGCCCGCATGGATCGGCACGCGCATGGCCAGTCGAGGTGTCGCCGCGTCGCCCGATGCGATTGCGTGGCTCGCGGATCGCGTCGAAGGCAACCTGCTCGCGGCGGCGCAGGAGATCGACAAGCTCGCGTTGCTCGACGAGAAGCGGCCGCTCGATGTCGCCACGCTCGAAGCCAGCGTCGCCGACGATGCACGCTACGACGTGTTCCGCCTTGCCGATGCGGCGATCGGCGGCGATGCGGGCCGCGCGCTCAAGATTGTCGCCGGCCTCCGAGCGGAGGGCGAAGATCTCATTCCATTGCTCGGCTGGATGCTGAGTCAGCTGCGCACCTTGCAACGGCTCGCGGACGCTGGATCGAATCTCGCGGCAGCGCTGCGCAGCGAGCGCATCTGGCCGGCGCGCGAAAACCTCTATCGGCGCGCATTGCGCAGTGCGGACGCCGCGCATTGGGAGCGCTGCGTCGCGCAGGCCGCGCATATCGATTGCGTCGCGAAAGGCCAGTATCTTGATGCCGGCGGCAAATCATGGGGCGATGGCTGGCGCGAGCTCGAGCGCCTCATCGTAGCGATTGCAAAACCGCGGGCCGCGGCGGAATTGATCGCATGATGCCGAGAGCCTTGTACGTTGCGCGTCACGCGCAAGCGCACGATGTTCGGACCTCGCACCGATGACCCGCCCACTCGCGATTCTCGGCGGTACGTTCGATCCGGTGCACAACGCGCACCTGCGCGTTGCGTGGGAAGCCGCGGAGTTGCTCGACGCCGAAGTGCGGCTCATTCCCGCAAACGTTCCGCCGCATCGCGATCAACCCGTTGCGAGCGCGCGCGAGCGCGCGGCGATTCTTCGCGCGGCGCTGCTCGGGCAGGATCGCCTCGTGCTCGACGAACGCGAAATCGACCGCGAAGGTCCTTCGTGGACGATCGACACGCTGATTGATCTGCGCGACGAGATCGGTGCCGAGCGCCCGCTCATATTGCTGATTGGCGCCGATGCCTTTCTCGGGTTGCCTTCGTGGCATCGCTGGGGCGAATTGTTCGACCACGCGCACATCGGAGTGCTGACGCGTCCCGGACACGAGATCGCATCATTGCCGACCGAGCTGCGCATCAAGGTCGCATCGCGCCGCTGCGCCGATGCGCTCGCATTGACGCAGACACCGGCTGGCCGTGTCCTGCAGATGCCGGTCACGCCGTTGGAAATTTCCGCGACCTACGTGCGCGAGCTGCTCGCGGCCGGCGCCGAGCCGCGCTATCTGATGCCCGATGCGGTGATTAAGAATCCGGGCCTGCTGGCGCCTTACCGACGCTGACGCGTGCTGTTCGGAAAAATCATCGCGGACGCTTGCCGCCGGGTTTTGGCCGTTTCGGTCGCGCGAAGCCTGCGGGTTTGGACGACCTGGGCGCGAACCCGGCCGGCTTGGCCGGCCTCGGCGCGAAGCCGGGAGGTTTGGTCGACCTCGGAGCGAAGTCCGCGGATGGAGCGGACTTCGGCCCAAAGCCTGCGGGTTTGCCGTGTCTTGGCACGATATCGCGCGAAGCGCGATCCGGCTGCTGCGGCTCGCGCGCGTCGCCGCTGCGCGTGATGCGCAACTGCTGTCCCGATACCCAGACTTTTTTCAGGAGTTTGAACACGTCCGACGGCATGCCTTCTGGCAGATCGACGAAGCTGTGATCGTCGCGAATGTCGATGCGACCGATGTGCTTGGAGTCGAGGCCCGCTTCGTTGGCTATCGCACCGACGATATTGCCGGGTTTGACGCCGTGCGCATGTCCGACTTCGATGCGGAACGTTTCGAAGCCGGGCTCGGGTTCGTCGCGACGCTTCTGTTCGCGTTGCGGTGATCGCGATGCGTCGGATCGATCGCGCGACGATAGGTCGGTTGCGGTATCGCGGGTGCTGTCATGTCGCCGATCTCGATCAGGCTTTTCGTCGGCGGGAAAAGCGGAGCGCGATCCAAATCGATGTTCGGATCGTGGAGCGGTTGCGCCACGTTCGCGCGTGGGCTCGCGCGCCGGTGCGCGCGTACGATCGCGATGCGTAAGCGCGCGCTCGCTCTCGCTCTGTTCGAACTCGCGCACCGGCCGCGCGCGCTCGCCACGTTCCGGCGTCTTCAGCAGCAACGGCGCATTGCCCTGAACCATGCGTGCCAACGCCGCGGCGATCTCGATCGCCGGTACATCGTGTTCGCCCTGATACTGCTCGATCAATTGCTGGAAGACGGTGAGGTCGCCGGCCGCGAGCGTGTCGCCGATGCGCTGCTTGAACTTCGCCATGCGTTTGTCGTTGACGGCTTCGACGCTCGGCAATTGCATCTCGGCGATCGGCTGGCGCGTCGCGCGCTCGATGGCCTGCAGCAAGCGTTTCTCGCGCGGCGTGACGAAGAGAATCGCTTCGCCACTGCGACCTGCGCGACCGGTGCGGCCAATGCGATGCACGTAGCCTTCGGTGTCGTGAGGAATATCGTAATTGAGGACGTGGCTGATGCGCTCGACATCGAGTCCGCGCGCAGCGACGTCGGTCGCGACCAGAATATCGACCTTGCCATCCTTCAACTGCTGGATCGTGCGTTCGCGCTGTGCCTGCACGATGTCGCCGTTGATTGCCGCGGCGGAAAAACCGCGCGCCTGCAGTTTCTCGGCAAGCTCTTCGGTGGCCTGCTTGGTGCGCGTGAACACCAGCATCGCGTCGAACGTCTCGGCTTCGAGAATGCGCGTCAGCGCATCGAGCTTGTGCAGGCCGCTGACCCACCAGTAGCGCTGGCGGATGTTGGTGGCGGTCGTCGTCTTCGACTTGATGCTGATCTCGACCGGTTCGCGCAGATACGTCTGCGCGATGCGGCGGATCGGCGCCGGCATCGTCGCCGAGAACAACGCGATCTGGCGCGTCGGCGGCGTTTTCTTCAGGACCGCCTCGACGTCGTCGATGAAACCCATGCGCAGCATCTCGTCGCCTTCGTCGAGCACCAGCGTGGTGAGGCCGGAAAGATCCAGCGAGCCGCGCTCGAGATGATCGATCACGCGACCCGGAGTGCCGACGACCACATGCACGCCGCGTTTCAAACCGCCGAGCTGCGGGCCGTAACTCTGACCACCGTAAATCGGCAGTACGTGGAAACCCGGCAGTTTCGTCGCGTAGCGCTGAAATGCTTCGGCGACCTGGATCGCGAGCTCGCGCGTCGGCGCCAGCACCAGCGCTTGCGGCTTGGTCTTCGCAAGATTGAGGCGCGCGAGGATCGGCAGCGCGAACGCCGCCGTTTTGCCGGTGCCGGTCTGCGCCTGTCCGAGCACGTCGCGGCCTTCGAGCAGCGGCGGAATCGTCGCGGCCTGGATCGGCGACGGCGATTCGTAGCCGACGTCGGCCAGCGTTGCGAGCAACGCCTCGCCGAGTCCGAGGTCGGCGAACGTCGGACTTGCGGAAGTTTCTTCGCTGGGCGGCGCTGGCATGCGGGACTTCGTAAGACGCCGAGCGGGCGCGGCTCGCGAGTTTAGCGCGGGGGCGCAACGCGTGCGGGCATCGCGACGCACGCCAACGTCAATGGCGCTTGGTGAACCGCGACGTCGAAGGCGCCGCGCGTCCGCATCTTCGCGGCCGCGCGACGCTTCATGGACATGAACCGATCTAGATCTCGAATCCGGCGAGCTCGAAGCCGTCTACAAAAATCGAGTCGCTTCCGAACGGCAGCGTGAATGAGCTCTCAGCGCGGATGCTGCCGGCATAGGCGCTGTCGACCGCGCGTACGCGCCACGTGTAGTTGCCGTTCGGAAGATTCGCGAGCGTCCATCGCGTTGCGGTGCTGATGTTGCCGGGTTCGGGCAGGCGTTCGGGCAAGGTGACCGGCACGCCGTCGCGCCACAACTCCAGATCGTAGGTCAGCTGCGCCGTGGGCGTGTGGTCGTCGCTCGCCGGATTCCATGCCAGAGTGACGCCGCCGGCGGCCTCTTCTTCGTGCAATCCACCGGGCACTTCCGGCGGCGCGTTCAAGCCCGTGCTCATATTGCGGAAGAGGCGCATCTTCGCTTCGACCAATCCGTCGCCGTTGGGGACGAAGAACGCGCCGGCGATCAGGTAATCGAGATCGCCGTCGCCGTCGAGATCGAACCATGTGAATGCTCCGCCGCGACCGACCGATCCGATCGGTGCCGGCAATTGCGCGCCGAGCGGAACGAACGTGCCGTTCTCGTTGGCGAAGATTTCGGATTTGCCCTCGATGTCGACGGCGCCGATGAAGGTGCCGGTGACCAGCAGATCGACATCGCCGTCGGAGTCGTAGTCGGCCCAGGTCGCGGCGTTGATGTCGAGCCAATCCGCGTTCGGGGCGTCGATCAATGTCGTCGGCACGTAGGTGCCGGCGTCGTTCGAGTAGATGCGCAGGACGGTATCGAACGTGCCGTCCTCTTCCTGGATATTGCCGGCGACGAGGATGTCCTGATCGCCGTCGCCGTCCGCATCGGCCATGTCGGCAAGACCATGCTCGACATGCACGCCGAGCGGATCGCTCGCCGTAAAGGTGCCGGCATCGTTGGTGTAGAGCTTGATGAAGCCGGTTCCGGTGAACGGATCGACGTTGGTGAGAAAAAGATCGAGATCGCCGTCGCCGTCGATATCGGCCCACGCGCTTTGCGCGTTCGTGGTTGCGTCGATCGCGGCGCCGGTGTCGGTGAAGATCCAGCCGCCGGCTCCGTCATCGCCATCGTTGCGCATCAGTGCCGTGCGATAGCTGAAGTTCGATGCGTCGAAGATCGACGGGATCAGCAGATCAAGATCGCCGTCGTTGTCGAAATCGGCCCACGTCAGCGAGCGAAGGTCGTAGGTGTCGTCATAGCCGGAATCTTCGAGATAGCCGGGCAGTGCGACCGGCATCGCCGTCAGCGTTCCACCGTCGTTGCGAAACAACACGGTGACGCCTTCGGACGCGACCGCGAGATCGTAATCGCCGTCGTGGTCGAAATCGCCCCAGGCAAGATCCGATGCGCCGGCGACGATGCCGTCGAGCGGCACTTCGGTCGATGTGAACGCCCAGCTTCCGTCGGCGCCTTCTCCGTCGTTATGGAACAGGATCAGCTTGTCCACCACGCTTTCGTTGTAGACGACGTAGAAGCCGAGCACCGCGAGATCGATGCGGCCGTCTCCATCGTAGTCCGCCGGAGCCACCGCGTTGACCCAAAAATCTTCGTTGGCCGGCGTGTTGAAGTACGGATCGCCCGTCGGCGTGACTTCGAGGAACGAGACTTGTGCCGCGAGCAGCGGCGAGAACAGCAGCGAGGCAAGAGTTAGGAGGAAGCGCGACATGCAAAGGTCTCCCGCCTCACTCTGAACGGCGTGCGCGACGGGAGGCATGCGCGACACACGCTGTGCATCAGACCATCGAACCCACCGCGCCGCGAGCAGATGCTGGGCGTATTCCCCAAGAAGGGTTCGAAGACCCATGCACCATGCCGTTCGCAGCCCGCCGTCGTGTTGACGCAGGTCAAGTAAGGACGACAGCGCCTAGCGCCTTGGTAACCGGGCCGCGCCGCGACGACGTCGCGGGGCGGCCCCGGATGCCTCGTGCGGAAAGTGTGATCGGCCGGCCTCGGCACCGTGTCGCGAGTCGTTCGAGGCGGCCGCATGCAACACCACCGTTACGGAATTGGGCCTATACTGATCCGGCGCCAATCGTGGCGCGTGGCATGCCAGAGGTCGCTTCCACTTGGCTACTTCGGAAAAGCGCGTCCGGCCGCGCAAGGCCGGAACTTCAAAAGTCAGCAAGACGTCCGCTGCCCGCAAAACCTCCGCCAGACCCGGAAAGCCGAAACCGGCGCCGGCCAAGGCGCTTAAAACCCCCCGAACCCGCAAGAAACCCGCCGCGTCCTCGATATCGGCCGATCCGCTGCGCGCGATCGTACTGGCCGCGCTCGACGATCTGAAAGCCCGCGACGTGCGCGAGATCGATGTGCGCGACAAGAGCTCGGTCACCGATCTTCTGGTCGTCGCGAGCGGCACTTCGTCGCGGCACGTGAAATCGATCGCGGACGAGGTCGTCAAGAAGGCCAAGAAAGCCGGCCTTCCGCCGATCGGCGTCGAAGGCCAGCGCGAGGCCGAGTGGGTGCTCGTCGATCTTGGCGACATCATTGTCCACGTGATGCTGCCGCGCACGCGCGAGTTCTACGGCCTCGAACGGTTGTGGACCGTCGGCGATCAGATGCCGACCGCTCTCGCCGGTTGATTCGACGCCGCGATGCGCGCGCGGCTGATTGCCGTCGGCGAGCGCATGCCCGATTGGGTCGCCGACGGTTTTGACGAATATCGCAAGCGCTTGTCGCGCGAGTTGCCGTTGGATCTCGTCGAGATCCGTCTTGGATCGCGCGGCAAGGGTCGCGATCCGGCACGTGCGATCGCGGACGAAGGTGCGGCCGTACGCGCTGCGTTGCCGAAGGACGTGCACATCGTCGCGCTCGACGGACGCGGTTCCGCTTGGTCGAGCGAACAGCTCGCTGCTGAGCTCAAGCGTTGGCGCATGGAAGGACGCGATCTCGCGTTCCTGATCGGCGGACCGGATGGACACGCAGCCGATGTGCTCTCGAATGCGCATCAGCGCTGGTCGCTCGGGCCCCTCACGCTGCCGCATATGCTGGTACGGCTCGTCGTCGCCGAGCAGCTCTATCGAGCGGTGACGATGCTGGCCGGGCATCCTTACCATCGTGCGTGAACGCGCCGGCGTCTTGGCGCTCTCGGCGATAAGGTTATAGGGTGGGCTTCAGCTCAGCTTCCGCAAATGGTCGGCTTGAGCCAACCCGATACGAGGCGTGTCGCGTCGTGATCTATCTCGCATCGCAATCGCCGCGTCGCCGTGAGCTGCTGGGCCAGCTCGGCGTCGATTTTTCCGTGCTCGATGTCGACGTGCCCGAGCACCGCGAGCCCGGTGAGCCGCCGGAAGACTACGTCAGCCGCGTGGCTCGCGAAAAAGCGGGCGCCGGTTTGATGCAAGTCGTCGCGGTGCCGAATGCGATCGTGATCGGCGCCGACACCGAAGTCGTGCTCGGCGATGACGTGTTCGGCAAACCCGCCGACGCCGGGGATGTCGCGCGCATGCTGCGGCGGCTTTCGGGCCGCGAGCATCGCGCACTGTCCGCGGTCTGGTGCGTCAGCGCGTCGCGCGAGGAACATGCGATGAGCGAATCGATCGTCGAGTTCAAGCCGCTCGACGAGGCCGACATCGCGGCGTATATCGCCTCCGGCGAACCCTTCGGCAAGGCCGGCGCCTATGCGATCCAGGGCCGCGCAGCGGCGTTCGTGAAGCACCTGGCGGGCAGCCATTCGGGCGTCATGGGCCTGCCTTTGCACGAGACCGCCGAGCTGCTGCGCCGCTTCGGCGTCCGCAGCGCGCCGCCGACCGCGTGAAGGCCTTCCCCGGGATCGGATAGCGGCGATCCCAGCACAGCCAGCGCGACGCCTAACAGTCGACAATCGCTCTGCGCCACGGCTATAAGTGACTTCAACTCGCCGCGCCAAGTCCTTTCATGTCCGAAGAAATCCTGATCAACGTGACTCCTCGCGAAACCCGCGTCGCGCTGGTCGAGAACGGGATGCTGCAGGAAGTGCACGTCGAGCGGGCGACCCGGCGCGGCTACGTCGGCAACATCTACAAGGGCAAGGTGAGCCGGGTCATGCCCGGCATGCAGGCGGCGTTCGTCGAGATCGGTCTCGACCGCGCCGCGTTTCTGCACGCCTCGGACATCATCCGTCTGCATTCGCCGCTGATCGCCGAGAACGGAGACGCGTTGCCGCAACCGGTCCCGTCGATCGGCGAGCTGGTCCGCGACGGGCAGGAGATCGTGGTCCAGGTCGTCAAGGATCCGATCGGCACCAAAGGCGCGCGCCTGACGACGCACCTTTCGATTCCGTCGCGCTATCTGGTGCTGCTGCCGTACTCGAAAGTGCTCGGCGTGTCGGTGCGCATCGAGGACGAAGCCGAGCGCACGCGTCTCAAGGACATGCTCGGCGAGCAGGTCGGCGACACGCGCTTCGGCTACATCGTGCGCACCAATGCCGAAGGCGAATCGCGCGAGGCGATCGCCGAGGACATCGACTATCTCGGCAAGCTCTGGACGACCGTGCAGGACAACATCGCGAGTGCGCGCGTCGGCGAGCGCGTGTACGAGGACCTCAACCTGCCGCTGCGCGCCCTGCGCGACCTGATGCGGCCGACCATCGAAAAGGTGCGTGTCGATTCGCGCGAAACGCTGGAGCGCGCGCACGCCTTCGTCGGGCAGTTCATGCCGGAGTTGGCCGAACGCGTGGAACATTACCCGGGCGAGCGGCCGATCTTCGATCTGTATGGCGTCGAGGACGAGATCCAGAAGGCGCTGCGCAAGGACGTGCCGCTGAAATCCGGCGGTTACCTCATCGTCGACCAGACCGAAGCGATGACCACGATCGACGTCAACACGGGCGGTTTTCTCGGCTCGCGCAATCTCGAGGAAACGGTGTTCCGCACCAACCTCGAAGCGGCGCAGGCGGCCGCGCGTCAGCTGCGCCTGCGCAATCTCGGCGGCATCATCATCATCGACTTCATCGACATGATCGACGAGGAGCATCGGCGCCAGGTGTTGCGCCAACTCGAGAAATCGCTCGCGCGCGATCACGCCAAAGCGACTGTGTACGAAATGTCGCCGCTCGGCCTCGTCGAGATGACCCGAAAGCGCACCACCGAAAGTCTCGAACGCCAGCTCTGCGAGCCGTGTCCCGCGTGCGGCGGCCGTGGCAGCCTCAAGACGGCTGAAACCGTGACATACGAGATTTTTCGCGAGATCACCCGCGCGGTGCGCCAGTTCGAAGCGCAGAAGCTGCTCGTGCTCGCGGCGCCGAAGGTCGTCAATCGCATTCTCGAGGAAGAATCCGCGGCCGTCGCCGAGCTCGAGGAATTCATCGGCAAGACGATCCGCTTCCAGCCCGAGGAGCATTACTCGCAGGAGCAATACGATGTCGTCCTCCTCTGACGTCTCGCGACGTTCGGCGCGGTGACGGTCATGCTGCGCCGGACGCTGCGCCGGGTGCGTTTCACGCTGTTCGCGGTCATCACAACAGCGGTGATCGCGCTCGCCGTGCTGATGGGCCTGACGCAGCTTGCGATGCCGTGGCTGGTGCGCAATCCCGAGCGCATCGCAACGTGGCTCTCCGAGCGCCTGCATCAGCCGGTCAGCATCGGTGCGGTCAGTGGCGTGTGGATGGGCGGCGGTCCGGTCCTGACGCTCGATCACGTCCGCATCGGCGCGACCGGCGGCGCAGAACCCCCGCTCGACATACCGCGCGCGGAACTCGCAGTGAGTGTTTACGCGCCGTTCGAACGCGGTCTCGCATGGAGCGAGTTCCGGCTGGTCGGGCTTGACGTGCAGCTCGTGCACGACGCGAATGCCTGGCATCTGCGTGGGTTCGATGTCGGCGCAGTCGGCAAGGGCGGTCCGTCCGGACCACGGCAGGATCTCTCGATGGGCGCGCTCGGCGTGCTCGTGCTCAAGGATTTCAAGCTTGCGATCGAGGACGCGCAGGATGATCTGCATTTGGCGCTTGGCGCATCGGAGCTGCGCGTCGTCAATCTCGGCGCGACGACGCACATTGCCGGCAAGGTGCGCAATCTCGCCGCCGATTCGACTCCGATCGATCTCATCGCGGATATCGACGTCGCGCAGCGCTCCGGCGTTTTCTACGTCGGAGGACATGACGTCGATCTCGGTCGTTTCATTGCGCAGCGACCGCTCGACGGCATCACGCTCATCGAAGGGAAGGGCGACGCGCAAATCTGGGTGACCGTTGCTTCGGCGCGCGTCGACGACGTGCGTGTGCGGGTAGACGTGCACGATGCGACGTTGTCGGCCGGAGCGCCCGTCGAGGTCGATAACACGCTCGATGTCGTTCCGCGCACGCATTTCGAGCGCATCGCGTTCGTCGCGCGGTGGCTGCGTAGGGACGCCGGATGGCTTACGGATGTCGCCAATCTCGAGCTGAAGAGGCTCGATGCGTCGCAAAGTCCCGCACAGATCACGATAGAGCGCGCCGGCGGAGATGACGCCGAATATCGCGCGGACGTCACCGCCATCGAGCTCGAACCGCTCGGCAGTCTGGCGATGTTGAGCGCGCGCGCCCCCGCGGGGCTGCGCAAATGGCTCTATCTCGCCCATCCCGAAGGCACGCTGACGCGCGCGAATCTGCGCTGGAAAAGCGCCGCCGACTTCGACGCGAGAGCCGTACTGCACGCGGCAGGTTTTGCCAGCGCCGGCTTCGTGCCAGGCATCGAACGATTCGATGCGGAAGTGCATGGCGATGCGCAAGCGCTCATGCTCGCGTTCGCCGAGCAGGCCGTTCGCATCGACTATCCGCGCATATTCCGCAAGCCATTTCTGATGACGCAATTCGGCGGCGACATTGTCGCTTTCCGCACCGACGATGCGTGGCGACTCGCGACCGATCGCTTCGTCTTCGAAGGCCAGGGCTACGGCGGCGAGCTGCGTGGCGGAGCCGATATCCAGGACGATCATTCGCGCCCATTGCTCGATCTCTATGCCATCGTCAGCCATGGTGACGTGACCGCGGCCAAACTGTTCTGGCCGACCAATGTGATGCCGCCCGCGGCAGTCGCGTATCTCGATCGCGCACTGATAGACGGCCGCATCGACGAAGGCCGCGTGCTCGTACGCGGCGATCTGGACAGCTGGCCGTTCCACGATAACGCGGGCCGCTTCGAAGCGCGCGGGCACATTGTCGACACGGTGTTCGAGTACAACCCGGAGTGGCCGCGCGCCGAGCATCTGGAAGCGACCGCGAATTTCATCGACGACAGCATGCAGGCCGAAGCCGAATCGGCCGAGGTCAAAGGCACTCGCGTCGCCGGCGCGACCGCGACGATCGGCAATTTCGGCGAACCGGTGCTCGAGCTTGTCGCGAAGGGCAACGGCAGCGGCGCGAATCTTCTCGATTTCCTGCGCGCGACGCCGATCGGCAAGCGCTACGAAGATACGCTGAAGGATGTCGCGATCGGTGGCAAAGGCGATGTGTCCTTCACGTTGAACCTGCCGATGAAGGAACCTTCGAAGTTGGTGCTCGATGGAACGGTTGGTCTCGTCGACGCGAATCTCGACGATGCGGCGTTCGATCTCCACTTCGTCGATGCCGCCGGCACCGTGCGTTTCAATCAGGGTGGATTTGCGGCAGGACCGCTGAGCGTCGGGTTTCGCCAGCGTCCGGCGAAGCTGGCGATGGCCATCGGCAGTTACGCCAGCGAGCCGACTCACGCCGTCGAAGCGAATGTCACCGGCCGCTTTCCGGCGACGACGGTATTCGCGGACGTTCCCGACATGCTGCCCGCGCTGGAACGTTTTCCGGGCGAAGCGGCATGGACGGCAGCGTTGAGCATCGATTCGTCGGCCGACACCGGCGGCGGACGCAAGCGTTTGACGCTGACGAGCGATCTGCGCGGCATTGCGATCGATCTGCCGGCGCCGCTGGCGAAATCGGCGGACACGCCGCAGTCATTCACGCTCGCACTCGACCTTCCGCTCATCGGGCAGGGTTTTTCGGCGAGTCTTGGCGATCTCGCGGCCGTGCGTGGACGGCTCCCGGCACCCGGCAAGCCGTTCGCCGCGAGCGTTGCTTTCGGTGCGCAACCGATGGCCGATTTGCCCGCGCGCGGCGCGATGATCGGTGGACATGTCGCGACGTTCGACGCCGGCGGCTGGCTCGATCTCATCCACATGAAGCCCGAGGGCGACAACAGCGCCGGGAGTCTGATCGCGGGCATCGACGTCGGTGCCGACGACTTCACGATCGCCGGGCGCAGCTTCGGCGCGACGCGGCTCGTGGTTTCCGACAAGCCCGATGCGACGGAGCTGAAAGTCGACGGAGCGGCCGTCTCGGGGACCTTGAGCATTCCCGCGCAGGACATCGGGCGTCGTGGCGTCACGGCGCGCTTCGAGCGCTTCCATTGGCCCGATGCACCGCCCGATGCGCCGGAGAGCAACGCACTGGCGGATGCGGCGCCGGGCGCGATGCCGCCACTGCACTTCGCGGTCGACGATTTCATGCTGGGCAAGGCAAATTTCGGCGCGGCCCAATTCGAAAGCTATCCGATTGCTGGCGGCATGCACATCGACAAGCTCGAATCGCGCTCTCCGAACGTGAACATGATCGCGTCGGGCGACTGGACCGGCACGGTGCAGGACAACCGCACGCACCTGCTCATCACGCTGACCGCGAAGAGTCTCGGACACATGATGGACGCTCTCGGTTTTCCGGGCCTCATCGACGGCGGCGAGACCAAGGCCGATCTCGACGCGATCTGGCCGGGACCGCCTTCGGGCTTTGCGCTATCGAAGATGGAAACCGGAGCGATCACGCTGAAAGTGGCCGAGGGTCGCATTCTCGACGTCAATCCGGGCGCGGGCCGCATCTTCGGTCTCTTGTCGCTGAGCGAAATCCCGCGTCGCCTGAGCCTGGATTTCAGCGACTTCTTCCGTTCGGGCCTGAGTTTCAATTCGATCGAAGGCACCTTCGGGCTCGACGCTGGAAATGCCTATACGTCGAACCTACTGATCAAGAGTCCGGCCGCGGACATCCTGATCACCGGCCGCACCGGTCTTCGCGCACGGGATTACGACCAGCAGATGGTGGTCTCGCCGCACACCGGCGCGACGTTGCCGATCGTCGGCGCCATCGCAGCTGGCCCGGTCGGCGCTGCGGCGGGCCTCGTCCTTCAGGGCGTGCTCGGCAAGCCGATGGGCAAGGCGATGGGCTCGCGTTACCGCGTCTCGGGCAGCTGGGAGAAACCGGAGATCACCTTGATCGCAAAGGAAAATGCGCACCCGCCGGTTACAGGTTCCAAGCCCCCGGAAACCGAGTTGCACTGACCCGCCTTGTGGCCTACCGTGTGCGGCCCCATTGACGGGGCATCACCGCCCCTCGACCCCATTTTCCATGAGTGAACTCATCACGCAGGCCGAACAACGGCTGCTGCGGCCCGGTGGCCTTTCCGCGAACGATCTGGAGCGCGTTTTCGCGCGCCTGACCGGTCCGTCGATCGACGCCGCCGATCTCTATTTCCAGCATTCGCGCAGCGAGTCGTGGGTGCTCGAGGACGGCATCGTCAAGGACGGCAATCACTCGATCGAGCAGGGCGTCGGCGTGCGTGCGCTGTCGGGCGAAAAAACCGGATTTGCGTATTCGGACGAGATCGTGCTGCCGGCGCTGCTCGACGCGGCCGGTTCCGCGCGCGCGATCGCGCAAAGCGGGGCGAACGGCACTGGCAAGCCGCTCGCCGTCGCGACGGGACGTGCGCTGTATCCCGCGATCGATCCTATCGAAACCCTTTCGAGCGAAGCGAAGATCGCACTGCTGCGCGAACTCGATGCGCTGTGCCGCTCGCTCGATCCGCGCGTCAAGCAGGTCATCGTGAGCATCGCCGCGAGCCTCGAAACGATTCTGCTCGCAGGATCGGACGGCACGCTCGCAGCCGATGTGCGTCCGCTGGTGCGCATCAACGTGCAGGTCATCGCCGAGCAGAACGGTCGTCGCGAATCCGGCAGCGCCGGCGGCGGCGGACGCTTCGGATTCAAGGAACTTCTCGAAAACGGTCGCGCGCACGGTTTCGCGCGCGAGGCCGTACGCACCGCGCTGGTCAATCTCGAATCGGTCGACGCGCCGGCCGGCAACATGACGGTCGTGCTGGGACCCGGCTGGCCCGGCGTCTTGCTGCACGAAGCGATCGGTCACGGTTTCGAGGGCGATTTCAATCGCAAGGGCACATCGGCGTTCGCCGGCATGATGGGCGAAAAGGTCGCCGCGCAGGGCGTCACGGTCGTCGACGACGGCACGCTCGCCGGCCGCCGCGGTTCGCTCTCGATCGACGATGAAGGCACGCCGACGAACTGCACCGTGCTGGTCGAGAACGGGGTCATGAAGGGCTACATGCAGGACAAGCTCAATGCGCGCCTGATGGGAATGGCGCCGACCGGCAACGGCCGCCGCGAATCGTTCGCGCATCTGCCGATGCCGCGCATGACCAACACCTACATGCTGCCGGGCGAACGCGATCCGGGCGAAATCATCGCGTCAGTCAAGAAAGGTTTGTATGCGGTGAATTTCGGCGGCGGCCAGGTCGACATCACAAACGGCAAGTTCGTGTTCTCGGCGAGCGAGGCGTATCTGATCGAAGACGGCAAAGTCACGCGGCCGGTCAAGGGCGCGACGCTGGTCGGCTC
>Ga0157372_10003249_pt1 | contig 17578 bp, 21 predicted proteins | sample C55metaG_FD_115307 | JGI IMG/M metagenome (GOLD analysis project Ga0157372, IMG submission 115307) | Corn rhizosphere microbial communities from Kellogg Biological Station, Michigan, USA - C5-5 metaG | ecosystem: Host-associated > Plants > Roots > Rhizosphere > Soil | place: USA: Michigan... | reverse complement strand
ACTGCACAATCGTCCGGTGTGGAGCGGGCGCCCTCGCCCGCTGTCCCTGAAGAAGACATGCTCGCGCCGCCGCGGGCGGTGCGCCATCGTCTTGAAGATGAGCGCATGTCGATCACGCACAAATTCAACGTTGGCGGACACGAGGGCTACATCACCGTCGGCCTCTACCGCGACGGCAGCCCCGGCGAACTCTTCATCACCATGGCGAAGGAAGGCTCCACCGTCTCCGGCCTCATGGACAGCTTTGCCTGCGCCGTCTCGCTGGCGCTGCAACACGGCGTCCCGCTCAAACTGTTGTGCGAAAAATTCGCCCACACCCGCTTCGAGCCCAGTGGCTGGACCAACAACGCCGACATCGGCTTTGCCAAATCAATCATGGACTACATCTTCCGCTGGCTGCAGGTCCGCTTCCTGACCGGCCAGCAGCAGTTGCTGTTCGAGAACCTGCGACCGAAGCTGTCAGCCGGCGATGTAGGGCGGGCGCCCTCGCCCGCCGATGCGGCCTTACCCGCAGGTGCCGACTCGCCCTTGCCGACAACCGAAGGCCGAGGGCCGACGACCAGCCGTATCCACGCCGCCGACGCCCTAGCCGAACTAGTCGACCTCGGAGACGCGCCCAGTTGCCACGTCTGCGGCTCGATCATGGTCCGCAACGGCAGTTGCTACAAGTGCATGAGCTGCGGCTCAACATCGGGTTGTTCGTAATTCAAAATCCCCACCCTCTTCGCAAAATACGCGAAGAAGGATGGGGCACCCGAAAATGATCTTTGAGATGAAGACATGCGGTTTACGATTGTCAGCCCGATCCGCGGCATCGAGACAATCGCAACCGGCAAGGCAATCCAGGAACGGAAGCGATTATGGAAAGCGCACGGAAAGGGACGTTGGCGAAAGTTGAAAGGTATTGCTGATATCCAGTTTGCGGATGGTACGATTTGTCAGGCAGAGATTCACTGGTACGAAGCTCATGGGATCGGCGCGAAAGAACATAAAATCAAACAGCTTTTCGGGTGACCCGAAGGCAGGCACAGCGCGTTTCGTGCTTTGCGTGCGAAACACGGGCTACCCTGCGTCTCTTGACCTGCGGAAGGTTTACAGGCTGCTGAGCGATGAACAGGCCGCAAAGCATCGTCAGGTGCGGGTAGTGGATGAATCAGGGGAAGACTACCTCTATCCCGAAGAATATTTCGTTCCTATCAAGCTGCCGCAATCGGCAGAAAGAGCAGTACTGAAAGCGATTTGATGAGCACTTAGGATCAGTGCATGAGTTGCGGCTGGTCTTTAGGATGCTCATGGATTCAAAGTCCCCACCCTCTTCGCAAACTACGCGAAGAAGGATGGGGCACCCTCAAGCGGGGGTATTGTTTTACACATCGCCATGTGTAACAATCTACACATGGCGACGAACCTGGCCTTAGACGACAAGCTGATCGAGGAAGCGCAAAAAGCGGGAGGCCATCGCACGAAAAAAGATGCGGTCACCGCTGCTCTCGCGGAGTACGTCAAGCGGCACAAGCAGCAGCGCATCCTCGACGCGTTCGGGAGCTTCGATTTTGATCCCGCTTACGATTACAAATCCGAGCGGCGCCGTTCCCGCTGATGCTGGTTCTGGTCGACACTCCGGTATGGTCTCTGGCCTTGCGGCGCAAGTCGCGAGACCTGAGCGACCGGGAGCGGTCGATCACGCAGGCGCTCGAAGAACTGATCCGCGATGGTCGAGCGCAATTGATCGGCGTTGTCCGGCAGGAGCTGCTGTCGGGTATTCACGACCAACAGCGCTTCGAGAAGCTTCGCAACTACCTGCGTGCTTTCGATGATCCTGCGCTCGGCGCCGGTGATTATGAAACCGCCGCCCAAATGCATAACCGCTGCCGGAGCCGTGGCATCAGCGGCTCGGCGATTGACTTTCTGCTTTGCGCGGCAGCAGAGCTCCGGCAATGGCAGATTTTCACCACTGATAAGGATTTCGAGCATTATGGCCGGGTGCTTGGATTGAAGTTGTATGAAGTGTGAGTGAGTAGGATAACCAGCAGAAGAAATACGATTCGTCGCAAATGATTTGGGAACCGCACGTTATTACATGTGCCGAAACGAAAAGCCTCACGACTTGAGCCGCTGAGGTCAAGTTCAAAGTAAACGTACCGCGAGGGGGTCACGGCACGCCGTGACCCTTTTTACATTGGGTTTCGCGGGACTAGCTGAGTAGAGTGCAGCTCTTCTCACGTTTATCAAGCGAAAAGGAGAATAAATGCCGTCAGACAAAGAAAACAATCCGCCCAGCCCGAAGCACCCAGAACATCCTCCACATCCGCCTCATCCACCTAAGCCGCCAGGGCCACCGGGACCACACAAGCCTCCGAAACCTCCGGGAGACCGAGGCGTAGGCCAATAGCCATGCAATTTTGGTGGGAGAAATATCCCGGGCGTCTCGAATATGAGATAGACGAACTCAAGGCGCTCGGGGCAAAAATCAAATCTGTTAACAAAGAGATTTCGAGCGGTCAAGTGCGATTAGAGTTTGAGTACCCTTACACTGGCCAAATGATTGCGATCCGAACTCTGTATCCGGCCCATTATCCTCTTGCTCGCTTCGAGGTCCTCGCCCCTGAGTTGCTCTTAGAGCGCCATCAAAACCGGTTTGGGCAAAATCTTTGCGTGCTAACGAGGACACCTGCGAGTTGGGACAGTCGATTCACCATCGGCAATATTCTTAACGAGAGGCTACCCAAAATACTAGCGGCACAGTCCCCGGAGGCTCCTCAGAATTCCGAGCTAGAGGAGCCGCAAGGGGAACCGAGGAGCGCTGAATTGCCATACGCGCCCGACGCCGTCTTCATCGTTAGCTCTGATTGGAAGCTGCCCCCGAACGTGTTAAGGGGACGGCTGACCTTGGGCTTCATGGACTCAATCGGAGTGGCCGTCAGAGGTGTTGTCCTTATCGTGTGTGACGAAAACAATAATGTCCTCGCGACTGCATCGCCGGAGCTCGCCCAAATTGTGACCGAAAAGGTGGATTGCGAATGGTACAGACTGGATAAAAATATTTCGAGCTCTGGAGCAAAACAGTTCCTTGGTGAGTTCGGCCTAAAAATCCAGACTGGGCGGGCTATAGGAGGTTTGCCATGCACGGTTACTGGTTTTGTCCAAACCGAGGAGGTCGAATATCGTACATTCAGTGACTCCTGGGTTTTTGTTGTCAGCCTTACTCAGGACCGAGCCGGCTTCCGCAAGGGCCATTACACGTCAGCGTATTTTGCCCGTGCGGCAAGGCTCGGGAAGTCAGACGTGACCCGCCGAATTCCTATGACTTCAGCCCTTAAAGAGAAGCGCATAGCCGTCGCCGGCGCGGGTTGTTTAGGCGCCGCGGGTATTTTGGAATTCGCCAAGGCTGGAACCTCCGAGCTTCGAATTGTTGACCATGACATAGTCGAGCCCGCGACAGCGGTTCGGTGGCCACTCGGAATAGCCGCCGCCGGACGTGCGAAAGTTGCTGTCCTGAAAGAATTCATCGAATCCAACTATCCTTTCAGTGCCATAAACGCGTTACAAAAGAGGATCGGGGGTACGGCCGAATTTTGGGGAGCAACTGGACCGGACATTGATAAGTTTTGCCATGGAGCCGATCTCGTTTTCGACGCGACGGTTGACGACGCGGCGAACGATATTCTTGCAGGGGTTGCGCAGGAAAAGCAGATCCCTTACGTATTACTGTCTGGCACGGAAGGTGGGGTTGGTGGTCGGGTCGTTCTTATCGATCCTAAGGGCGAAATGTGCTGGACGTGCTGGCTTTACCACTTAAGTGAAGACCCGGCCAAACTTGTTCCTCCTTCGGAACCGAGCGGCAGGATCCGGCCGATCGGCTGCTCGGAACCAACCTTTACTGGGGCGAATTACGATATGCAAGAAGTCTCATTGACGGCGGTGCGGGCAGCAGTGTCGCTGCTTTCGCCGCAGCACGTTACCAATTGGAACGCAGCAATACTGTCACTCCAAAGCGAATCTGATCCGCATATTCCAGTCTGGACGACATACAATCTGAAGCGACATTCTGAATGTCCACACCACAAAACCTAGTTTGGATCAGCGATGCCGCCATAGGAACTATGACGGCAGATTCTTCGAAGTGGTACCCGAAGGAAACTGGTGGAGTGTTACTAGGGTACTTGAGCGACGCTCAATGGGTGGTTATGTATGCGACGGATTCAGGCCCGAAATCGTTGCATCATCCGTCATCTTATACACCCGATCAGGCGTATGACACTGGTAAAATCGCAACCGAGTTCAAGTCATCATTGGGCGTTATTCGCTATTTGGGAGACTGGCACAGTCATCCTGATGGCATAGCGTCCCTGTCGTACAAAGATAGGTCGACCCTAAAGCGCATTGCCAACTTTCCGGATGCACAAATAAAAGCTCCTTTAATGATGATCTGCGCCGGTCGCAACAATTGGAATCTAGGGGCTTGGTCAGTGGTGTTGCGACGGTGGCGTTCACAATGGATCTCGTTGTCGCTTCGGCGATTTACTCCTCATTAGGCGATCTTGAGGTCATACTGGGCTGGGTGCCCCATCCAAGCTCGGTCTTGCCTTGAAATCGTGTAGTTCTGCATAGGGGTCCTTTTAGACGGCCCTCGCGTGGGCACACACGGTAGTACTAACTTGGGCGCATCCGTTTTCAGGAAATAGATCAGGATTTTCCTAAACGTTTATTATGGTATTGTCCTTCGAGCGAAGAGAGGCGAAGCTATGACCAAGCATTTGGAAACCCTACTGGAATCCGCGAAGAAAGTTGTTCTCACCCCAGAAGAAAAGGAACAGCAGCGGCGGAGCTTTGCCTATGGGAACACCAAGATCGAAAATCCGCGGATCACCCGCGAGATGGTTGACCGCGCAGCCGACGCGCTAGGCAAGCCCAAAGGAGACTCTACTCGCCGTTCGGAATAATGAAATGGCGAGCGAGGACCAGGACCGACATAGCAGGGCACTCGAAGCTGAGCTGGTTTCCGATCCAGAAGAAAAAGCAAGAGTAGAAGCGCTAAACGGAGTCAAGCAATTTGACGCCGTCGCGGAAATGATCGAGCATTTCTCCGATCCGGAGAGAAACTTTAAACTGCGTCCATCGCATTTACTTCATCTCCAGCGAATCGCGCTTGAAGGATTAAATTCGTACGCTGGGAACTGGCGCCCAGCTGGTATCGAGATTGGCGGGAGCCGGCATAAGCCGCCCGGCGCACACATGGTGCCTGAAGAAATCGAGCACATGTGCGATTACGTGAACGATAATTGGGAGAAGAGTTCGCCGGTTCACCTGGGTGCTTATGCGCTGTGGAAGCTGAACTGGATTCATCCATTCACGGACGGAAACGGACGAACAGCTCGCGCGATCTCATATCTCTTGCTCTGCTTGCGTCTGGGTTACCGATTGCCTGGAAGTAATACGATTCCTGAGCAGATAGCCAAGGATAAAACCCCCTATTACAAAGCGCTTGAGGCGGCAGACAAACAATGGGAGTCGAAAAAAATCGAGCTATCTGAACTGGAAAACTTACTATCAGCGCTCCTTGCGAATCAGTTGGTCGGCGTCCATGAGCAAGCAACCGGCAAGAAAGGCGGCTAAATGGATAATGTGACACTCATCAGGATTGTTTCAGGGATGATGGCTGCTTCCGTCTTCCTTCTACCGTTGTATGTCTTACCTACGATACTGGCGTGGAAGAAAACGCACAGGACACCGATCCTTTTGCTGAACCTGTTACTCGGATGGACTCTGCTCGGCTGGATCGGAGCGTTGGTATGGGCATTGAATGACACGCCGGCTAATCCGAGTCAATTTGGCGCAGCTGCGTTTTGTTCAAAATGCGGAAAGGACACGCCAGCCCTGGCGCAGTTCTGTTCCAGTTGCGGTCATCCTTTGGTGCAAAATGCCATGTCGGCCACTAGCGCGAACCGCGCTTAAGTGAGTCGCTTCAATTCCCGCGAAAGAAAAAACCCGCCGCCAGGCTTTGCTAAAAACCGGGGAAGTTGCAATTCCTGGCAAGGCTGCATACAACAGGAAAGCAAACCAATGAGAAATCTGATCTTCGATATCAACATTACGCTGGACGGTTGCTGCGACCACACGAAAGCCATTGCTGATGGGGAAATGCATGAATACTTTACCGACCTCTTGCGAGGTGCTGATCTGCTCGTCTTTGGGCGTAAAACCTACGAATTGATGGTCCCTTTTTGGCCGGATGTCGCAAAGAGCCAGTCGATGACAAAAGCGGAGAACGAATTTGCTCGAGCCTTTGACTCCATCAACAAAATTGTTTTTTCACGATCATTAGAGAGCGTTGAAGATCGAAAGACGAGAATTGTTCGCACCGACCTTCGCGACGAAATAATTAAACTAAAACAGCAACCAGGCAAAAATATTTTAGTCGGCGGTGTAAGCCTCCCTTCACAACTGATCGCGCTTGGCCTGGTTGATGAATATCGTTTCGTCGTCCATCCGATAATTGCAGGAGAAGGGAGACGCTTGTTAGAAGGTCTCAGCCTCCAGCAGAGTCCACGATTAAAGCTTGCCGAGTCAAAGACTTTTAAGTCGGGAGTTGTTGCGCTTCGCTACGCGAAAGCGCGATGACATCGAAGGTTCGGGTGACGGTCAGACTCGCGGGATGGGAAGGCGTCTGCTCGGCTTCGCCTGCGCGTCACGCAGGGTCTGCCGTTTCGGCACGGCTGAAAGCCGTGCCCTCCGGTTCCTGCCGACTGCTCATGGCACGAGTGACCTCGTGCCCTTCCGTTTGTGCCGGCTGCTCGTGGCACGAGTGACCTCGTGCCCTTCCTGTTTGTGCCGGCTGCTCATGGTACGAGTGACCTCGTGCCCTTCCCGCACGTGGTCGTGAGTGGAAGTCAAAATCCCCACCCTCTCGCAAAATGCGCGAGAAGGATGGGGTACCCTGGCGAAACGGAGGGGACACCCGGGCGCGATCAGCTCGGTATGAGGTCCCCACTCAAGCGAAAGGCGCGCTTGAATGGGACACCGTTAAATCTTCGTTTCTCGTCGGCGTTCATTTGCGATTGCGTTAGCGGGTCGCGAGCGCCGGTGACGGTTGCGTGGCCTTGACCACAAACTCCAGTTCCTGCGGCGAGAGGTTATGGTAGCGACCGGAGTTCAACTGTCGCTGCCGAGCGTCGGGCGGCATTGCGCGTAGCGCGCGAATCACATTCCTTACGGCCGGGCGTAGTCCCGAGGGAAGTTGCGACGCGGTCGAATCGATGAATTGGCGGTTTGTCGCGACAGGGGCGTTTACAGCGGCAGGGCCAGTCGAAGCTGAAGAAAGGTAGTCCGCGAGCGAAAACGCCGGCCCGTTGCCCGCAGGATTCGTGGTCACATAATTGTGTTCAGGTGAGCTTTCGGGAACAGTGCTCGAAGGTTTGGGCGGAGTATTTTCGTTGTTTGATTTGCAGGGATGATTATCTTCATCGCGATAATCGCAGCCGTCGCGATTGTTGCGCTGGTCAGGATCATTGCGAGGGTCATCACGACCATTTGGATAGTAGTAAGGCGGGTAGTAGTAGGAACCGTAGGGATAATAGTAGGCGTACGGACCGTAGCCGTAATAGTAGGGGTATCCCCAGTAAGGACCGAAACCAAAGCCGAAGCCAAAACCGAATCCGTATCCGGGGTAACCAAATCCGTAGTAGGAATGTCCGTGGTATCCGTAAAAGCCGTGGCCGTGAAAACCGTAGTAGCCTCCACTGTGAACTGCGCCGAAGCCGCTCCCGTGAAACCCTCCGGCTCCGCCATGGAATCCACCAAAATTTCCGCCGCTGTGAAATGCTCCTCCGCCGTGAAAGCCTCCGCCTCCCCCGTGCCCGCCGCGTTGCGCAGAAGCAGACTGAGGAATGGCAAGGAGTGCGAGCGCTAGCACGATCAGAACAAGAATTCGTAACCCACCCAGCCTGGTCATTTTAGTTTCCCCTGCTACAACTTAGAGCGTTTGGTCCGGACATTTGGTTATCTACTGCGGACGACCGCGGATGCGTAGCTACTGTGGATTTCGCATTGGCGATGGTAAATTCCTGTGTCACACGACGCAATGCCTTCAAAACCATAGTCTTAATCTGCCGTTCTGCTACAACCCGTTCAGGTTGTAGGGAATCGAACGTCCGGGTAATCAGGAAAATCTACAGGAGGAACAAGTATGAGAAATCTTTTTTTGTGCCTGGTTTTGGCATGTATGGCTTCAGTGTGGGTAATGGCGGACGATTCGGCAGACATGAAGGGCAAGTCGGACACGCGAACGATTACTGGATGCTTGTCGCAAGGCGATAACGCCAAGGAATTTAATTTGGCGGCGAATGACGGCAGCACTTGGGAAGTTCGCAGCAGCAAGGTGGCATTGGCCAAGCATGTTGGGCATACGGTTGAGGTGACAGGCGTTGTGAAAAACGCGATGGCACACAACATGAAGGAAGATACCAAAGATATGGCGCACGATACTGGAGCGACCAAAGAAAATAACGAGCACGGACATCTGACGGTGACTCACCTGAAACACGTGAGCGACTCATGCTCGAAGTAGTTTGATTTATCGCAGATAAATTAGGCGCGGCCTTTAGTGGCTGCGCCTTTGTTTTTATTGTGCCGTAGCTGCAATTATGGCTTTGGCAGCGCCTTGCCCGCCGGAACCGGAGTTCCGAAGTTTGGAGTGCCGTCACCATTCCAAGTAAAAGGTTGGGCGCGCGGCGAACGATGCCATCCACAACCCTGGCCTGGCTGAGAATTAGCGTGATAGATAATCCAATCCTGTTTACCGTCGTTTGACTTGAAAAAACCATTGTGACCGGTCGCGTATACGTGCGCTTCAGGCGATTGTTGGAACACGGGTTGCGGCGATTTCTTCCAGGCGGCGGGATTGATCAAGTCTGCGCCGGAATCAGCGGTTAGCATGCCCATGGCATAATTGTCAGTCCAGCACGCGCTGGAGGAATAAGTCAGGAAAAGTTTGCCGTCGTGCCGCAGGATTTCGGGACCTTCGTTTACGTCGATGTGCGGAGGGTTTCCTTCCTTGAGCTGTGGGGGAATATCTCCAACTTTTTCCCAGGGATATTGCGGGGTTGAAATTCGGGCGCGACGGCCGTCGACCGTCCACGGGTTCTTCAGCCGCGCGATGTAGATGCTTTGAACTCCATTCTCATCGCCCTCCCATCCGGACCAAACAGCGTATAACCAGCCTTGGTCTTCGAATACTGATGCATCGATGGCCCACTTGTCAGCAGGATCGGCGAGCTTTCCTTTGAATGTCCATTCGCCTTCCAGTGGATCTGGCGAGGCATTTTCGATGACCCAGATGCGATGAGTCTGATTGGTGCCAGCGTCAGCGGCAAAGTAGATGTACCACTTGCCGCGCAGGAAATGAATTTCCGGCGCCCAGATGTCGTGGGAGTAAGGACCGGTTGCGGGTGGAGTCCATACGATTTTTTTCGTCGCTGACCTTAGGTCTGCTATGTTGCGCGTCTTCCAAACCGTGAGGTTCTTTGCGGTGGTGTTCATGTAGTAGTACCAGCCATCGTTGTACTCAACCCAGGGGTCGGGTCCGGTGGGCAACAACGGATTGGTGAAGGTGGTCGAGCTCGGCGCGGCAAAAGTGACGGCAACCACGATCAGCGGGAACAAAAACTTGAGTAGTTTCATGGGGATCGGTGTCGGCATTATATCGCCGAGGCGAGAAGGATGAGAGTCTGGTCGGCGCTAGTTCTCGTCGGCTTTTTCTTCGCCTTCGATTCCGGCGTTTGCTAACAGACGACGCAAGGCATGTTCGCCGGCAGCGCCGCGCTGCTCGCCAGCGATATTGCCGTCGCGATCGATCACCACATAGATCGGGTAAACATTCGCCTGGTACATGGCGGCGAGGTTGGTGTCTTCTGTAAGAACGATGCGGCAAGACCGGGGGTGTTGCTCCAGATATTTCTTCACAGTTTTCTTTGACTCGGCTACGTCGATCGCCAGCACGACCAGGCCTTTGTCCGCGAACTGCTTGTTGACTTGCTCGACTAAGGCCTCTTCTTGATGGCAGTACTGGCACCAGGTTGTCCAGAATTCCAGCAGAACAACTTTTCCTTTAACTGATTCATTGTTGAAGCTTTCGCCGGAGGTAGTTTTCGCATGGAAACGCGGGGCGGGTGCTCCGTCCTCATCGGCGGCGAAGAGGCTGGCCGCGAAAAGCAGGCAGAGACACATCACGAAGTGTGCGCCAAAGCGCATGGCGCGGAATAATAGCACAGGGGGAATGGGCGTAGCACAAATTTTTCGCATGCCGAAATAGCTCTCCGGAATTGCGACGCAGACGAAGAGAATTGGGCCGCCCGCGCCCTTTTGTGCACGGTTTTCTTCCGGTTTTGCCGGAAATTTTTGTCGTTACCCGTAACGCGTCAATGGTCATCCGGGTAATGGCACCTTTGTACTGAGGAGTGTCCTAATGCACGGTTGCACTGGCCGACTTCCCGCGCCAGAATGGGGTTTCGGCGGACAACGTGGATGGAAATCCTGCTAAAAAATCAGCCAGGGCGTGCGAGTAACAGTAAGCTCGCGCCAGCCGATAAGACTATTCAGTTATTCAAGCAAACCCATTAATGGAGAAAACCTTGGGAAACTCTCTAGTAGTCCCCCACACTCGAAAGTTTTCGGCCCGAGCGGCGCTTGTTGATTTGCAAGAAAATTCACGGAGCCTGCTCTCAGAATGTTTCCGGCAATTCGGCATCGACAGTGTGGCCATGACCGGCGATAGAGCCGAGCGGCTGGCCAGCGAAAAATTTGAAGCGTGCGTGGTGCGCGTGGGTAGCAAAGCGGCGCCGGTCCTAGAATCGGCACGGCGGTCGCGCTCCAACAGCCGCATGGTGATTTATGGGTTGGGGGGCACGATCAAGGATGCGCTCAACCTTTCGCAATTCGGTATCAACGCGATTTTTCATGAACCTCTGGAGCGTCCGGCCGCGCTGAAGCTGGTGCGCTCAACACAGATGCTGGTGCTGCATGAGTTCCGGCGGTATGCGCGCGTCCCAGTGATCACCCAGGTTACGGGGCTGGCAGGTACGAACAATCGCCAGTTTGAAGCCAGCAGCATTGAGGTAAGCTGCGGCGGCATGTCGCTCAAGTGTGCGCAGGATGTTGCACCAGGCTTACCGGTGGAAATTTCATTCGCGCTGCTGACGCTGCCCAGAGTCTGGGTACGCGGAACCGTGACTTGGACAAAACCTGCCGGCAAATCATTTGGTGTCCGATTTGATCATAGTGACGCGCGACGGCTAAAAGTTAAGGAATGGGTGGAATCGTATTTGGAGAGCTGAGTACTGGGCAGGCGTTGCGGGGAACTCAGCACTTGGCACCAACGATGCAGTAACAGCTTGTTCGGTCGTGAGATTTCGAAAATACTGCTTCCATCAACACACACCAGCTCTGCTTCACATGCCGCCCTTCAGCTCTGTTAATCGAGTGTTCCATGTATTGTCGCCGCCCGTTGGGGGACGGTAGCCTTTCACCTGGACACAAAATACAGGAGGAACTCATGAATTGGGACCAGGTTGAAGGAAAATGGAAACAGGTGAAGGGCGAAGCCAAGACACGCTGGGGCAAGTTGACCGATGACGATTTGGATTTGGCTGCGGGACAGCGCGATAAGCTGGTCGGCAGAGTACAGGAGCGATACGGAATTGCCAAAGATCAAGCGCAACAGGAAGTAGAAGACTGGAACAAGTCACTGCGCGATGAAAACGACGCACTAGGGGAAAGAGGAGCTGCGTCCGAAAGAGAGCGCGATCTGAATCGCAAAGCCAGCTAAATAGAAGAGCGTTACCACCCACTCTCAGCTTGAGAGTGGGTTCATTTTTTGTGCTTGATGTCCTCACCCGATGTGGTCGGTACCGACTTGCACTTGTGCCCCGTGATCGAAACTCAAAGGAATACTGGCATGAACTGTAGTGCCGCGATTGTCTGATGAAACCACAAATCGTCCTCCGAGTTCGTGAATTCGTTCACGCATGCCCGCCAGGCCAACTCCCAATTTGCTGGTTTCTGCTTCGATCTGCCGGATGATGTGAGGCGGCATGCCGCGCCCGTGGTCGCGAATTTCAATCGTGACTTGCTCGGCATCTAAATCGACGCTAATTTCCGCGGACTTGGCGCGCGAGTGGCGATGCACATTGGTGAGGCTCTCCTGAAGCACCCGGAACAGAGCAATCTCAATTACGTCCGGAAGCCGCTGCAGATCTGGAGGCATGTCGAGAACGACGGGGATGCCACTGCGCTGAGAGAATCCAGCCACAAACCAACTAGCGGCAGAAGCGAAGCCGGCTTCATCGAGCAGAGGTGGATGGAGTAGATGAGATAGCGTGCGCGTTTCGGCAATAGCGCGCTCAAGAATGTCGGCACACTCTACCAGCAGAGGATCTTTTTGCGCGGAGCGAGAGCCCAGCATATCGATAGCGATCTTTAGACCAGCCAAATATTGCCCCAGGCTGTCATGAAGTTCGCGGGCTATTCTTCTGCGTTCCTGGTCTTGAATTCCGAGCAGCCTGCCGCTCAGGGTCCTTAACGCATCTTCAGCGTTGCGCCGAGCGGTCACATCTACTGCCGTGACACCAACCTGGGTGACGGCGCCGCCATCTTCACGAATGGGAAAATAATTCACCAGCCAATGACGCGGGTCGCCGGGCTTGCCGGGCAATTCGGCAGACACTTCGCGATCTAAGACCGGTTTGCCGCTCTCGAGCACTTGTCGCAGAACGGCCTCTGCCCTCACACCGGTTTCACCGAAGACTTGGGAGACTGGCCTGCCTAGAACCTCCTCGGGCGCGACCCCGCCCATTCGCGGCAGTACATCATTGACGCGGGTGTAGCGACACTGTAAGTCCAGAATGCCAAAACCAATCGCAGAAGATGAGAAAAATGCGTTAACGATTTCCTGGCTCTGACGAGCTGCATACTCGGTCTGGCGATGGCGGGTAAATTCATAGCTTAGCAGGAACATCTCCGCAACCAGCAACATGAGCGCGATGATGAATGAGGCAAAGATGAGGCGCAGGGTATGCCGGTAATTGGTGCGCGAGGCGATTTGGCGCTCTGCCAGCAGCTGATCTTCTGCGTCCCGGATTCTCTGCAGGCTGGTCTCGATACGGTTCGCAAGGGTGGCGGTCTGGCGGGTAATCCTAATTTCCACTTCACTGGTGGAAGAGTGAGTGATACGGCCGTTCAGCGATTGGTTAATCAGGTTTTGCAGCTCATCAATGTCCGAAGAAATTTGCGCGAGTTCCTGCTGGCGGTCCTGCTGGTCAGCGGTGAGTGCTCGCAAACGGGCCAAATTCCCGGGAACCAGAGCGACGGCGGCGTGGTAGTCGTCGAGGAACGCCTCGTCATTGGCAATGATAAAGCCGCGCCGCGAGTTGGTGAGCTGGAAAACCTGGGAGCTGAGATTCTCAACAGCGGTTTGAACTTCGCGGGTGTGGGAGACCAGGGCTTCGCTGTCAAACAAAGCATGGGTTGCGCGAAGCAGAAAGATGCTGCTGCCTACCAGCAATACGACGGCGATGGCGAAAGCCGTCCAGGCAACACCTCGAAGCGAGAAGGTCATCGCGGGTACTTGGATGCGTAAATCGGAGTGGCTCTAAATTAAAACTTGCTGGCAGAAATGCACGGAATCCTGGGAAGACCGAGTTGACATGCACTTGCAGTGACTTCCATTTCCCGAACCGCCCCAGTGTGAATCAGTATATACAGTTTGCTTTATCTGGCGAAAAGCTGGCGCTCAGGCTCCTGTAGAATATTGACATGGGCAGTTCGTCAGAGCTGGTGCAGATCGAAGTCGGGCCGGTGGTTCGGCAGCCGAAACCTTCCTGGCTCAGGGCCAAAGCTCCCGCGGGCGAAAATTTTCACCAGCTGAAAAAATTGGCACGCGGGCTTGGACTGCACACCGTTTGCGAGTCGGCGCAATGTCCAAATATCGGTGAATGCTGGAACCACCGCACCGCGACCTTCATGTTGCTGGGAGATATCTGCACGCGGCGGTGCGGCTTTTGCGCGGTGCCAAAGGGCCGGCCATTAGCCATCGATTGGGATGAACCGCGCCGGGTGGCGGAGGCGGTTGCAACCCTGGGATTAAAGCACGCGGTGATCACCAGCGTGAACCGCGATGATGACAATCTGGGCGGGGCGAGAATCTTCGCTGAGACCATACGCGAAGTTCGGCGCGTCGCTCCAGAATGCCGGGTCGAGGTGCTGATTCCTGATTTTCAGGGACTAGATGAAGCCCTGCGCATTGTTCTGGATGCAACTCCCAATGTGCTGAACCACAATACCGAGTCGGTGCCGAGGCTTTACCGCGCAGTTCGCTCGGGAGCTCGTTATGAGCGCACGCTGCGGTTGTTGGAAAATGCCAAGAAATTTTCGCCTGGCATGGTGACGAAATCCGGCGTAATGGTTGGACTCGGCGAAAGCATGACCGAGTTGGTTGATGTCTTCCGCGATCTTGCCGAGAGGCAAGTTGATATTTTGACCGTGGGCCAGTATCTGCGTCCGTCTCGCGATCATTTGCCGATAGCGCGATTCTATACTCCGCAGGAATTTCAATATCTGAAAGACGAGGCGCTGCGGCTTGGATTCCGCCATGTGGAATCGGGCCCGTTGGTGCGTTCGAGCTATCACGCACATGAGCAGGCGGATGCGACCTGCAGCTAAGTTAAAAACCTCTTCATTAGACGGGCGATTCTGACGCCGCGATACGCGGTGAAACACCGGTCAGGAATTTGGACGGCTTGCCACTCCTGAACGCTGGGAGTAGTTGCCAGGCGCCACACGAATCGCGCCCGGTCCCGCCATCGTTCACGGGTTTGAAGCTGGGCGCGAAAATAGCGGATTGATTCTGTGTCGGGCTCGTAATTGCGTTGAAGCCGGGAAACCACGGCGGAAGCTAGCTCGGCCGAGCCTGGCGTTACCGATGGCAACTGTGCCGGCAAAGAGCTATTGAGCAGTTTACTCGCGGCCAGCAGCGAAACTTGCAGGATCTTTAGAATGCCGAGCTGGCGGGCTTCGGCGACAATCCAATTCCAATTCAAATCAAATCCGGCCAATGCGGCGATATCGCGCAGCATTGCGAGTTGTGACCAATCATGCTTTGCAGCGTGAACGCATAGTGCGAGCAACAAGTCTTCGTGGCCCATCGTTCTCAAAGACGTGCCATCTAAGTCGATTTGTATAGAGCGGCTGAACAGCGCGTCGATGTCGAAATCGATCGAGTAAAAGCGTGGCACGATTTGCCATTGCAACTCAAGCAGGTTGCGTTCTGAATTCAGGCCGAACGAGCACTCATAGCCGGAGTGTAAAAGGGATTTCTCTTGCCGCAGAGGAAGATGCAAGCGAGGGCCATAGCCTAACTCGATCAGTGCTTTTTTGGCTCGAGCAAAGTCTACGGATCGGATGATGATGTCCAGATCGCCGAACTGCCGCATCGCGGGGTCCCAGTAAAGTAGCTGCGCCAGCGCCGGGCCTTTGTGCGCGAGAAACTCGATCCCGTGCTGCTCGAAAGACCGCGCAACCCTCTTCAGCTCTGTGGTGAAATGCAAAACGCGCCATGCATGCTTATGAGCACGAACACGAAGAGTGGAAGGGACACCAACCTTTCCAGCCAACGCGGCGTGCAGGGCGGGGATCAATCGATGATGTTCGGCGGATTCGAGAACCCGCTCCCAATCGAGTTCGGGGGTGAGCAGTGAAGTTATGTCGAGTTGGCTAGGGCCGCAGCCGGCCAACAAGAGTTCGAACTCCGGATCGAACCGCCGCGGGTATGCGGGAAGGAGCGTTACTTCAATTTGTGATGCTGCCGCCAAACGGGTTCCTTGTGGACTAAGTATGTCCCTGGGCGAATTCTCTTTCCGTAAACTGCGTCTCGCGTCCATAGAATCTTCTAACAGTGATTCACGATGCGATAGTGCCTGCGCTTGAACCTGCTATGAACGTCATTGTTTTTGAATCGGTGCATAAGGTTTTTCGCCAACGAGGGTTTTTCTTTTTACGAAAGCCCGGGGCGGAGACGCATGCCCTGAAGGGAGTCTCGTTGACGGTGTCGGAGGGGGAAGTGCTCGGCTTGTTGGGACCGAATGGCAGCGGCAAGAGCACAACCTTGAAGCTGATTTCTACCATGCTGCTGCCGGATCGAGGCGAGGTTCTGGTGCAGGGCTGCGATACCCGACGGCATGGGCAGGAAGTGCGGCGGCGCGTGGGATTCGCGGTGGGGTCGGAACGGTCTTTCTTTCCGCGGTTGACGGTCCAAGAGAACCTGGAATTTTTTGCCGCGCTTGAAAATGTGCGCCGGCGGGATGTTTCTGGTCGAGTCGAGTCGGTGCTCTCCGCGGTTTCCCTGAATGACGTGGCCGGCAAACAAGTGATGAAACTTTCGTCGGGCATGTATCAGAGGCTGGGAATGGCGCGCGCCATGATCAAAAATCCGGCGATTCTATTGCTCGATGAACCCACCCGCAGCCTGGATGCCGCTGCCGCCGACGAACTTTGGAGTCTAATTCGGGACTTATCATTCACGGGGACTACGGTGCTTATGGCGACGCACAACTTCGAAGAAGCTACGGCGGTTTGTGATCGGGTGGCGCTGCTGAAACAGGGCGAGCTGATTGCAATCAAGAAAGCTGGAAACTTCGGCGCGCGAGAGCTGCGCGATTTCTATCTGGAAATGACCGCCGATTCTGTGACTGAGGAATTGCGAATAGGCGTTTCAGCATGATTATCGGAAAAATAATCGCGGTATTAAAAAAAGACGTAATTACGGCGGTGCGCTACCGCAACGGTTTCGTCCTGTCGAACTTGGCGCAAGTTGGGCAACTCGCAACCTTCTACTATCTGGCTCGGGCAGTTGGGCCACAGTTTCGTCCTGAAGGTATGCCGTATTTTTTATTTTTGCTGATTGGCACCGGGTTCTATACGTTTTTATTAGCGGGAACCCACAGCTTTCTGAAAATGATTCAGGAGTCACAGCAAACGGGGACACTGGAAGTACTGCTGACCACTTCGACGCCGGCTGCGGTATTGGTCTCGCTGGGTGCGCTATCCGCATTCGGCGAAGAGCTGCTGCAATTTGGGATCTATATCGGCGCAGGAATTTTTCTCTTCGCACCCGTGCTGCATATCAGCGTCCTAGCGTGCCTGCTGGCGTTTGGGTTTTCAATCCTGAGTGCTTTCGCGATTGGCCTATTCGCTGCTGGAATGCAGATCTCCATGCACAAGGGCTCGGCAATGTTGTGGGCGCTTGGATCGGGAGCGTGGCTAATGTCCGGAACACTGTTTCCGGTGGCGGCATTGCCCAAACCGGTGCAGATGGTTTCAAACTTCATTCCATTCACGCATTCACTGGCGGCGATGAGACTGGCAGTGCTGGGCGGGAGTTTTGCGGCAACTACTCGCGAGGTCGGAATACTGGCAATCTTTGCGCTAATCCTTCTTCCTGCCGGAATTATGTTTTTTTCGTGGATGGTTCGGCAGGCAAGGCAGAACGGGACGCTGTCCTTTTATTGAAGCCGCCCCGTTACTTCGGTTT
>Ga0157372_10003246_pt1 | contig 17579 bp, 17 predicted proteins | sample C55metaG_FD_115307 | JGI IMG/M metagenome (GOLD analysis project Ga0157372, IMG submission 115307) | Corn rhizosphere microbial communities from Kellogg Biological Station, Michigan, USA - C5-5 metaG | ecosystem: Host-associated > Plants > Roots > Rhizosphere > Soil | place: USA: Michigan... | reverse complement strand
CGTCGTGCCTCGAAGTCGTTCATTCGCGCCACCATCGCCTTCGCGGAAACGATGACGGTGTCTAAAGCCGTCACGATGCGCCGCATCGCGAATGAAAGACGCAGGGTGTCCGCGGGACCGACCTGAATCGCCGCGGCTACCGGCACAAAGCCTACCCGATGTACAGTCAGGAGGTACTGACCCGCCGGCACAGCGATGACGCGGAATCGTCCATTGGTTCCGGTCGTCACGTGCAGCGACGAGCCGAGGACCGTCACCGTCGCGTCGCCGAGCGCGACGAGATTGGTGTCCGAGACTATTCCGTCGATCACGCTGCGCGATCCTTGCGCCTGGGCCGACGACACGATGGCAAGTCCGCCGAGCGCGGCGAAGAGGGCGGGCCAGAAGACGCGGCGTCTCATTTCGTCCAGATCACGATCGCGCCGCAGGTGTTAGTGGATTTGAATCGAACCGGCATTGTGGCTGGGCCGGAGTAGACCTCGATCCCCATGACCTCGGACGGCGGGACAAGCGTGGCAAGGTCCGTCAATGGCGGAAGCACGACATCATCGATCACCACTTGTATCGGACACTTCGATGAACGCGTGCTCTCCGCGACCCGACGGACCCCGTTGCTTATATGAATGCTTGGAATACCGTGCAGAACATCGTCGAGTGTAAGAGGGGTCCGCTGCTTGATCTCGTCGGCGGTGATGAACGTGCCGTAGCCGAGTTTGCGGCGCTCCTCGAATTCGGCCATCCGAGTCACCATTTGCTTGGCGGAAACAACGACGGTGTCCAAGGCCGTCACGATGCGCTTCATCGCGAAAGAGAAACGCAACGTGTCCGCGTCGCCGACCTGAATCGCCGCCGCCATCGGCGCATACCCGACTCGGTGAACCGTGAGCAGGTATTGTCCCGCCGGCACGGACAGGATTCTAAAGCGCCCGTTGCTGCCCGTCATGACCTGCAGTGATGAGCCCAGCACCGCGATGGTCGCGTCGCCAAGCGCCACGAGGTTGGTGTCCGACACCAACCCGTCGATGACGCTGCGTGGCCGTGCGGCCTGAGCGTTGAGCGATCTCGCAAGCCCGGCGGAGTCGAACGCCGCGGTGAGGCACGCGCCAATCGCCAACCGAGTGATGCGAGGGACCACAGCCTGACTGGATGAGAGATGAGGTACGATAGCACGGAAGCGTGCTCCGCGCGACGCTCGCCCTCGTCTGACCGTTCAGGGTTGGTACAATTTGATACGGAAACCTCAAAGGGATTGGATGGACGGACAACAAGGATTGATGCTTCTTTGCCAGCGGAGGAGAGAGCCTCTCGCAGCTCGCTCACCTTGGGGCAGTCACCTTGTAAGTCGTCCGTTCAATCCGTCTGCTGTGTCCGTATCAAAGTGTACCAACTGTCGACGATCCTCGATGCCAACCTGGTCGCGATCTGAATGCAGGAGAGGCTACCCCGCCAGATCTCTAACGGCGTCAAGTGCTCCCAGCAGTTTCGCGGTTCATTTTCGCGCTGTCCCTCCCACCGCAAATTCGATCGCCTTCTCCTGCAGCACCAGATTATTCCTCGCCGTCGCCAGTGCGCTCGCCGCCGAGACTTCCTGCGCCTGCGCCTGTGAGACTTCGACCAGCGTCGCCGCCCCGACCTTATAGCGCGCCTGCGTCGCTTCGACCGCCTTCTGCGCCGCCGCCAACTGCGCCGCCGCCGCCGTCAGTTGCTGCTTCGCCGAGCTGAAGTCCAGATACGCTCTGCGGACATCGAGTGCAATCGCCTGACGCTGCTGCGACAACGCCAGCTGCGCGTTGGACTCCGCGATCTGGGCTTTTTGCTCAGCCGCACTGGCGCTGCCCCGGTCGAAAATCGGAATCGAGACACCGACGCCGAGGCCGCCGCCTCGCCGCTGATCGAGCTGATTAGCGATCGAGAGATCCGTCGCGCTGTTGTACGCCGTGCTATAGCTCCCGGTCAGCGAGATCGTCGGCAGCTTGCTCGCCGACGCGGCTTTGACGTCCTGGCCCGCTGCCTCGACCCGCGCCGACTGAGCCGCGAGGTCGGCGCGATTGGTGTACGCGAGGGCCACCAGACTATCGAGATTGTATGTCTTGTCCATCGCGACATCGGTCGCCGCGGGGGCAACGAACTCATACGTTCCCGCCGGATCGAGCTGCAGCGTCTGGATGAGATCGACCTTCGCCAGATCCACAGTCCGCTGCGCCTGTACGACGGCGAGTTGCGCGTTCGCCACCGACGCCTGTTGCTGATACAGGTCGGCGATCGGCCGCGAACCGGCCTTCACAAACGCTTCGATCTGCAGCTCCTGGCTCTGCAGCGCAGCGAGGTTCTCCTGCTGCACCTTGAGCTGTTCGTTCGCGTTCGTCAGCGACACAAAATTCGACGCCACCGTGAACACCGCCGACTGCCTGGTGCGCGTGAGATCCTGCTCGCTGGCTTCCTGGTCCGCCCGCGCCGAACGAAGATTCGAAATGTTCTTGCCGCCGTCGAACAGCGTGAGCGAGGACGACAATCCTGTGCTCAACGCCTGCGACTGCTGATTGATGATCGTCCCTTCCGACTGACTGAAGTTGCGGCCGACGTTGTTCGAGCCGGTTACGTTCAGGCTGAGGCTCGGCAGAAACGCTTTCTGCTGCTGGCTCACCGTCGCGTTGTTGAGCTCCGCCGCGTTCTCCGCCTGCTTCACCGAAACGTTCTGCTTCAGCGCGATCGCCACCGCGTCATCGTAGGTGATGCGCTGTGGCGTTCCCCCTCCGGCCTGGGCGCCGGCCGCGCTCGCCGCGGCGAGCGCGCCGGCTGTCAGACAAAACATGAGCTTCATGGCTACTCCCTCATCTATGACTGCAAGGCGCTAGATGCGCGCTACTCGTACCGCAGCGCCTGAATTGGATTGAGCGCGGCTGCTTTCCGCGCCGGGTAATACCCGAAGAACACACCGACCGCCGCCGAAAAGCCCACGGCGATTGCCACGGCGGACACCGGCGTCGCCGTCGTCCACCCGGTGAAATGGCCGAGCAACGCCGCGCCGGCGTAGCCGACGAGCAACCCGATCACACCACCCAAAACACTCATCGCAACGCTCTCGACGAGGAACTGTGTCAGCACATCCGAGCCACGAGCGCCGATCGCCATCCGAATTCCGATCTCGCGCGTCCGCTCGGTGACCGACACGAGCATGATGTTCATGATCCCGATCCCGCCGACGAGCAGCGAGATCGACGCGATCGCCGCGAGCAGGCCGGACATCACTTTCGTCGTGCTCGTCGCCGCGGCCGCGATCTCCGTCTGATTGCGGACGGTGAAATCGTCCTCAGCGCCGTCCACGCTCAGCTTGTGCGACTCGCGCATCAACCCTTTGATCTCCTCCTGCGCGGCGTTGATGTCGTTCGCGTCCGTCGCGCTGGCGAGGATCTGTCCGAGGCGAATGTTGCCGCTGAGGCGGTTCTGCGCGGTCGTCGACGGCATGATGATCACGTCGTCCTGGTCCTGACCACCGGCGTTCTGACCTTTGGCCGTCAGCACGCCAATCACCTGGAAGGGCACGTGGCCGATCTGAATTTGCGCTCCGACCGGGTCTTCGTCTGGGAACAGGTTCTTCGCGACAGTTGCTCCGAGCAGCGCCACCTTGCGCCCCGACTTGACGTCGGCATCGCTGAACAGCGCGCCCGACGACACCGACCAATCGCGAATCGTCAGATAGTCGGTCGAAACGCCGTTGATCGACGTGCGCCAATTGCCCTTGCCGCCGATCACCTGCGCTCGAGTCGACACGACCGGCGATACGCCGGAGAGCAGGGTAGCGTCGCGCTTCAATTTGTCGGCGTCGTCCACCGTGAGCTTGTTGAACGTCCCCGCGCCTTGGCTTGCTCCGCCGATCTGGCCGGAGCCAGGCATGACGATGATCAGGTTCGTGCCAAGGCTGCTGATCTGCTTTTGAATCATCGTTTGCGCGCCATTGCCGACGGCGACCATCACGATCACCGCGCCGACGCCGATCACGATGCCGAGCATCGTGAGCAGGGTGCGCATCTTGTTCTTCACGATGTTTTGCGAAGCAACCTTCAACAACGTTGCCTGTTTCATGCGGCCTCCGCGCCTTCGGTCGCCGGCATCTCCTCTTCGCCTACGTGCGCCGCGATCAAGGCTTTCAAGTCCTCTTCCGCGCGACGCCGGTTGAGCACCGGATGGTCGCGCCGAATGTGTCCGTCGCGTACTTCGACAATGCGCTTGGCGTACTGCGCCACGTCCGGCTCGTGCGTCACGAGCACGATCGTGATCCCCTGGTCGTTCAGCTCCTGAAAGAGCGCCATCACTTCCACCGTCATGCGGCTGTCGAGGTTTCCCGTCGGCTCGTCCGCCAGAAGAAGCCGCGGCTGCGTGACGAGCGCTCTCGCGATCGCGACGCGCTGCTGCTGACCGCCCGACAACTCACTCGGCTGGTGATCCATCCGATCGCCGAGCCCTACTCGGCCGAGCGCTTCTGCCGCCATCGCCCTCGTATCGAGCTTGCGTCCGCTGCGGTCGTAGAGAAGCGGAAGCTCCACGTTGTCGATCGCGCTCGTTCGAGCGAGCAGGTTGAATCCCTGGAAGACGAAGCCGAGTTTCTGGTTTCGCAGGTCGGCCAGCTGGTTCTTCGACATCCCATTCACTCTGATACCATCGAGCGAATAGTCGCCCTCCGTCGGCACGTCGAGACAACCGAGGATGTTCATGAGAGTCGACTTACCCGAGCCCGAGCTTCCCATTACTGCGATCATCTCTCCGGGGTTTACAATCAGGTCTACGCCACGGAGCGCGTAGACTTTGTTCGCGCCCATGGCGTACACCTTCTTCACGCCGGAAATGTCGATGACTGGTTGTGTGTTGCTCATCGTCGGCTCCCCCTTAGAAACCACGCGGACCACGTGCTCCGCCGCGTTGTGGCTGGAACGGATTGCTGCTCTGCGCGTTGGTCGCCGGCGTCGCTGCCGCGGCCTCGCCCGGTGCCGCCACACCGATGATCACCTGCGTTCCTTCCGTCAACGTGCTGTCCCGAGTCGTGATCGCGGTGCGCTGGCCGTCCGTCAGCCCTGTGCGCACGCGGATCGGTTTCACCGTCTTGCCGTCGGCGCCGAGCGTCCACAGCGTCGCGAACCCACTCGAACCTTGTCCCGCGGCACGTTGTTGTCCCGCACCGCCACTCCGCCCACCGGCACTGCCCGCGCCCTGACCCTGTCCCGGCGCGTACGTGCCGCGTGCTCGCCGAGTCGCCGAGTCGCCGAGCGGCCGAGTCGCCGAGTCGCCGAGCGGCCGAGTCGCCGAGGTTTTTGCCGCCGCCAACATCGCCTCCGTCGGCTTCACTCGCAGCGCCGCATTCGGCACGCTGAGCGCGTTGTCCGCGCTTCCCGTCTCGAACGTGACGGTCGCCGTCATTCCGGGTAGCAACTTCTGAGAGTCGTTCTTGACGTTGACGACGACAGTGTAGTTCACGACGTTGTCTTGGGTCTTCGATTGCAGGCGAACCTGCTCCACACTTCCCGTAAAGGTCTGGCCCGGGTACGACTGCACGGTGAAGCTCACCGGCTGGCCGTCCTTGATCACACCGATGTCACTTTCGTCGACCGACGCCAGGATCTGCATCTCTGAGAGATCGTTTGCGATGATGAACAGCTGCGGCGCCGACAAGCTCGCCGCGACGGTCTGGCCGACGTCGACATCACGCTCGACGATCACACCATCGATCGGCGCGTAGATGGACGTGTACGCCAGATTCTGTTTCGCCCGGTCCAACGCGATGTGCGCCGACTTCACCGTCGCCTGCTGCACGGAGAAGTTGGATTGCACGGTGCTGAACTCCTGGGCCGTGATCACCTTCGCATCGAGCAGCTGCTTGTTGCGATTGTAGTCGTCCTGCGCTTGCGTGAGCGTCGCTTGGGCGCGCTCGAGCTGCGCCTGCGCATCTTCCACCGCCTGTTGCTGCAGCGTCGGATCGATGCGGGCCAGCAATTGCCCCTTCTTTACATGATCGTTGAAGTCGGCGTAGAGCTGTGCGACTTGGCCGGACACTTGAGTTCCGACCTGCACCGTGCGAACAGCGCTCAACGTCCCGGTTGCCGAAACCGTCGACTTGATGGAAGCGCGGGTCACCGGCGCCGTCCGATACTGGGGCAGCTCCTTGCCGTCGGCCCGCTTGTAGAGCCACGCCGTTCCGCCGAAGAGCGCCACCATAGCGGTGGCGGCAGTAACCTTGATCTTGTTCATTGCATCCTCATCGAGAATGCGCGGGCTATCCGCGCTCGATGAGTAGACGTCATCCGCTAACCCGAAGTTGTGCGAATGTCACCAGTTGCACTGCCGGGTTCTCAACTGCACGAGTCGCCACACGAGTTGCGGCCGAGTCGCGTGCCCCTTCGGGCGGGCGAGCTCGCCGCAATCATGGGCTTCTGGGCCTTTCTTGCCGCCCTGAGCGCTGCTGGCCGTCTCATCAATCCGCGAGGCCCGGAGCTGAGTCCGGAAGTCGCGTCGGGCCTGCTGACCATCTCGTTCGCTGAATATTCGATCTGGGCCGTGCTCACGGTGCCGATCTTCATGCTCGCCCACCGCTTCACGGTCACCGCCGAGACCGGCCGATTCCGGATCCTCCTGTTCATGACGCTCGGGCTCGTCATCGCGGTGCTGGTCGACACCGTGCTCGCCCAGGTGAGGCTGCATGTCTTGCCGCCGCCTCCGGGTCGGTTCCGGCAGCCTCCGTCGATCCTCGGCAACCTGCTCCGCTTTCAGTTCCTCTACGACTACATGGTGTACCTGGCCATCTTCGCGGCGGCGCTGGCGCGCGACTACTTCCTCCGGTACCAGGCTCGGCTGGAAGAGGCAACCGAGCTCCAGGCTCAGGCCGTCAAGCTCGAGGCACAGCTGTCCGATGCGCGGCTCAATGCGCTACGGTCACAGCTCAATCCTCACTTCCTGTTCAACACGCTCAACGCGATTTCGTCGCTCGTCGAACGCGACCCGCGCGGCGTCCGCAAGATGATCGCCCGACTCGGCGAGCTCCTCCGCCACACCCTCGAAGAAACGGAGAGCCAAGAGATCGTGCTCGAGCGAGAGCTCGAGTTATTGAGACGCTATTTAGACATCATGGAAGTTCGCTTTCAGGGAAAGCTCGAGGCGACGATCACGGCGACCGACGACGTGAAACGCGCGCTCGTGCCCAACCTCATCCTTCAGCCGCTCGTCGAGAACGCCCTCAAGCATGGCGTCAGCGCCGCCGACGGTCGCGGTCACGTCGAAGTGTCTGCGGCTCGGTCGGGCGATCAAGTGGTGTTGACCGTGCGCGATCACGGGCCCGGCGTCGCTGGCACGGAGACCGACAATGGCGTAGGTCTCTCGAACACCATCGCTCGCCTCGACCAACTGTACAAAGCGAAGCAACGCTTTTCCCTCAAGCCTGCCCCCGACGGTGGGACGGTCGCCGAGATCCGGTTGCCGTACCACGAGCAGCCGGAGCGCGCGTGAACGCGAAGCCGCTGCGCGCGCTCGTCGTCGACGACGAACCTCTCGCTCGGCAGCGCATCGAGGATCTCCTGGCGCACGAACCGGGCATCGAGATCGCCGGCACAGCCGACAACGGCGACACCGCGATCGAGAAGATTCGCTCTCTGAATCCGGACCTCGTCTTTCTCGATGTGCAGATGCCCGGCACGACGGGTCTCGACGTCGTCCGTTCGATCGGCGTCGACGCCATGCCGCCGACGATCTTCGTGACGGCCTACGATCAGCATGCGCTCAAGGCCTTCGAGCTGGCGGCGCTCGACTATCTGGTCAAGCCGTTCGACGACGAGCGCTTCGAACAGGCGGTGGCACGGGGACGTGCGCACGTCGAGCTCCGCGAGGCCCGCGCCCTCCGCGAGCGATTGCGCGCGATGCTCGACGGCGACGCCATCGCGCCCGCGTCCCATTACATCCAGCGCATTCCGGTCGAGGCGCGCGGCAAGGTGACGTACATCCCCGTCGATCAGGTCGACTACATCGCGGCGAGCGGTCCGTACGCCGAGGTCGTCGTCGGAACCCGACGACACCTCGTTCGCGAGACGATGCAGTCGCTCGAGGACAGCTTGGACCCCGCGCGCTTCATGCGCGTCCACCGTTCCGCGATCGTCCCGCTCGACCGCGTCGAAACACTGCTGCGCGGCGCCGGCGGCGACTACGAGCTCCAACTCAAGAACGGCGCTCGCGTGCGCGTCAGCAGGGCAAAGCGCGAACAAGTCGAGCAGCGCCTAAAAGGCTGAGCCACCCCTCCAAAAAAACAAATGGGGTCAGACTCCCAAAACATTCCGGAGTCTGACCCCATTTGCGGTTCTTTGCTTCGTCGTCGGCCGACGGTCAGGTGTCGTGGCGATTCGACTTGATGACGTTGCTGATCTGAAGATCCCAGGCAAACGGGTCCGGCGTGTGGTAGCTCTTGAAGCGCGACGTGTGGATGTCGCCGCCGCTTCCGGTATCGGGCTGTAGATGCCCCGGGTTATTCCGCGCCGGCGTACCCAGGTTCCGCTTCATGAGCTCCGCCTCGACCTTGTCCGGGTCGAAGCCTTCGATGCCGAACGAGATGTGATCGATGTTCGTCATGCCGCCCGGACGGTTGCGGATGATCGCGCCGCCTGCGTCACCCATGTCGACGGTCACCTGTCGCTCATTCGTCCCGCCCGATTGCGTCCAGCCGAGCAGCGCCTCATAGAACGCGAACGTTCGCTTGAAATCCGAGCAGCCGTAGGACAAGTGGTCGACCCAAAGCGTCTTCCATCCCGTCGCCTCGAAGGGCATCGGTCCGGGAAGCTTGCCATTCGCCGGCTTGTTGTGACGATTGGCGCGCGTTCCGTTCGTGATCTGAACGTCGAAGCCGTCTGGATCCTTGACGTGGAAGCTCTTGAAATCGCCGTTGTGATCGGCGACGGGATCGAGACCGCGCTTCTTGAGCTCGGCCTCGACCTTGTTCGTGTCCCACCCGTCGATGCCGAACGCCAGGTTGCTGATTCTCGCCATTCGCGGTGCCCGGGCGCCGCCGCCCCCACGCGCCCCACGCCCGCTCGTGTCGGCTTGTTGCGTCGGTGCGGGAGGGGGCGGCGGCGGTTCGTAGCCATTGATGAAGATCGCGTCGCCTACCGCATCGTTGATCTCCATCACGCAGCGCTTGCCGTCGTCGTCGCGGACCTTCCATCCCATGACCGCGGCGTAGAAGGGGACCGCCTTCTTGTAATCGGTGCACTGATACGTCAGGTGGTCGAACCACACTGTCTTCCAGCCGGTCGGCTCGAATAGCTCCGGTGCGCGCGGCGTTTCGGCCCGAGTGCCGCGCCTCAGGTTTTGCGCGAGCCCGATTGAAGGGATTGCGACAAAGGACAGCCCGAGCGCTTTGAGCACGTCGCGTCGCGAGACTCGACCTTCGTCGAATTCACGGAGTAACCGTTCGATCCTTTCGCTCATTGAAGCCTCGGGCGGGGGTGTTGGGTCGGTTCCGGTCGGCGCTCCATCTTACTTCTTCGCGTCCACGCCCGCCAGAAACTCCCGGACCACCCTGAGCATCTCCGTCGGGTTGTCCCACGACGTGATATGCGCCGACCCCGGGATGAGTGCGTACTTCGCCCCCGGTGTCTTGTTCGCGAATCCCTTCACGAGATCCGGGCCAACCTCGTCGAACTCTCCCACCGTGTACAGCGTCGGCACTTTGATCGCGCCTAGTTCGCCCGTGACATTGTACGACTTCAGCGTGCCTGTGATCGTAAACTCGCTCGGCCCCTGCATGTAGTTGTAGATCCTCTCGTTCACCATCTTCATCGTGCTGTCGAGATCCGCCTCAGGCGGATGCCGGAACACATACTTGCCGAAGAATTCGTTGACCGCACTCTGGTACGACGGAGCGTCGAACTTGTTTGTCGTCTCGGCGGTCTTGATCGCCTTCTGCGCCGAGTCGGAGAGCGTCGCGACCAGACTTTGCGCGCGCTTTTCGTAGGCCGGTATGTCGAGACAAGCGCTGCCGAACACGATACTGGCCACATGCTCGGGATGTGCCTTGTAGTACTCGTAGGCGAGGATCGTACCCCACGAGTGTCCGAGAATGTGAACCTTGTCGTATCCGAGCGACGCGCGAAGCGAGTCGAGCTCTCGAACGAAGTGCGCGATAGTGAACAGCGAGGTGTCCGTCATCGCCCCGGACTTTCCGCCGCCAAGCTGGTCGTACCGGATCACGGGCCGATCGCTGCCGAGCGCCTCGAGCGGCTTCAGATAAAAGCTGTTGAAGCCCGGACCGCCGTGGACGAGAATGATCGGCGTGCCCGTTCCCGTACCAGACTTCTTATACCAGATCTTGCCATCGGGTACCGGCAGCATCGACTCGCCGGACCCCAGCGTGGTCGCGGGCGTTGCCTGTGGTGTGACGCTGGCGCTGTCGTTCTTCGGTCTTGCTTCGCCGCATGCCGCACAGAGTGTCATTGCCAGCAACACGGGAGCAGCAACGCCGGTCCGCATGGAAGCCTCGGATACGTGGGAGGGAGCCATAACCTGCCACGGCCCCGTTACGACTGGCAAGAACCCCCACTCGTCGCTAGGCTCGGCGAATCACCATCGGAAGCGAACGGTAATCTTCACGTCGTAGTAGCTGCAGACATTCTGAAAGGTCTGGTGGCGGTTGGCGCCGGCAACGCGACACAACGGTCCCGGAAATGTCGTCCGTCCCGATGCCTGGATGACGCTGAGGAGGTCGAAAACCTGGACGTTGACCGCCGAACAATTCCCCGACCACGCGCGCATGGATTGGCGCACGACGACATTGGTCAGCGTATTTCGGCGAGAACGACTGGCGGTCGCGAACACGGCACACACCTAACCGCGCGTCGCAAACACCCGAAATAGGACCTTGGACGTAGCGTCCCCGACCGCCTGGTGACCGGGCGTTTGGAGACTCCGCGACCAAGCCGTTAGCCCACTTTGCTGATCGTTTCGATCGCGACGTTCTGCCGCACGAGCGCGAGAAACGCGCGCGAGTCGAATGGCTTCTGGAGATACCGAGGCGACTCGGCGCAGCCCGAAAGCCGAATCAACGACTTCTCGTCGAGGGCGCTGATGAAAATGATGGGCGTCCTGATTCCCCGCGCCTTCAGTTCATCGCGCAGCTCGAATCCGTTTCGCCCGGGCAAATGAACGTCGAGGACCAAGCAGCACGGCTCATCGGAGCTCGCCTGCGCCAGATACTGCTCGGCCGACCCGAAGGTTCGGGCGGCGATGCCGCTCACGGCGAGCACGCGCGCGAGCGCCTGCCGGATCGATGCGTCGTCATCGACGACGGCAACCCAGCCTTCGGGATTGACTATCGGATACGGTACCATTGCCTCCCACTCGGCTCGAGATCACAAAACAAAATGAATACAGGTAACCAACGCGGCCGGGTATGGGACTTTGGTCTATGACGTGCGACCGCGCGTGATCTCGCGCACCCTCGGCGAAGTACAAAGTCTGATAGCCGGCCGGCCCTGCCAGCGGCGACTCTCTTATTGGGATGCGATCACCATGGCGTACCGAGAGCGATTCGGCGGTGGAACGCACCGCGGCGGACTGGCGGGCCTATCGATTCCGCGACCGGCTCCGCAAGGTCCTCGCGGCCATCGTGCCCCCGCTGCTCGTCGCCCTGATTCAGTGGCACTTCAAGCCGACGATGGCGCGCTGGGCGCTGTTCTACCCAGCCGTTTTTTTCAGTGCATTGTTCGGTGGCGCCGCCAGCGGAATCGCCGCGACCATCGGATCGGGACTGATTGTCTGGTGGGCGTTCATGCCGCCCTGGCACAGCTGGACGGGGAAGGATCCGGCGAACGTCCTCGCCGCTGTCATATTCGCGTTTATGAGCGTTGGGGTCAGCACGCTGCAACAACGGCTGCGCAACCTCGCCGACCAGCGCCGGCTATTGGCGGCGCTCATCGAGAACTCGCCTGATTTCATCGGCATCGCCGACCCGTCGCAGAAGCCCGTGTATCTCAACCCTGCCGGCCGCGCCATGGTCGGCCTTACGCCGGACGCACCGATCGGCGAATCACGCATCGTCGATTTCTACCCACCGTCCGTCCGCGATTTCGCGTTGCGCGAAATCGAGCCTTCCACGATGACGCGTGGGCTGTGGCAGGGCGAAACCTTCTTCCGACACTGGCGCGCCGGGACCGACATTCCCATTTGGCAGCACAACTTCCTCGTCAGCGATCCGAAGACCGGACGCCTCCTCGGAATCGGTACGATCACGCGCGACATCTCCGAGCTGCGTCGCAACCGCGACGCGTTGCAAGCGGCCAATCAGCGCTTGACCGAACAGACAAAGGCGCTCGCCGAGAGTCAACGGCTGCTCCAGGCGATCGTGGACTTCTCCCCGAACGTCATCGCCGTGAAGGATCTCGAGGGGCGATACATGCTGCTCAATCGCATGCTCGCCTCGATGCTCGGCATGACCGTGGAGGCAGCGCGAGGCAAAAAGGATGACGATCTCTTTCCGCGCGACGATGCCGCACGCCACCGTGCCGCCGACGCGTACGTCATCGAAAAGCGCACGGCTACGTCGTATGAGGAGGTCTTCGAGCGAAACGGAGACCGCCGCGTCTTTCTCATCAACAAGTTTCCGCTGCACGACGCCGACGATCGCGTGTTTGGCGTCTGCGCGATTTGGTCCGACATCACGGAACGCAAGCGCGCTGAAGAGGCGCTGCGCCGCCGCGAGGCGGATCTTCGCGGAGCGGAACGGATCGCGCACGTCGGCAGCTGGACGTGGGACGCTCGCGACGACACCACGCGCTGGTCGGACGAGCTGTATCGAATATTCGGCCGCGACAAGCTGCGTCCGCTGCCGGCGCTGTTCAAAGACGAATCACATCTTTTCACGCCGGAGAGCGTCCTCCGGTTGCGCGACGCCGTCAACAAGACTCTGAAGGACGGCCGCCCGTACGAGATGGAGCTGTCACTCACCCGCCCGGACGGGTCGATCCGCTACGTCACGGCGCACGGCGAACCGGTTCGCGACGAGTCCGGGACCATCATCGGCATCGCGGGAACCGCACAGGACATCACCGAACTGCGCGACGCGCAGCGCCTGCGCGACGAATGGACCTCCGTGATCGCACACGACCTGCGGCAGCCGATCGGGGTCATTCTCATGGCGGCGAGCGCGGTGCCGACCCTTCACCGCGAAGGGATGCACGATAAGGAATCTCTCTTTCTGTCGCGGATCTCCGGAGCGGCGAACGCGCTCGCGCGGATGGTGGACGACTTGCTCGATATGTCCCTGCTCGAGGCGCGCCGCCTCGAGCTCCGACGAAAGTGGGTGAGCACACATGCCTGTGTTTGCGACGCCATCGCGCGATTGGGCCACATCATCGGCGATCACCGCGTGCATGTCGTGGAGAACGGTGTACCCAGTGAGGTCTTCGTCGACTCCATGCGAGTGGGACAGGTACTCGGCAACCTCATCTCCAACGCCGTGAAATACGGCGAGCCCGGAAGCGACATCGAAGTTCGCGTCGAGCAGCGCGGCGACGAGGTCGAGATCGCCGTCAGCAACAGCGGAGGTGGAATCGCTCCGGAGGACATTCCGAACCTCTTCGCGCGTTTCATGCGTTCCAAGGAAGCACGTGGATCGAAGACGCCGGGGCTCGGTGTCGGCCTTTACATCGCGCGCGAGCTGGTCGAGGCGCACAACGGCCGCATCTGGGCCGAGAGCACTCCCGGCAAGACGACCACGTTTCACGTGACGCTGCCCTCGCGGGCTACCCCGCGGCAGGTGGCCTGAAGCAGGAGAGTTGTAGATGCAGTTGACCCGACGTTGGCGACTTGGCACGCTGAGCCTCGCCCCGATCATTCCACTCGTTTTGTTCTGGTCGTTCTTTCATACCGCTGATCCACCGCTCCGTCTCGTCGTCAGCTTGTCGCAGCGAAATCTCAAAGTGGTGGAGAACGGAAACGTCGTGCGAACCTATGACGTCGCGGTTGGGCGTCCAAGCCATCCCACGCCCACGGGGGCGTTCCGCACGGGCGACATCGTCTGGAACCCCGCGTGGCGGCCGCCGCCAACCGACTGGGCGCGTAACGAGCATTACCAGCCGCCGGGCGCCGCGGCGAATCCGATGCAGGGCGTCAAGATCTACTTTAGGGCGCCCTACTACTTCATCCACGGAACGAACGACCCTGATTCGATGGGCGAAGCGGCGTCGCACGGATGCATACGCATGGTTCCTGACGACGCGGTCGCGCTCGCGCACCGCATCGAGTCGGCGGGCGGAAGTGTCCCGCTAATCATCAAAGACTAAAGGCGGCGACGCACGTCTTCAGCGTTTACGAATGAAGACGTGCGTCGCGCGCTCCCCATCGATCTCCTCGGCGACTTCGTACCCCAGCGCGCGCAGGTCGATGTCGTGCCAGAGCGCTTCGCCTCGTCCGAGCAGAATGGGTCGCACGGCAAGGTGCATCTCGTCGATCAACCCCGCGCGCAGATACTGCCGTACCGTGTGAACTCCGCCCCCGATGCGGATGTCGCGCTCTCCCGCGGCGGCACGCGCCTGATCCAGGGCCGATTCAATGCCGCCGGTGACGAACCTGAATTCCGTTCCACCGTCCATGCGCAGCGGAGGGCGAGCGTGCCGCGTCAGCACAAAGACCGGCGTGTGGTAGGGCGGCTCGTCGCCCCACCATCCCTTCCAGCTCTCGTCCGGCCACGGCCCGCGCACAGGTCCGAACATGTTGCGGCCGAGGATGTATGCACCGATGCCGGCCATGCCTCGCTCGGCGATGTCGTTGTCGACACCCGTTTCGCCGCCGTCCATTCCCTGCATGCCGCGCCACATACGCGTGTGAAAAAACCACTCCATCAGGTCCGGTCCGTTCACGCCCAGTGGATTCTCGAGGCTTTGGCCCGGACCAGCGCCGTATCCGTCGAGTGAAACGCCGAAGCTGTCGACGCGTACTCTTGTCATGACTGATCTGCCTCACGAGGCTGCAACCGTTTGAACAAAAGTATCTGGTAAGGTCGTCGTAAGCTCACCGTAAATCCCGTTGCGCCCGCTGCAGCGATCGCCCAGTATCCCCCAGAACCCCTGCCATTGTCCCGGAGCAGATCATGAAGATCACATCCGCAGCGATTCTCTCGCTCGTCTTGCCGTTGGCACTCGCCGCTCAGCAACCGCAGGGCGATCCGGCAAATCCGTTGACGACGGTGTTCCGCAGGAACATCACCAACGCGGAACGTAATATCGCGCAGGCGTTCGATTCGATCCCGGAATCAAAGTTCTCATATAAGCCGACGCCCGCGCAGCTCACCATCGGCTTCATCGCGCAGCACGTCGCGGCCGACAATTATTTCTTCTGCAACAATTTCGGCGCGATGAAGGCGAATCTGACCGCCGAAGACACGGCGACGAAGGAAGACGAGAAGGCAAAGTGGCCGAAGGCGAAGCTGGTGTCGAAGCTCAAGGACTCATTCGCCTTCTGCCAGAACGCGCTCGGCCAGCTCAACGACGCCGCGCTGTCCGAGAACATCACGCTCACCTTTGGCAACCAGTCGCAGCAGCGGCCGCGCGTCTCGATGGTGCTCGGCCACGCGATCGATCTCACCGACCACTACAGCCAGCTCGCGAACTACATGCGGTTGAACGGCCTCGTTCCGCCGACCGCGCTTCCACGTCCACAGCGCGGCGGCAACTAGCGCGCTCGCGCCACGTCGAAGAGGTTCCGCGGTTCGACCCACCCGGCGACGCCTTTTGTTCGCAGGCGTCGCCAGGTGCCGCGCGATTCGCCGAGGTCCACACGAGAGTTCGGCCCGATCGACGCAACGATCTTCGAGCTCCTGCTCGCGCCGCTCCGGATGACCACCCAGTCGCGCGACACCGACCGCACCCAGTGTGATGGAGCGCGACGCACCGACCGAACGACGCCCTCCTTGGATTGTGCCGTGCGAGGCATTGCGGTCACCGGTTGGACGATCGCCGGCTCGTTGACTGGATCGACCGCGGCCGCTGCAGCCTGAGGCAACACAATTGGCGCTGAAGAACCCGGGATGTCGGTAGCGGGGCTGGTCGAGGGCGCGGCGGCTCCGCCACCGGGATCCGACACCGGAGCGCTATCGGTGGCCGCCGCCACATTCGTCGGCGTAGCCGCCATCGTGCTCTCCGCGCTGGTGTCGCGGACCTGTTTGCGTGCGACGGCAGACGAACCTGTTTTGATGCCGGGTCGCTTGGCGTCGGAGGACGTGAGGTTCCCGATCAGCCACACGCTCCCGATCACCGCGGCCACTCCCGCGCCGACGCCGCGCCAGATCTTCGCGTCGATCGGCGGACGCTCGGGCTTCGTGTGGCACCACCTGCATTCGCCGAGGCGCTCGGGATAGTAGGAGTCGCAACTCGAGCAGTAGGCGAGAGGAAGGAGCTCGCCGAAACCGTCGCGAAGGTCGAGCAAGTGGCTGCATTTGGGACACTTCGCCGCCGCCGTCATCGCTTTGGCGCCGCAGGCATCACATCGAACGGAGCGCATGGGTACCACCTTCGAGGAGACGGTTCACGTTCCTCACTCGGAGCGCGCGAGGAGCCGCCCTTCGAGTAATCAGACACCCGAGCGCGGATTAGCGATTACCGTCGCAGAAACCGTGCGGGTGGTCCACTAATACCGCCGAGGGCTCTGGAAGTGCCAGAGTCCTAGACGGGCACAGCCATTCTTCAGACGGGACGCCAGTGTTCCGCGGCTGTCCATGAGCGCGAAGCAATCGGCTCGGCTACCCAAGCGTATCGAGGATGGTTGCCAGCTCCGCCGGCTGATCGAGCATGACGTCATGGCCACTCGACATTTCGAGTGTCCGCCACTGAGGATTCGCGCGGCAGCGCTGGTACGCTGCATCGAACGACGCTTGAGCGAACGCCGGCGCTCGAATGTAGACCTTTTGTGGAATCGTCTCATATGCGCCGGTCACCCGCGCCCGCTCCGTGAAGCAGCCGGTTGGCTGAGACGTAAGCTTGCTGTCGACCCAATCGACGTCTTTTGGGTTGACCTTGAAGGTCGCCGCTGAAGGGGCCGGGGTCATCGGCCCCGTCAGCGGCGGCGCTCCGCTATTGCGGAGAACGGACATTGATTGTCCGTCCATCGGGATGAAGGCGTCGAGGTAAAGGATGGCCGCGATCCGCTCCCGAATCCGCTCCGCAACGCCGGTGATGACGAATCCGCCGTACGAGTGCCCGACCAGTACGACGTGATCGAGATCTTTCCATTTGATCTCGTTGACCACGTCGTCGATGTGCGTGGTCAGCGAGATCCGCTCGCTGGCGAGATGCGAACGTTCGCCCAGGCCCGACAATGTCGGAGCGACGACATACCGCCCCGAAGCGCGCAACCGATCCGCAACCCGCCGCCAGCACCATCCGCCGTGCCAGGCGCCGTGTACCAGCACGACAGGGGAGCGTTTGGCCTGACCCAACGAGCGCGGAGTTGGCAAGGCCGCGGCGGTCCCCGCGGCGATTGTTCCGGCGAGAAAGCGCCGGCGCGATTGCGACACGGATGCTGAGGTCATTGTCCGCCTCCTTCGCCACAACGTATCGAGT
>Ga0157372_10003245_pt1 | contig 17580 bp, 9 predicted proteins | sample C55metaG_FD_115307 | JGI IMG/M metagenome (GOLD analysis project Ga0157372, IMG submission 115307) | Corn rhizosphere microbial communities from Kellogg Biological Station, Michigan, USA - C5-5 metaG | ecosystem: Host-associated > Plants > Roots > Rhizosphere > Soil | place: USA: Michigan... | reverse complement strand
GCCATACATGTTCCAGAGGGAGGAACATTTGGCGGTGAGAGCGGCTGCGAGGTCTTTTGGGAGTGCTTCTCCTCCGCAGAGGGCTTTCAGGGGCAGGCGATCGTTCCAGCCTGCGCCGAGCATCATGCGCCAGGTGGATGGCGTAGCCTGCATGATGGTGATGTCTTCGGTGCGGACGATGTCCAGCAGTGCCCGGCCGTCTTTTGTAGAGTCGGCGTCGGACAGGACCAGGGTTGCGCCCGCTATGAGGGGGAGGTAAAGTTCCAGCCCTGCGATGTCGAAAGAGATGGTGGTAACAGCGAGCAGGCGGTCGGATGCCGTGATACCGGGCTGGCGCTGCATGCTGAGCATGAAGTTGACCAGATTATGGTGTTCGATCTCGACGCCTTTCGGAGTGCCTGTGGACCCCGAGGTATAAAGGATATAAGCGAGTTGTGAGCCGGTGCTTTCGGTGGGTGCGGTGGCTGGGTAATCGTTGATGTTGCTCAAGCAGTCTTCCAGGATGAGGGTCCTTGTCTGCGAGCGGAAACGGCTGCGATATTTTGCCGTGGTCAGGAGGGTTTCCGCGCCGGCGTCCTTCAGCATGAATTCGATGCGGTCGTCCGGATAGGCGGGGTCGAGGGGAATATAGGCTGCGCCCGCTTTCCAGATGGCGATAAGGGCGATGACCATTTCTGCCGAGCGGTCGACGGCGAGTCCTACGGCGTCGCCGGGACGGACGCCTTTGGCCTTCAGCAGGTGGGCCAGGCGGTTGGTCTTTTCAGCCAGGGTCTTATAGGTGATGACGATGCCCTGGAATTGAAGGGCGGGGTGAGCCGGATTGGCCGCGGCCTTTTCGTCGATAAGGGTATAGAGAGCTGTATTCTTCGGGTAGTCGACAGCGGTGTCATTGAGGCTGTCGAGCTGTTTGTTGGATGAATAGAAGTCCATCACCGGCAGGTCCCGGATCGGAGTGTCTGTGTTTGTCGTGAGTTGGCGGAGCAGATGTTCGAAGGAATCCATCATCCGGTGGATGGAGGACGGCTTAAAAATCTGCGTATTGTAGGACCATTCGAGTACCAGGTGTTGTTCAGAACCGGAGGCGTTGAGGAAGATCTCGAAGCTTTCATATTCCCTCGGGTTATAGGACATCCGGTAGTCGATGTTGTGGAAGGAGACACCGTTGTCGAGGCCCATGTCGATATTGAAGACAACGGGTACGAGGGGGATGCGTGAAGGATCGCGGTTGATGGGCAGCCTTTTAAGCAGGCTACCGAAGGTGAACTGCTGGTGTTCGTAGGCGTCGAAGATGTGTGGCTTACGCTGTTTGAGATAGGCCGGGAAGCTAAGATCGCCGTTGGGGCGGCTGCGCAGAGGCAGCAGATTGACACAATGGCCGACCAGGCTTTGGTATCCGGTGGCGGACTGGCCGGCGGCGGGGAGGCCGAGGACGATGTCCTGTTGACCGGTAAGGCGATGGAGGAAGATCTCGAAGGCGGTCATGAGGGTCATGACCATGCTGCAGCCAGCGCTTGCGCCCAGTCTTTTTATGGATTGCACCAGGGAAGGGTCGAGGGGATAGTCGTCCCTTCGGCTTTTGTAGGTGCGGAGTGGGGGGCGGGAGAAGTCAGCGGGCATATCCAGCACGGGGATGTCGCCTTTGAACTGATCGAGCCAGTATTGTACGGTCCGGCTGTATTCTTCGCTTTCGAGGAAGTTCCATTGATCGATCGCGTACTGGCTGAAGCGGAGAGCTTCGGGCAGTGCGGGGACGGCGCCTTTGGCGTAGGCGGAGTAAAGCTTACCGAGGTCCTGCAGGATGATGCCGAGGGACCATCCATCGCAAATGATATGGTGGGCGGTCAGCTTGAAGAAATGTTCTTCCGGGGCCAGTTGGAAGAGGGCAAGCCGGAAGAGGGGGCCGTTGAGAAGGTCGAAGGCCGTCTGCGCTTCCCGGGTCGAAAAGCGATCGATAAAGGCCTGTTGGTCGTCCTTTGTTAGGCCGGAAAGGTCCTGATAAAAAAGATTGATTGGTAGCTCTTTGAATACCAAAATCTTGTGACCATCGGCACTAAAGGCCGAGCGGAGTGCTTCATGCCGGGCGATAAGATCCCGGAGGGCTTTCTCCATAGCTGGGCGGTCGAAGTGGCCGGTGAGGCGAAGGGATACCGACTCGTTGTACGAGCGGTTGGCATCTTCGCCACCGAGGCGGCAGGAGATCCATATCTCCTGTTGCGGTTCGATCGCGGGCAATACCCGAATGATCTCCGGGCCGGTGAAGGGGTCAAATTCTACCGGTAATAGGTTGTTAGTGAGTTTTCCCTGGTCCATGTCTACTTTTAGTTGACTTGCAAATACTTCCCGGGGCGATCAGGATCATTGATAAACCACGCGGGGTTGCCGTCCTGATCCCGGCCCAATCTTGCGCCGGGTATCAACGGTGTTTCATCGACTTTTATTTCAGGGTTTTTATGGAGGACTTTTGGATCGGCGATCGCGCTGGGCAGAAAGCCTGCATCGATCAATTCGTCGACGCTTTGTGTGAATTTTTCGATGATGGTATCGATATCAGTGCGGCTATGCGCTTCTGTGAGAAAACAGGGGAAACCATCGAGGATATGGATGCCTTTGTCCCGCATGAGGGTAAAAAGCAATTCTCCATAGGCTATTTCTTCTTTCCATTTGATCTTCCACAATGAGCCGAACTGGGCTACATAGAGTGGGAGGGAATGGCGCTGGCAGACTGCGTTGAAGGAATCGGCCAGGTATTTTGTGTTGTCGGTAAGTGACTGCTGGAGGGCCGGGCCTTTGGCCTTCATGTATTCGAGTGAAGCTTTTGAGGCGGCGAGAGCCAGCGGATGTCTTACAAATGTACCTGCAAAATACGTTACTCCGGCTTCCGGTGTGGAATTATCTCCATAGTTCCATGTGCCTCCATCTAATGCGTTCATAAACAGCTTTTTACCAGCGATGACCCCGATCGATATGCCGGAGCCGATCACTTTGCCGTAGGTACCGAGGTCGGCCTTTACGCCAAACAGGGCCTGGGCGCCGCCCGGGTGCATTCTGAAGCCGGTGATCACTTCGTCAAAGATGAGGCAGGTGCCTGCATCCTCGGTGATGCTGCGCAGTTTTTTCAGGAATTCGATGGGTTGGAATTCCGGCCTGCGGCTTTGTACCGGTTCGACGAGAACGGCGGCCAGTTCGTGGGCGCGTTCTTTTATGATCCGGAGGGACTCGTCGGTGCCATAATCCAGTATAAGCATATTTTGTACCGCCTCCGGCATTATGCCGGGAGCGGCGGGAAAGGACTTCAATTTCTTCGATCCGCGGACGATGACTTCGTCGACGATGCCGTGATAGGACCCCGAGAAGGCGACGATGGTGCTACGGCCGGTCACGGTACGGGCGATGCGCATGGCGCCGAGGACGGCTTCGGAGCCTGTGTTGCAAAGGGCGGCGCGGTCGAAGCCGGTGAATTCGCAGATGAGTTTGCTAACAGGGCCGGCCAGTTCGTGTTGGGGGCCGATCTCATAGCCTTTCTCCATCTGGTCATGGATCGCCTTGACGATGATCCCGGGCTGATAGCCCAGCATGTTGGAGCCGAAGCCGTTGAGGGCGTCGATGTATTCGTTGCCGTCGAGGTCCCAGAGGCGGGATCCTTTGGAGCGGTTGACCACGATGGGATAGACGATCTCCTTGGTTTGGGGTTTGAAGCCTGTGACTACGCGGGGATCGGCCATATAGTCGCGATGTTCGGCGGTGTAGCGTTTGCTGGACCCCGTTTTAGCCGTGTAGCGACCTACAAGGTTGTTGAGGAAGGTCTGTTGGCGGGTTGTGAGGTTCTGTGTGTTCTTGTCGATCTTGGCGGTGGCCCCGAAGGGTTTTTTGTGTTCGATGAGTTCTTCGGCTGTCAGTTCCCCTTCCAGTTTGAGTTTGCCGTTGCCATTGTGGGCCGGGGTGAAACCTGGGGCTGCCGATGCCTGCGGGGTCTGGGGCTGCTGTGGCATTGGGATGGGAGCCGGGGCAGGGGCCGGGACGCCGCCCTGGAGCAAGGCTATCTGTTGAGCGAGGAGCTGGATCTGTTGTGAGATGAGGCCGATGACCGTAGCATTGTTGCCCGATGGAATGTAGACTGGGGCGGCCGATTGGGGCGTATACGCCATAGGTTGCGGCTGCGATTGTGGTTGTGGCTGGGCGAGGGGCTGGGCCTGTGGTTGTGGCTGGACGGGATCGGGAGGAAGGCTTGCGTCAAGGTAAGCTACCAGGAGATTGAGGCTGCCGTATTCCTCGTTCAGCTGGCGGAACGAGATCGGCAGGTTAAAGCTTTTTTTCAGGTTTAGGGCCACCTGGGTCAGGAGGAGGGAATCCAGGCCGAGTTCGACGAAGCTGCTGTTCGGGTCGGCTGAATGCAATTCGATTCCGGAAGCATCTTCAAGGATCTCCTTCACTTTCCGGATCAATTCTGTTGTACGCATAGGTCTGTTTTGAGTCGGGTTGTCTACAATTGGGGTAATGGACGTGCCGGGCCCGGGGTCAATGGCTTCATGAACCTTCCCGGCCGGGGGTGGATCTACCCATGCGGGTTGGCGATGGAAGGCATAGGCCGGCAAATCGAGGCGGCGGCGGCGCTGGCCGTCGTAAAAAGCGTTCCAGTCGGGTTGGATACCGTTGAGCCAGAGTTGGCCCAGGGCATTCAGGATGGACCGGTATTGGGATTGGCTATTGTCGGGGTCGAGGCTGGTGACGGCGGTGGCCGGTTTGGCGGTACGGTGCTGGCGTACCAGCATCGAGGCTACTTTTCCGGGCCCGACCTCGAGCATCAGGCGATTGTCATTCTCGAGGAGGGTTGTGATGGCATCCGAGAAGCGGACGGTTTTTCGGAGGTGGGCCGCCCAGTAGGCTGGGTCGGTGGCCTCGGAATCGGTGAGCCATTTGCCGGTGGCTGTCGATACGATGGGCAGGCGGGGCAGGCTCAGGGGAATGGATGCCGTCAATTGCCGGAAGGGGTCCACTACGGAGTCCATCATGGCGGAATGGAAGGCATGGCTGGTATAGAGGGGTTTATTTTGGATGTTTTTTGAGTCGAGCAAGGCCGAGAAGGCGGTGACCTCTTCGGATGGACCGGATACGACACAGAGTTCCGGGCTGTTGACGGCTGCCAGGGAGAGGGCTTTTGGCAGCAAGGGCTGGATCGCGGTATGTGGGGCCCTTATGCTGAGCATGCTGCCGCCGGGCAGCTCCGCCATCATGCGGCCGCGGGCGGCGACGAGGTATAATGCGTCCTTCAGGCTGAAGACCCCTGCCAGGTGGGCGGCCACGAATTCGCCAACGCTGTGTCCGGCAAAGGCGGCTGGAACGATGCCCCAGCTTTTCCAGAGGCAGGAGAGGGCATATTCTATGACGAACAGGGCGGGTTGAGCGTATACGGTATTATTTATGCGGCTGGCCGTTACCGGGGTGTCCTCCCGGGGATAGATGATCTCGCGGATATCTTCATTCATAACGGGCTGGAGCAAGGCGGCGCATTCGTCTATGGCTTGCCGGAAGACGGGTTCTTGTAAATACAGTTCGCTGCCCATGTTCACCTGTTGGGAACCCTGGCCCGGGAAAAGGAAGACGATATCGGACCGGGATTCGTTGAGGATGGAGGAGGTGGAAGGGGGTGGATCGGGCTGTTGCAGTTGCCCGATGCAATCTTTTTCGCCGGTGGCCAGGATGAAACGGCGGGCGGCGAAATCGGCGCGGGTCGTTTGGAGGCTAAAGGCTATGTCTGCGAGGTTCTCCGTCCGGCCGGCGAAGGCTGCCAGGCGCCGGGCGTAGGCTTCCCTGCTTTGCGGGGTCCTTGCGGACCAGGTAAGGAGCTGAATGGGTCTTCCGGGAGAGGCGGGAGGCGTGATGGGGCGTGGGGGTTCCTCCACGATCACGTGAACGTTCGTGCCGCCTACGCCGAAGGAGCTGACCCCTGCCCTTCTCGGGCCGGTCGCCTGCCACTCGCGGAGGGTCGTATTGACGTAGAATGGTGATTGCTGAAAGTCGATTGCCGGATTGGCCGAGCTGAAGTTGATGGACGGGGGCAGCTGGCGGTGCCAGAGAGCCAGCGTTGTCTTTATCAGACCTGCGACGCCGGCGGCTGCGGTGAGGTGGCCCATATTGCTTTTTATGGATCCCAGGGCGCAGTATTGGGTCTTTTGCTGGTCGCCGAATGCCATTTTCAGTCCTTCGATCTCTATCGGGTCGCCGAGGGGGGTTGCCGTACCGTGCGCTTCGATGTAGCTAATGGAAGCGGCATCGATGCCGGCCTCAGCGATGGCCATAGCGATAGCGCCTGCCTGGCCTTCTGCGCTGGGCGCGGTGAAGGACCCTTTCCCACTGCCGTCATTGTTGACGCCGGCGCCTTTCAGGACCGCGTAGATGGTATCTCCGTCCTTTTCGGCCTGGTCTTTTCTTTTCAGCAGGACGACGCCGGCGCCGTCGCTGAAGGTGGTTCCCTGGGCTTCGGCGTCGAAGGGCCGGCAGTGGCCGTCGCGGCTCAGCATAGCGCCTTCCTGGTAGATATGGCCGCTTTTGATGGGCGCCGTTACGGAGGCGCCGCCTGCAAGCGCGATGTCGCACTGTCCTTTGCGAAGGCTGTCCATCGCCTGGGCGACGGCCAGCAGGGAGGTGGAGCAGCCGGAGTGCACGCTGACGGCGGGACCCTTAAGATCGAGCACGAAGGCCGTACGGCTGGCCACGTAGTCTTTTTCGTTGTAGGTCATCACCTGGAAGGCGCCGACCTTATCGACGCGTTCGCGGTTGGGGATGACGTTATTGAGGTAATAGCTATTGTTGCCGGAACCGGCGAAGACGCCGATGGAACCCTGGTAGCGTTGAGGCAGGTAGCCGGTGTTCTCGAGGGCTTCCCAGGCTATTTCGAGGAAGATGCGTTGTTGTGGGTCCATCAACTCGGCGAGGCGCGGGTTGATGCCAAAAAAGCCTGCGTCGAAGGTGTCGGCGCCATCGATGATCCCGCGTACCGGGACGTAATCGGGGTCATTTTTGAGCGATGGCGGGATGGAGGCGTCCAGTTCTTCTTTTGTGAAGAAGGAGACCGTTTCCCTGCCGGTTATCAGCAGGTCCCATAATTCTTCGATCGTAGAGGCGCCTGGAAACCGGCCGGCCATGCCGATGATCGCGATGTCTTCGTTGCCGGCGGAAGGCCGGTGGCCATGGCTCTTCGGCAATTGGATGCGGGAGGTGCTGCCGCCGTCGAGCCAGGCGGCCACTCCCTTTATGGTCGGGAATTGATAGAGTTTGGTGATGGGCAGGTCGAGGCCGTGCTGTTGTTGCAGCGCGGCTACGGTCTTCAGGCCTACCAGGGAGTTGCCGCCGAGCTCGAAGAAATTGTCTTCTATGCCGACCTTGTCCAGCGCGAGGAGCCCGGCCCAGAGAGCAGCGAGGAGGCTTTCGGTGGCGGTGGAAGGAGCCTTATAGAGTACGGCCAATTCGGGTCGTTTGATCTCCGGTTTCGGAAGTGCCCGTTTGTCGATCTTTCCGCTTGTCGTGTGCGGCAGTTCTTCGAGCCAAACGAAGGCGGCCGGCATCATATAGTCGGGGAGGGTGCGCGCTATCAGGCGACGAAGGGCCTGGGTGTCCTTTTTGCCGCTTGTGCTGACCATATAGGCAACCAGTCTTTTTGTACCAGGAACGTCTTCCCTTGCAACGACGACGGCCTGCTGGACGTCGGGGTCCTGGTTGAGGACCACCTCGATCTCGCCCAATTCGATGCGATATCCGCGGATCTTCACCTGGTCGTCCATGCGGCCGAGGAATTCGATATTCCCATCGGGCAGATAGCGGGCGAGGTCGCCGGTGCGATAGATACGCAGCGGGCCTTTTTCGGGATGGTTCCAGCGGAGGTATTTCTGGTCGGTGAGCTCGGGTCGATGGAGATATCCTTCGGAAAGGCATACGCCGCTGAAGCAGAGCTCGCCGATCTCGCCGTCGGGAAGAAGGCGCTGTTGGGAGTCGAGGATCCAGGCGCCGGTGTTGTCGATGGGTTTCCCGATATTGGGCAGGGCAGGCCAGGCGGCCGGGTCTCCCTGCAGGACCAGTTCGGTGACAACATGGGTCTCGGTGGGACCGTATTGGTTGTAGAGCACGGCGCCCGGAAGGGCCGAGAAGAAGTTGACAACCTGTGGGGTTATCTTCAGCTGTTCGCCGGCGGTCATCACTTCCTTCAGGCAGGAGGGGAAGAGCTTTGCGGCGTCGGCGGCTTCGGTGATGTATTGCAGTGCAACGAATGGCAGGAAGATACGGTTGATGCCTTCCGTGCCGATGAAGCGGAGCAGTTTTTGCGGATCGAGGCGTAATTCGTCCCCGATGAGTACGAGTGCGCCACCGGTGGTGAGGGTGGCAAATATCTCCTGGAAGGAGACGTCGAAGGTGAGCGGAGCGAACTGAAGGGTGCGTGAGCCGGCCTCAGCTGTGGAGTGGCGTTGTTGCCATTGGAGCAGGTTGACCAATGGGGCGTGACCCATACAGACTCCTTTGGACTTTCCGGTGGATCCGGAGGTATAGAGGAGATAGGCGAGGAATGGGTCGCGGTTAGGTAAGGACGTTAGATCAACGGGGTTCGGTGGGGTCGCATCGAAGCCGAGTATCCCGAGGCCCTGAAGGGTGGAGAGCGGGGCTTCTGCTTCGGTCGACATGGAGAGGCAGGTATCGATACCGGAGTCGGTGACTATCTGTTGCAGACGATCGACCGGATAGGAAGGATCGAGGGGGAGATAGGCCTTGCCCGAGCGAAGTATGGCGAGTACGCCGATGATCATTTCGGGTCTTCTGATGGTGCTGATGCCGATGGCTGCGGAGGCTGGAGAGCGGGTGACGATGGCTTGTGCAAGGCGGGTTGCTTCGCGGTCCAGGTCGGAATAGGAAAGGATGTGATCACCAAAACAGACAGCGGGAAGGTCAGGTGTCCTGTTAAGTTGACTAGCAAACAGTGAATGAATGGACATTTCCATAGCAACTACGATGATCAGGTTAGCATTCACAGGGCAGAACTCTAATCTGCCTTGTATTTAGGGGGTTTTGACACGCTCCCAAATATAAACATTACTATTCAGAATTTTTACTGTTTTGGGCTTTTCGGGCATTAAAAATTGGATAAAAAGACATATCTTTATAAGCAGTTTCATCTTTGCTTCGTTATTTCCTCCCGTGGTCCAATCTCCGAAGGATACCACCATTTACAAAATACCCAAAAACAACAAGAAACCCCATGTTACAGCAAGCAGAGAAGCTCAAGACCGTATCCGGGGCTGTCGAGAAGATAGACCGGAGGTCGAACCTGTCCCGTAGAGAACTGATCAAGGAATACATCGAGCCTGGAAAGCCGGTGATCCTTACGGATGCTGCGCGTCAATGGCCCGGTATGGGCAAGGTCACTCCACAGTTCATCAAAGAGAAGTATGGTCATCTGACCAAGAAGATCAAGGGTGTGGAGTATAATTTTGCCGATCTTATCGATAGAGTATTGGCATCTTCCCCGGAGAATCCCGCGCCATATCCTTTCAATGTAAATGTCGAGTACTATTGCCCCGAGATGCGAAAGGAGTTCAAGCCAGAGATCGTTTTTGGCAAGCTCGACCGGATCAATCACCCGTTGTTGCCGCGTTTTATGATGTATGGAACGGAAGTATATGAATTCTTTATTGGCGGCCGGGGAGCGTCTTTTCCTTTTTTGCACGTCGATGAGCTCTACCTGCATAACCAGCTGACGCAGTTGTACGGCAGCAAGGAATTCATTCTGTTCTCTCCGGATCAGACACCGTATCTGTATCCTACGGAGAAGAATCCCAAGGTGTCGCAGGTGGATGTGCTGAATCCCGACTATGATCGTTTTCCCTTGTTCAGGGAGGCCAGGCCTATGCGGGTCATGGTAAATCAGGGGGAGACCCTATTGTTCCCTACGGGGTGGTGGCATATAACGCAGATCTACGAGCCTTGCATTTCGCTTGGCCGTTGTCATCTCAATGGCAGCAACTGGAAGGCATTTGTAAAGGATGAGGCGAAGGTATGGAAGCGGAAATCGGCGTTCATGTCGATGGCTGTGTATGCTTACGGCATGGCGCTGGGTGCGTTGATGGATTTGCAGGAGGCGTTGATCGTATTATAAGATCGTACTGCCAAAACCGATAAAGGAAAGGGACCCGTTGGGGTCCCTTTCTCGTTTTAGGAACGTTTTGTTCCGAGCGCATCTCCGAGCTTGCAGGTTTGGCCGGCGAGCCAGGCGTAGCTGTATTGTTTGATGGCTCTTAGAGTTCCTTCGCGTTTTTTGAACGTCCACACATCTTTCATGAAATCGGGGTAGTTCTTTTTGTTCAATTGATCAAACGCCACGGAGATGGTGGGTGTCAGGGAATAGGCGCTATGCCATGTTCCGAAGGGGATGAAGAGCGTTTCACCGGCTCCCACTGTAAAGTGGATGGGTGTTGCGTTCCTGTATTTGGGGTATTTTTCGAAATCGGGTTCGAAGATGTTGATATCGGAGCGCCAGGGATCGTCGGGTTTTGGATAGAGAAATTCTTCCTGGCCGCGGGGATAGACTGTGAATCGTTTTTCGCCATAGAGTTGGTTGATCCAGGCGCTAAGGTGATAATAGTCGAGGTGCACGTACGGGAACCGGCCGCCGGGGCCGCCGATGAAGAGTTCAGTGACGCCGCCCCAGTGACCTCTTTTGAACCATTTGCTTTCGAGCCAATTGGGAGTGGCATAATTCAGGCTAAGGGGTTGCAGCAGGGGGACGAGTTCGGGGAGCTTTTCGGGTATGTTGTAAATAATGGGATATGGAGCGGGATTTTGTTCGGTGCTGTTTTCCACCAGGTCCATGACTTCCCGCATAGTGTAGGTCTTTCCCTTGATATCGATGGTGCGATCGCCGTAGTTCTGGCGGAACCAATCCGGCGTGAAGAGGCCGTTTGCCTTCCAGACCTTCGATGCTTTTTTAAAGACGACAGGAGTTCCGGTCAGATAGAACTCGTGATAAAACTCTTTTGGGGTGATGTCGTCCACTTTCTGCACTTGCATGTTTGACACGGTTTGTGGGTTGAAAAATACTTTTTTTTTACCGTTAATCATAGGCTCCGCGGCATTTTCCTGCGGAGGCGGCTTTTTATGTAATGCTGGTAGAACTCAGGATAGAACTGGACTGCGTAAACAAAGGTATTCCAAAAATTGATCTTTAACTGCCTGTTGAGGATCAACTGGATGATGATGAAGAAAACCGCGCAGGCGCCGAGTGCGGCATAGACCGCCCCCATCATCCCGAAGTCTTCGATCAGCAACCAGGTAAGGAAGAGTTCGAAGGCGGTGAATGCGATGATAATGATAAAGTTGAGCCGGGGTTTCCCGATGGAATCCATGATGGTCCCAAAGAGCCTGCTGAACGGGGTGAAAAGGCAGACCACTACGGTAAGCCGGACGATGGGAATGGTCTCGGGGTATTTGTTCCCGGCGATGAACCGGACGGTGAAGTCGGGAAACAGAAACAGGATCGCCAGGCAAGGGATGAGGATGGCGAGCAGTGTTCCGACCGACTTTTCATAGAGATATTTTATTGCATCCTTGCCTCCGGTAGCGAATCTTTTGGCGCTTTGCGGAAAGACGACGGAGCCCAGCGCGTTGGTGGGCACTTCTGTAAGGGTCGTGATGCGGACGGCGACATTGAAGGCGCCGGCAGTGTCTGCCGAAACGATGGCCCCGAGCATCATCTGGTTGATGGAACCGGTCAGGATGCCGCTAATATTGGTACCGAAGACGTATTTCCCGTAGTTGAAAAGCTTTTTTACCCATGCCAGGTCGACTTTTTTATCGAGAACGATCTCGTCGCTGACGAAGAGATATTGGATGAGTGCGGCGACGAACGCGCAGACTGCCTGCACCCAAATGAAACTGATGAGGGTCAGGGGCCAGCGGAGGAAAAAGGCGAACACGACATAGGTGAAGAAGCCGCCCTGGCGGATGATGCTGCTGATGAGGACGCCCTTGAAGCTGAGGTTGGCCTGTTCGATCCATTGGAACTGGTACAATATTCCCTGCAACAGGTAAACGATGTTGAAGAGATAGAACATATTGACGAGTTCGGGATCGTGCCAGATGTGCGCCAGATAGCCCGCGATGGAGATATTGACGATGATGCAAGCAAGCATCAGGCCGCCGCTGAGGTAGAAGGATGCGGTGACGATGGCCGGGTGATCTTTTTTGGAATGGTCGGACAGGTATTTGATGAGCGCGTTCTGGACCATCCCGCTTCTGGCGGAGTCGAAGATGGTGGTCGTCGCAACGAACAGGGACCAGATGCCGTAATGATGTTTGTCGAGTTCCCGGACTAGAAAGTAGAAGCTTCCAAAGCCGAAGATCAGGTTTTGAAAATTGATCATCAGGCTAAGGAAACCAGATTGAAACCAATAGCGTCTATTAGGAGTGTTCATGTTGACGGGGGTGACCTGATAAGGAGGTACCCGACTATTTTATTAATCGATATAAAGAGAACGAATCTGTTTTAAATTGCAACCTGAGGTCGAGACCGGAAGCCGACGGAGTGCCAAAGTTAGCATTACTCAGCAGAACATAATTCACTTCATATTTGTCGAAGAGTTTTTTTGCGTCGGCGGGCTGGCCCGTTTTGAGCGCACTCAGCATGCTGTCGCGGGCGTTATGGCGCTGCCAGAAGTCTACGTACGGGTTGGAGTAGGGGATGCCGATGCATACCATCTTCCTTGCGGTGGGCATCAGGGGGAACAGTTCGGCATTCTCTTCGCAGAGGATGACGTCGTTCTGGGGGATGCTATCCACGATATAATGGTAGGTCTTTATCCGGTCGACGAATTTGTCCTGTTCGAGGTTCATCTTCCGGTTGTAAGTGAAATCCCAGCGATTGCGATAGACGGGATAGTAAGCAGCGGCGTAGCCGAGGAATACGACCAGGAAAACGAGCTTATGGACGATCGGTTTTTTCAGGACGCTCCATTTGTCGATGGCCAACTGGATCAGGAATACCGCTCCGAGGCCAAAGAAGACGGATTGGGCCGCTTTGAGATAGAAGAAGTAGTGGAAGGACGGTACTGTACCCGGCAGGTGGATGTTGTAATTGCGGGAGAGTGAACTGACGGCGGTGGAGTAAACGAACAAGAAGACGGTGGCAACGGGCCATGCGAAGATGATCCTGCGAATGACCGGGAGTCTGACGTTGGAAAAGGCCCATACCCCGCCGATGAGAGCGATAAGGAGGGCGATACTGAGGTTCATTTTCAGCAATTGCGGAAGGCTGCGGAAAATGAAGAGCCCTTCCACCAATTCGGATGGCTCGTAATTGAGAAAATGGAGATGATATTTGCCGACGACGAAATAAAGCAGGGGCATTGCGAAAACGATGAAGAGGAGGAACGTCAGGATGCCCTGGGTTATGTATCGCTGCAATGCGCGATAATCTTTCTGTCTTACCGCGGCTATCGAGTTGCGAACCTGAAGGGTCACCATGATCAGGATCATGAGAAGAGTGGGGGCGGTATGGCTAAGGAAGGTTACGCCGAGCATTGAGCCAAGGATGGCGAACCAGGAATATTTTCCGGTAGTGAAGGCTTTGTAACAAAGGATGACGTCGACATAGAAGAGTGATTGGGTAAACATGCCCGGGTAAAGCCAGGGTGAATAGGTTGCGGCGTCCCATCCTGCATGGTTTCCCGAGGACAGGAAGAGAAAGGAGAGCAGCCCGGCCATGGCTACGCGCCAGTCGAACAGGGTTACCATCATCCATGTGAAGGTGATGGGGGCGAGCATATTGATCCAGACGCCGGCCTTTGCAAACAGAATATTGAGCGGCAAGCCGGTGAGTCGCGCGGCGAGCGTTTCGATGGCGGGAAGGAGTGGGTTATACCAAAGGTATTCGTGGAGATACGCGGGGTCTTTGCCGAATGCGCCGGACAGATTTTGGCGGACGCAGGACATATCGCGATAGAAGTCGGTATCGAAGAACCAATGGATGCCTGCCGAGGCGGAATAGCACCGGACGGCGGCAAGCGCAAGCAAGGCCACACAGCCCAACGCATAAAACTTTCTATATCCCTTATCGAAAGGGTCTATCGTTCTCATGGGAGTAATTTTTACACTGCGATCAATGTGGCTGGTGTCTAGCTCAGGCGGGATTTTACGAATCCGACACTGCGAAGATACATGGCATAGACCTTGAAAAGGCGGGGGCTGTAGCTTGTACTTTGCAGATAGTCCACGAGATCCGGCCAGTTGGAGGCATTGGAAAGACTGATCACGGTGCTGAGGGATGTTCCCGGAACGCGGGTAGTATGCCACCAACCCGCGGGCATGAAGGCGCTTTCGCCGGCTTTTACCACGACGCGTGTCGCAGCTGCGTTTGCGAAGAGCGGGTATTTTTCCAAATCCGGATGATCTACGTCGACGATCTCCGAGAAGCGGGTACCGGGTTTCCGGTAGAGCCACTGTTCCTGATCGGGAGGATAGATGACGATCTCTTTATCACCATAGTGCTGGGTGATGAAGGCGTGGACGCCGAGGTCGTCGATATGCAGGTAAGGGAATATTCTGCGTCCGCAGAAGTTCACTTCGATGTGGGATTCGCGATTGAGCCGGCGGGTGACGGAGCCTACCAGGTAGTTTCCGCCCAGCCAGTTTGGTTTAACGTATGAGGGAGTGGGTTGGACATGGTCCATGAGATCGGGGAAGACGTCCTTTACCGGTTGCTCGCGCAGGAAAGGACCAGGCGTATCGCTGTTATTGGTGATGCTATCAATGAAATCTTCCATCCGCATTTCACCCTGATCGGTATTGACGATCTTTCCAGGGTATCTGTCCTTGAAGAATTGCGGAGTCCAGGAGGATGCTTTCCATTTGGCCGTGGCGTCGGTGATGATCACCGGTTTTCTGGGGAGAAGGTATTCATTCCTGAACTCTTCATAAGAAAGGTTGCTACGGCGGTCGACAGTAATCGGTTTAGGTGTTGTTAGGGGCGCCTTTAAAGCAGGCATACTTTCCGTTGCCATATTCACGTTTTATAATTGCCAAGATATACATAATTTTAGGAATTATTTGGTCTTTTTGCTCGGGGTAAAAGGGTATTTTACCTGCGGGTGATTGATAATTAACGGGTTGATCCTTATGGACAAAAAGCAAAATACCACGAACCGGGAACGTCCTTTGCATGAGAACCTGGTGATCGCGTTCCTTGGCGCGGTCCTTATCTTTATCATCCTAAAAGTTATCTTTCTCTAACCGGTCATGGCAAATAACTATGCACTTCGCAAGAATGGACGGACGAGTGGGCGGCTGAGACGTTTCCTATCGAGGGTCTTCATCAATGAAAAGTTATATAATTGGTTCGGTTGCATTCTGCTGGGACTGATTGCGGTCGGATTTGGCCTTTTGTTGGCGACACGGGTGGAGGTGGGGTTTATACTGGTTGCTGTCGTGGGTGGGCTTTGCGTAATGATCCCTTCCCTGGCGAGCGGTATGACGAATCTGTATTTTATCGTATATTATAATTTTTTCATCTACGCGGTAACCCGGATGGTCAACAGCGATGTGATAAAGCCGGGCATTGGTTTTGACGCCTTTCTCGTGTTTGGGATGCTTGGGTTCGTGCTGCGCCGGGAGCATTTGAAAACCGCGTCGAACCATCTGTTCAAGACACCGGTGATGACCTGGATGCTGGTATTATATGTTTATACCTGTATCGAGCTATTCAATCCGCTGGCCCATTCCTTTGACGGGTGGTATGATACCTTCCGGAAATCGACGGAGAATTTTGCGCTATTCTTTATCGCATATCAAGTCCTGACCAGTTGGAAGAAGGTGGATAGATTCCTGTTTGCTTTATTCTGGGCATCGTTCCTGGTTGGGCTTTACGGGTGTATACAGCAGTGGCATGGGCTTTTCCCGTTTGAGATGGCGCAGATGCTTAAGATCAAGGAAGGGACGGCCTCTATCTGGTTTGGGGGGCAGATCCGCAAGTTCTCCACGGTGTCATCGCCGACGGGTTTTGGGATGGATATGGCGGGTACAGCGACGATATTTATCATTCTCGGATTGAACGAGGCCCGCAGGAGCCGGCGGTTGCTCTATTTGTTGGGGTCGATACCGATGATCCTGGGGATGACCTATTCGGGGACCCGAACGTCCACGATCATGTTGCTGGCGGGTTTGGGATTGTATGGCCTGTTGCATATGGATAAGAAGCAGACCCGGATGTATGCGGGACTCGGTCTTATGATCTTGTTGGTGGCCATCAAGCTGCCTTATTACGGGAATGCGACGTTAAACCGTTTCCGCAGCAGCTTTGAGGGAAAGCACGATGAAAGTTATCTCGTCCGGGAGGTCAACCGGAAGCGTATACAGCCGTATATACTCGAGCACCCGATCGGTGGGGGACTGGGGACGACCAATAATGCAGGGTTGAAATGGAATCCGGGGCATGCCCTGGCTGGTTTCCAGACGGATAACGGCCATCTTAAGACCGCGCTTGAAATGGGGTGGATCGGGTTGATTATCAGCCTTGCCCTGCTTTTTGTCATTATGCGGACGGGGGTGAGGGATTTTTTCCGGGAAACGGATTCCTGGAAAAAGGGGGTGATCGCGGCTTGTACGGGAAGCCTTTTTGCATTTGCGCTGGGGGATCTTGCGCAGGAGGGGCTTGGGGAGTTCACGAATGTCGCAATTTTTTATCCTGCCGTTGCCATTCTTGTAAGGGCCCGAATTTTAGATGAACAAACCCGGATATGAATAAACCGCTGAGCCGGAGCTATGTTCCCGCCTTTGTCGCCATAGCCGTCCTTTTTATTATTTTGCTGTTGCTCGAAGCGGCTGCCGGCCGCCGTACCCAGGGAGTATTTTCCTATCCGCTGGATGATGCCTTTATTCATATGGCTGTCGCGAAGAATGTTGCGGAGCACCATAACTGGGGCATTTCTGCGCATGAGTTCCAGTCGGCCTCTTCTTCCATCCTTTATACCCTGCTGCTGGCGGGGCTGTTCAAGATCTTTTCCGTGCATATAATCCTGCCGTTTGTCGTGAATGTCATGGCTGCGGTAGTACTGTTGCTTGTGCTTCAGGAGTGGCTGTTGCGGCAGGGGCTTAGCCGTCGTGCGCAGCTGATCGTGCAACTGGCGGTAGTCCTCGTCACGCCGTTGCCGGTGCTGGTGATGACCGGTATGGAGCATACGCTGCAAATGCTTTTTTGTTTTCTTTTCCTCACCCGCTGTTGTGAGTGGATGAATACGGACAGCAAGATGCCGTGGACGATTCCCGTGTATGGGTTATTGATCACGGGGATCCGGTATGAGGGGATCTTCCTGGCCTTTATCGTATGCCTGATGTTATTGTGGCGGCGGCGGGTGCTCCCGGCCTTTGTGCTGGGTGGGATCACTTTATTGCCGATCGTGCTATTTGGGATCTATTCTCTCGGGAAGGGGAGCTATTTCTTTCCGAATTCGGTCCTGTTGAAATCGGAAGGCGCCCAGTCTTCCGTTGGAGGAACCCTTTCTTTTCTCGGGAGTAAGTTGTTGCCGAGGCTGGTCACGAGCGGGAACAATG
>Ga0157372_10003242_pt1 | contig 17588 bp, 15 predicted proteins | sample C55metaG_FD_115307 | JGI IMG/M metagenome (GOLD analysis project Ga0157372, IMG submission 115307) | Corn rhizosphere microbial communities from Kellogg Biological Station, Michigan, USA - C5-5 metaG | ecosystem: Host-associated > Plants > Roots > Rhizosphere > Soil | place: USA: Michigan... | reverse complement strand
TCCTCGGTCATGATCTTCGCCATGATCGCATGAACCGTTGGCCCGGTGAACGGGCGCTCTCCCGCGAGCATCTCGTACGTCACAACGCCCAACGAGTAGATGTCGCTTCGTGCGGTGACGGTGCGCTCGCCCATGCCCTGCTCCGGACTCATGTAGCTATCGGTTCCGAGAGCGAGTCCAGTCCTTGTCATCCGCGAGTCACCCGGTTGGGTGACTGCTAACGCGATCCCGAAATCCGCGACGATCGCGGTTCCGTCGTGCAGGAGAATGTTCTCGGGCTTGATGTCCCGGTGGATGACGCCGTGCCGGTGCGCGTAGTCGAGGGCGCTGGCCACTTCAGTTGCAATTCGCACCGCGTCGGGAATCGGAAGTTGTAGTTCCCTCTCGAGTAGTTGACGGAGTGACTCACCTTCCACGTACGGCATGACGTAGTACGGCCTTCCCGCGAGCTCACCCGCGTCGTCGCCGAATACCCCGGAATCGATCAGACCCAGGATGTGGGGATGTTGCAGGTTGGCGGTGACTCTTATCTCCTGCAGAAACCTCTCGGCGCCCAGCACGGCGGCGAGCTCGGTGTGCAGGATTTTTATGGCGACCTTGCGGTCGTGTTTCTGGTCGTGCGCGAGGTACACTGTGGCTGCCCCACCGCTACCCAGCTCTCGCTCGACCGTGTACGCCCTGAACGCGTGCTGAACCTGCTCAATGCGCACGGACATTCCCTTCGCCGGCGGGCGTCTCGCGAAGAATCTCGACGGCTGTCACGTTCCAGGACGCCATGTGCGAGAGAGCTCCCGCTAGAGGAAGGCTACAATGTAGGACTACTCTCTCCCGCAACCAACATTTGTCTTTATTGGGCTCCGCCGGAAAGAAAAGCTCCCAGCTATCAGCTACAAGCTTGCGGCTCCCAGCTTTGGTCTGTGGATGCGTGCAAACGCTCCGACAAGCCTGACTTTACAACTTTCTGGCGCCGTATCTGCTTATGTATTTGCCACACTCGTCAACCAACCGACCAATGTCCCGAATCTCTCTCGCGCTCGCCGTTCCTTGTTTCGCTCTAGCCGCCAACTCGGGCGCGCAAACGACCCCGCCAGTCATAAACGGCGGACTCCCGCTCGTGTCACCGAGCGCGCCGCGGATCCTCTTCGAGTCGAATCGAACGGGAAAAAACCAACTCTGGATCATTTCGGCGGACGGGACGGGTGAGAGACAGCTCACCAACCGTGACACGGGCGTGGACGGAGCTCAGTGGGCGGCTGATGGGAAATCGATCATCTACAGCGTGTTGGTGCGTGACACGAGCTGGGTTTACGAGCTCTGGCCGGACAGCTCCCGCGAGCGACCCGTCGGCTCGTACCCGGGTCGGGCTCCGCACTTTTCCCCGACGCGAGATCAGGTCCTTTACGACGTCGGTCCCTGGACTGCTTCGCATCTCGTGCTCGCCGATGCGAACGGCCGCTCGCCACGGCAGGTGACCGGCGATTCCATTACGGTCTGGAGTGGTATTTGGTCCCCAAATGGTCGACTGATCGCGTACACGGTGAGCCGGAAGAGCGGGATGAGTGTGTGGGTGATGAACGCGGATGGATCGCAGCCGCGCCAGGTGACGCACCTGACTCCCGAGGAAGGACGGGCGCAGATGCCGGCGTGGCATCCCGACAGTCATCAACTGGCGTTTCAGGCCAACGCGGCTTCGCCCAAAGGGAAGTCGACAGTATGGATCGTCGACTTGAGCACGACGGGCGCGATGGAGCTTGGCCCTCACCGGGCAGTATATCTCGACGAGACGCCGAGCTGGTTTTCAGACGGCCAGCGCGTCGCATTTCAGAGCAATCGCACCGGTCGAATGGAGATCTGGACGATCAACGCCGATGGTTCTGACCTGCGCCAGCTTACCGGCCGACACTAGTGGGAATCCGCTTACCGCTATGTTGGATTGCCTATCCCTCGCGCGGGATCCCGTTCTCCCTGAGCAATCCCGCAAAGAACGCGAGGTTGCTGGCCATCTTCTTCGCGGCAGAGGCAGTCGCCTTGTCGCCGCGTAGCCTTTTCCGCAGCGACTCCTTGCTCGCCCGACTGTAGTCGCCGAGGTAGGACACGGCGCACATCGGCGGCATTGTGACGCCGATCGAGATCAGAAAATTCGAGATGCTCCCCGTGATGTGCTGCTCGCCGTCTTCCTCTCCAGTGATCACGATCCCGCCGACCTTGTTCGTGAGCCGCGACTTTCCGGTTTCGCGGAGCTCTTCGTGCAGCTCGTCCAGTCGCTCGATCGCGCGCTGGGTGAGCGACGAATGGTTTCCCCACCAGATCGGCGTCGCGAACACGATGATGTCGGCGGCGAGCACCTTCTGTAATATCCGCGGCCACTCGTCGCCCTTGCCCATGTTGTTCTTCGTGCCCGGCTTGATCACATAATCTGCCAGCCGCACGATCTCGCTCTGGACGTTGTGCTCTCCCAATTCCTCCGCGACTATCTCGGCCAGAACCTTGGTGTGCGAGAACTCGCCGCGCTTCGGCTTGAGCGTGCCGAGGAGAAAGACTGCTTTGATTCGGGTCAGAGTGTCTCCAGCAGAATTCCGCGAAATGAAATGCAAAGGAGTTACCACTGCGGCGGACCTTTATGGAGGCTAAGGCCAACGACGCGAGCGTACGACCCCGTACGGTTCCAGTAGAAACACCCGGCTGTAATGTGACTTTCTTAAGGCCTCTGGGGGTCTATCTAATGATGGCCGCACCCCGGCCTACCACACTGGAGATCCTCAATGAACCGCCTATTTATCGCGGCCAGCCTGCTGTTCGCCTCCGCAGCATCGGCTCAGACCGCTAACGATCCTTCTGCAACCCTGCGCAAAGTTCTCCCCGCCAAAGTCGCCGATCATGTTCTTGCGACAATAGCGGATGCACGCTCGCATTCTCTTCCCGCGGCGGCCCTGGAGCAGCAGGCGCTGCATCTCGCCCGCAATGGTACGAAGCCGGCTGATGTCGAGAAATCAATCGACAAAAGCGCTGAAAACATGAAGCAGGCGAAGGGCGCGCTCGAGAAGGGTGGCCGCAAACCTACCAACGACGAAGTCGTTGCCGGTAGCAAACTGGTTGGCCGCGGTGTCGATGGCTCCAAGGTCAGCGACTTCGCACGCACGGCGCCCAGCGGCCGTTCACTTGCCGTTCCTCTATACGTCACGGGAAGCTTGATGGATCGCGGACTCAAGTCCGACGCTGCGCTGGCGCGTGTTCACGCGCGACTGCTGCAGAAGGCAACCGACAGACAGCTCACCGCCGAGGCAAATGCGACGGCGAGCGAGAAACGTCCAGCGACCGCGAACAAGGAAGGCGGTCTGGCGCATCGCCCGGCGACGGTTACAATGAACCATCCCGTGCCACCTCGTCCCGCTGCAGCGGGAAGCAAGAGATAAACTCCGCTTACAGTTTTGAGAGTTGAAGGAGCGCCGGCGCCAACATGGGCCGGCGCTCTTGGTTTCCGATTCTGCTGCCGGACCTTCCTGACATTGCGAGAACGAAGGTCTAATTTAGCCGGGCATGGCTACCCAGATCATTTTCCTCTTCGGACGCCCGGGGGTCGGCAAGCTCACCGTCGGTGAGCTGCTCGCGGCGGACACGGGTTATCGCCTCCTCCACAATCACGCAGTGGTCGACCTGGTGACGTCGCTCTTTTCTTTCGGGTCGCCTCCATTCGTCGCGCTTCGCGAGAAGCTGTGGCTCGACGCGGTCGACGCCTGCATTGCGGCCAAGCAAGCCGGAGTGATCATGACCTTCGCGCCGGAATCGACTGTCACGGATCAGTTCATCCCCACGCTCAAGAAGCACGTCACTGCCCGGCGTGGAACCATTCACTTCATCGAGCTCCGCTGCTCCGAATCCGAGCTGGAGAACCGGCTCATCGCCGAATCGCGCGGGAAGTTCGGCAAGCTCAGGGACGTCACCCAATTCCGGCAGCTCGATAAAGCCGGAGCTTTCGCCCGGCCAAAAATGCCTGTCGCCGAGTTGGTCATCGATACCTCGGATCAGGAACCCGTCGAAACCGCAAGACAAATCGCGCTGCACCTTCGCGACTAATCGGAAAACATTCGGCGCGATTCGCCCCAAACCAAAATTTTGGTTACGTTGGTGCCACATCAAAGAGACCGATCCTTGGCCTCTTCGAGATCAGCTGCCTAACCTCATTCTGGGACCCCCTCCTATGAAGTGGCGCGCTCTCTCAGCATCGCTGCGACTCCCGCTCCTCCTCGCCGCGGTCTCCCTTGCTCCGACACTCCTACACGCACAGGCGCAGGCAACCACCGGCATCATTCGCGGCGTTGCGACCGACTCGACCGGCAATCCGGTCGCGGCCTTCGTCACCGTGCGAAATACCGAAACGAACTTCACGCGCACGGTCAAAGCCAGCGATCGCGGCGTGTACGTGACCACGCTCCTCCCGCTCGGTACATACAATGTCTCAGCGCGAGCCGTCGGCTACGCGCCCGCGTCGAAAACGAATATCGCCGTAACACTCGGCCAGACGGTCGATCTCCCGCTCATCCTGGCGCGCACGACGACTCAGCTCACCGGCATCACTGTCGTCGCACAGGTTCCGACTGTCGATCCGACCCTCTCGGCGGAAGCGACGCATCTGCCTGCCGAAGTGGTCAGCGCGCTCCCGAACAACGGACGCAACTATCTGAATCTCACGCTCCTCACGCCGAACGTGGCGGTTACTCAGGGACCGGACGGCGACGTCCTCAGCGTCGGGGGACAGCGTGGCATTCACAACAACGTCTCGGTCGACGGCGCCGATTTCAACAATCCGTTCTTCGGCGAGCAGCGCGGAGGCCAGCGCCCTCCGTTCACGTTCAATCTTGACGCGGTACGAGAGATGGTCGTCGTCGCTCAGGGCGCGAACGCCGAGTTCGGGCGGTCGAGCGGCGGGTTCGTCAACGTCATCACGAAGAGCGGCACCAACGACGTGCACGGAACGCTGCACTACTTCGGTAAAGACGGAGCGCTGTCGTCCGACGCGTCACACGCGAACCTCACTCTCAAGCCCGATTTCAGCCAGCATCAGTTCGGCATGACGCTCGGCGGACCGATCGTGCGGGACAAGTTCTTTTATTTCGTTGCATACGATCAGCAGGTCTATTCGGAGGTCAAGCAGAAGACGCGCCCCTCGAGCCCGGCGCTCGATTCTCTCAAGACGTTCCTTGGCACCAACTTCGGTGGCGTACTCGCCCAGGACTTCGGCCCCATCAGCCGAAGCAACGATGCGCAGGTCGCGCTCGTGAAGCTCGATTGGCGCATCAACGAGACCCACAACGCATCGCTCAAATACAACTACACGAACTCGAAGCAGGACAACGGCACCTTCGACGTCGACACCTGGGCGCGCAGCTCCAACGCGATCGAAAAGGATTTCTCGAACGCAATCAACGGCAGCCTCGTGTCGCACCTGACCAACACCATCGACAACGAGTTCCGATTCCAGTTCGCCCGGGAAGACAGACCGCGACCGTATGCCGGTCCGCTCATTCCGGGTCAGAGCCGGCCGTTTTCCGACACCGGGATGGACTTTGCCCAGGGTTTCCGATTCGGTGAGCCGTTCTTCATCCCTGTGAAATCGTACGACACCCGCGTTCAGGCACTCGACAACATCTCGTGGGTGCGAGGCAACCATATCTTCAAGACGGGGTTCGAGTTCAATAGAACGGCAGAGCATCAGACATTCATCGGGTTCGCAAACGGTCGGTTCATCTTCAACTCGGTGACGAGCTTCGAGAACTACGTGCGATTCGGAAACAATTACGTCGAGTGCAGCAACGCTCTCGGCGTACAGGTGAGCACGTCGCTTACAGGCGCGTGTCCGGTGGGAACGTCGATCTCCGGCCCCGTGCAACTCTATCTCCAGCAGGCGGGAGTCAATGGGCTCTCGGTTGAAGCGTCCGGAACGCAGGTGATTCCTCAGCAGGACTACGGCGTGTTCGTTCAGGACAACTGGAAGGCGACGCCGAATCTCACGATCAACTACGGACTGCGTTGGGAAGGACAGAAGGAACCGGATCCGATCACCCCGCCATCGTCGGTCTTCTTCTCCGGGTTCATCGGGCAATCGGTGACGAATGGGAATGGCACGTTCGCCTTTCCGTCCAACGGGAAGATTCCTTCGGACTACAAGATGTTTCAGCCACGCCTCGGTATCGCATGGGATGTGAAAGGTGATGGCAAGGATGTTCTGCGAGCCGCGGCGGGAGTCTACTACGCGCGCATCCCGGGACTCAACCTCGCGAGCGCCCGAAGCACCAACGGCTCGATAGGTCAGACGATCTTCCGCAACAGCGCGCTCACGGGCGTGCTCGGCCCTCCACCCAATTACAACTCGCTTCTGCCGGCTCCGGCCGGGGCGCCATTCCGCCCGGACATCTTCGTCTTCGACAAGGATTTCAAGAATCCGCGGACAATCAGCGGGTCGATCGGCTACGACATGGAAGTGCTCAACCAGATGGCGGCATCGATCGCTTACACCTACGCTGCGACCGACAATCTCACGCGATTCGTCAATCGCAACGACGCCGTCTTCGGCTCGCCGTGGACCAGCGGGCTCAACGGCACCGCCAACGGCGTCGGTGTTCTCACTACGGTCGAAAGCTCGGCGAAATCGCGCTACCAGGGCGTCACCGTGAGTCTTGGAAGATTCGCGGATCCGAATTTCCAGTACCAGGCGAACTATACGCTCGCCGTCGACAAGGCTGACGACGACAACGAGCGCGATCCGTTCAGCTTCCGTTACGCTCGCGCTGACCGACTCGATCGCGAGTACAACTATTCCGATCGCGACCAGCGTCATCGCCTGAACCTGTGGGCGCTGTACCATTTTCCATTCGACATCTACGGCAACACGCGCTTCTCCTGGTACTCGGCACAGCCGACATCGGAGAAGTGCATCAATAACCAGCCGAGTGGGCAGCGAGCGACGTCGCCGACGGACAGAATCTGCACAAACGGGACGATCCTTTTGCGCAACACGATTCGGCGCGACAACGCCTTCGCGAGCTGGGACATCAGGCTGTCGCGTCCCTTCCGTTTCAGAGGGCGCGGTCAGTTCGAGGCGCTGGTGGAGGTATTCAACGTTTTGAATCGCGATAATTTCCGTGATCCGTCGTCGGCCTCGTTGCTGTTCAATTTTGATGGGACGATTCGCAACGGACTCGGGGATCCCCGGCAGATACAGGTAGGCGTGAGGTACGGCTTCTAACTTCTCGGCGTAGGGAACTCTGAGCCGGACCGAACGGGACGAGCGATGCTCGCCCCGTTCGCTGCGGGAATAAACGCACAATACCGGTGGTCTTGTACGTGATGGGGAGGAATCGGCACAGAGGCACTCGCAGCATCTCCACGCTCCGTGGGAGGCAGCATGATTCAAGCGCAAGAAGTTGCTACGCTCGATACTATCCGTCGCAAGCCACGCGATGATGAGGTGGACGCCTATGGCATAACCGATCGCGGAAAGGTTCGCGTCGAGAATCAGGATCACTTCGTGATCGGCTCCCTTCGCAAGCGCATCGCCATTCGACAGTCGAGTGTCCCACTCGAAGAGATCCCGCTCCAGGAGGAGCGCGTCGCATCGTTCATGATGGTCGCCGATGGCGTGGGCGGAGGGTTGAAGGGCGAGCAGGCGAGCAGGATGGCTCTGGAAGTGACGACGCGGTACATCGCGGAGGGCGCTCGTTGTTACTATCGGTTCGACGAAGAAGGTGTCGACCTCGTCCAGGCGCTGGAAGAAGGCGCAAAGAGGTGTCACGAGGCTATTCAGGAGCGCGCTGAATCCGACCCTGATGCAGCTGGTATGGCAACGACGCTCACGCTGTTCATCGCTGTGTGGCCGTGGTACTACATCCTTCAGGTGGGAGACTCCCGCTACTATCAGTACCGCGACGGCGCGTTGACTCAGATTTCGCGTGATCAGACGGTCGCCCAGGAGCTGGCTGATCAGGGAATCATGCCCAGAGATCTGATGAGCAAGTCACCGTTGACGCACGTTCTCTCCAGCTCCATCGGAGGGCGCCAAACCGCACCCGTCGTCACGCGCCTTCCGAGCGCGTGGGGCACGATCCACCTCCTCTGCAGCGACGGCCTGACTCGGCACGTTTCAGATGAGAGAATCGCCGAGCGATTGGGCGCGATGGTAACGGCGCGCGAAGTTTGCGAGCAGCTTCTTCAGGACGCGCTCGACGGCGGTGGCAGTGATAACATCACTGTAGTCGTTGGACGGGCCGTTGCAAAGGATGAGACTTAACTCCATCGCGTATGCGGAGACCGCACGCGCGCAGTGGCTTGGTCTTCTCGGCGCAGCCGTTCTGCTCGGATCGTGCTCTGGCTGTCACGGCATCGAAAGACTAATCGTCGGTCCGAGAGTCGATAACGAACACCCCACGCAGCTCAGATTGATCTGGCACACCGCGACCGAAGCCAGCCCGGTTAGCTACTGGTTCGGCCAGCCCGCCCTCGACAACGGGAAACTCTTTGTGGAGGACGCCAATGGAATTCCCACGGTTTACGCCATCGCGGTTGCCGACGGGCGACTCTTGTGGAAGAAGAATGTCGGTCAAGGTTGGACATTCGCCGGTCATGTGATGGGAATCGCCGAGAGCGGCGACACTATTTACGTCAACGTATGGCGATTCCTGACGCTCAACGGATATCTGTCGCAGGGTGTTCTGGTCGCACTCGATCGGAGAAATGGCTCTCAGCTCTGGCGTTACGAGTCGCCCGATACGGCCTCAGGATTTCATTTCCCGCCGGCAGTAAGCGGACGATTGATCGTGGTTTCGGATCTTCAGGGTGGACGCACACTTGGACTCGACCGGTTTACACAACAACTCCTGTGGACGGTTCCACACCATACGAACTCCACTCCGGTCATTGTCGGCGACACCGTGTTTGGCGCGTCGAACGATTTGTACGCTTGGGCGGCGCGGCTCTCGACCGGAGCACTATTGTGGGAGAAGAAAACGGGAGCGGGGTCGTTCTTTGCTTCCACATATTGCGCCGGCGGGGTCATCGCCAACGAGGGGATGCTGCAGCGCCTGGAAGCCTCAAACGGTGCGTACACTGGGGCGTTTAATGTTCGCCTCGACGAGCAAGGGATCTACACCTCGGCGCTCGTGGCCGATGGGACTAGAGTCTTCTTCACTGGGCAAGGCGGTGTTTACGCCGTTGCATGTCGTCCGTAGCCTCAAAAACAGCTATTCCCTTGCGAACGCCCGTTGGAGAATTCCCTGAGCTTCGGATTGAATCCGCTTCAGATGATCGGATCCGAGAAAGCTCTCTGCGTACAACTTGTAGATGTCCTCAGTCCCAGATGGTCGGGCGGCGAACCATCCATTCTCAGTGACGACTTTCACTCCGCCAATCGCGTTAGTTGTCCCCGGCGCCGCCGTCAGGATGCTGGCAATCTTCTCGCCCGCGAGCTCTGACTCTTTAATGTCTCGTGCGGACAACCCGGCCAGAATCTTTTTCTGCTCGAGCGTAGCGGGCGCATCAATTCGTTCGTACGCAGGATCGCCGAGCTCCCGCGTGAGATCCTGGTACAGCTCACCCGGATCCTTCCCCATCACCGCGGTCATCTCCGCGGCGAGCAGGCCCATGATGAGCCCGTCCTTGTCCGTCGTCCACACACTTCCATCGCGACGGAGAAACGAAGCGCCCGCGCTCTCCTCTCCTCCGAATCCGAGCGAGCCGTTCACGAGTCCATCGACGAACCACTTGAATCCGACGGGCACTTCTCTAAGCGTCCGCCCGAGCTTCGCCGCCACGCGATCGATCATGCTACTGCTGACGACAGTCTTCCCAACCGCCGCCGTCGACGCCCATCCCGGGCGATGCGTGAACAGGTAAGAGATCGACACCGCCAGAAAGTGATTGGGATTGAGTAGTCCCACGCTCTTCGCGACGATCCCGTGACGGTCGTGATCAGGGTCGCACGCCCACGCGACGTCGAACCGGTCCTTGAGCGCGATGAGGCGCGCCATCGCGTAAGGAGAGGAACAGTCCATCCTGATCTTTCCGTCCCAGTCCACCGTCATGAATCGAAAAGTCGCATCGACGACATCGCTCACCACCGTCAATGGAATCTTGTACCGCTCAGCAATCAACGGCCAATACCACACGCCGGCGCCGCCAAGTGGGTCGACACCGAGGCGGAGACCCGCTCCTCGAATGGCATCGAAGTCGATGATCGACGCGAGATCCCCGACGTACGCATTCATGTAATCGTGACGATGCGTCGTCCTGGCGTTCTTTGCCCTGGCGTATGGAATCTGACGTACACCTTTCAAACCGGCTTCCAACAGCTCGTTCGCCTTGTTCTGTATCCAACCGGTGATCGACGAGTCCGCTGGTCCGCCGTTGGGCGGATCGTACTTGAACCCACCATCCTCCGGTGGGTTGTGCGACGGAGTCACGACTATCCCATCGGCGAGCCCCCCGGTCCGGCCCCGATTGTAGGCGAGAATCGCGTGCGAAACGACGGGCGTCGGAGTGAATCCGTCGCGATCGTCGATCATCACCTCGACGTCGTTCGCAGCGAGAACCTCGAGCGCGGATGCGAAGGCGGATTCCGACAGCGCGTGTGTGTCGATTCCCATGAATAGCGGACCGTCGATGCCGTTCTGTTGTCGATAGAGACAAATCGCCTGGGTGATGGCGAGGATGTGCTCCTCGTTGAACGAGGACTCGAATGATGTCCCGCGATGACCCGAAGTCCCGAACGCGACACGTTGCGTGGCGACGGAGGGATCAACTTCGAGCGCGTAGTACATCGTCATGAGTCGCGGAAGGTTGACGAGTATCGACTCCGGCGCCGGTTTTCCAGCCAATGGGCTGACTTTCACTTTCGCTCCTTCTGTGTGGTGACGAACGCCTCGTAGTCGCGCTCGACCTTGTCGGCATACAATCGGCCATAGTCGACAAGCGGCCGCTGCCACCCGCTGTCGTTGGCGAATGCTATGAGATCGTCGGCAACGGCGGAGCCTTGGCGTCCGCCGCTTCTCAGTTGCGCCCACGCAGTCACGTGCGCCATCGTCGAGATCACGGAGCGAAGCCGGCCCGGGCGACCTCTCGCCTCTCTGAGCGTCAACCGATCCTTGCTTGGCTGCAGCTCGCGGAGGACGTAACCGCCGCGCCCGATCGTCACTGCGTCGAGCAGTGCGGGAGCAGTTCCCTGCATGCGCCGTTGAACCGCGACGACTCGATCCGGCTCACTCTTCCAAGTCGGCTGTGGCAGGCGATCGAAATTCGCCAGGCTCGATGGCGCCGGCCACTTCGCGTCTATGATCGCGTTACCGTCGCTGCCACCATCGCCGCGCACCAACACGATATACCGGTCTAGGCCGAGACTTCCCACGCCCGCCACACGACGAGCAACGTCCAGAATTTTGAAGAAGCCCGGGTCCGGCTGTGATCTCGCGAATTTGCCTAACCAGCGAGTGACGTCCGCCCGCTGATCGTCGGTGGCGGGTAGCGTATGCTTGCCGTCGATCCGCAGGCGTCGTCGGCCCTTCTTCCAATTCGTTCGCGATTCGACCAATCGCGTTCGCTTGCGTTTCTTCACCTGTTCCAGGAGGGTCTTCACCATGCCGGTCGCGGTGTCGCGCTCGACCAGGTGCGCTTTTCCGTGAGCGAGCGCCGTTCGATACGCGTCCAGAAACAATTTCACGAGCTCGTTTGCGCTGGCGCGGGAAAAGCCCAGCGTTGGAGCGGCGACGTAGACGCTCGTCACGAATCGTGATAGCTCCCAGATGGATGGAGCAAGAGCTGCCTCGTCGAAGTCGTTGAGGTCAAAGTATGAAAGCCCATTGTCGCCCTGATAGCTTCCGAAGTTTTCCAGGTGAAGATCGCCACAGGCCCAAATGGTGGGACTATCGGGTAACGCGCTTTTTCGCGCGTCCAGATCTTCCCAGAATAAATGCGCGGAGCCCCGAAAGAACGAGAAAGGAGAGTTGCACATCTCCCGGTACTTGAGCGCCAGCCGCTCCGGCTCGCGTCCCGCATTGAATCGTTCGATTCGGATGGCGACATCGCGGGAAGAAGAGTCGGGTTGCCTCATTTTGGTGACGTCTAATCTGTGGCTGAGAGTACCGGGCATGCGCGTGGCAAAATCATTCCGGCGGAGTCCGAACCGGTAGTCCTGTGCAAGATTCGCCACTCCCCCGCTGGCCGGCGGTGGTCGCTAGTGTAATTTGCTCAAATGAGATTTCGGGTCCCCCTTCGCGAGCCGGTAAACGGGCTGACTCATTTGCTCGGGGCGGCTCTGTCGATAGCCGGACTGGTGGTGCTGCTTGTGATCGCCGTCAAGAACGGAAGCACTCGGCAGATCGTGGCCTTCTCCATCTTCGGCGGCAGCCTTGTGGCCATGTACTGCACCAGCGCGTTCTATCATTCGCTGAAAGTCTCGCCGCGAGCCGTCGCGCATCTCCGGCGGATCGATCACATGATGATCTACATCCTGATCGCCGGCTCTTACACGCCAATCTGTCTGGTGATGCTGCGTGGGCGCGTCGGCATTGGGCTTCTCATCGCCGTCTGGTCACTGGCGGCGCTGGGAGTGTTTCAGACCGTCGTTTGGATGCACGCCCCGCAATGGCTCGCGACCGCGCTCTACATCGGGATGGGGTGGATCGCGGTGTTTCTCATCAAGCCTCTGCTGGCTGCCGCGCCGCCCGGGTTCTTCCTCTGGCTGCTGGGCGGGGGAATCATCTACACCCTTGGCGCCGTAGTGCACGCCACGAAATGGCCGAGGCCGACGTCGCCTACGAGCACTCGATTCTTTGGGTCCCATGAGATCTGGCACCTTTGCGTCATGGGCGGGAGTTTTGCTCACTACTGGGCGATGCTGGCGTACGTTAGCAGGGCAGCCTAACGGTTGATTGTCGACGCTTCGTGAATTGTCTTCACTGGATAGAGTCTCGATGCTTCCAACCCCATTCGACAGGATCACGCCAATGCCTCATCGTAAATTGTTCGCGGCCGCGCTTCTCGTTTGCGCTATCGCCTGCGGCAAATCGAAGTCATCGACAACCGACACCTCCGCGGTCGCCAGCACAAAAACGAGCGCCGACACTGCCACGTTGCGTCCGATGTCGGCCTTGTTGAACCTGTCGTCGTCGGCGTTCGGTGCGAACACGCCCATTCCGCCGAAGTACACATGTGAAGGCGCGAATGTCTCGCCGCCGCTCGCCTGGTCCGGCGCCCCTTCGAAAGCAAAGAGCTTCGCCCTGATCGTCGAGGATCCCGATGCGCCCGATCCGGCAAAGCCGACGCGCGTCGTGACGCATTGGGTCGCCTACAACATTCCGGGCACTACGTCGGTGCTGGCTGAGAACGCCTCGAAGTCGGGGATGCCGACCGGTAGCGCGCAGGGGCTTAACGAAGGGAGCAAGCCTGTCTACATGGGACCGTGCCCGCCGATCGGGAGCCACCGGTACTTCTTCAAGCTGTACGCGCTCGACACCGTGCTGACCGGCCTCAAGAATCCCAAAAAGGCAGATCTCCAGCAGGCGATGCAGACGCACGTGGTTGATTCCACGCAGTTGATCGGCACTTACCAGAAAACCAAAAAGTAGACGCTGGCGACGCGCGCTCCGGGGTCACAAATCATCTCACTCTTTACTTTCCCGGGGCGCCTGCCTATCCTTGGCGCATGAGCTTCTCCTTTAACGCGACCTATTACTTCGTCTTCTTCGGTTTCAACCGACGGGGGCCCCGGTCGCGCGTGCAGTAAAAAGACGCAGCTCACACAGACTCCGGGCCTCCGCCAATCGCGGGGGCCTTTTCATTTTGAGAGGCCTCGGCGGTGATCGGCGGCCGATTCGTAGACCTCTATTGGAACACTCATGCTGAAATCACAGGAGTTGCACACCAACGGCACCACACCACATTCGTCAGGTGAAACGCGGGCGCCATCTCTGACGATGCGCGTCGCATTTCAGGGCGATCGCGGCGCGTATGCGGAGAGCGCGATCGCGCAGATCTGGCGACAGCCGGTGGAAGGCGTACCGGTAGCGACATTCGCAGGCGCCGTCCGCGCCGTCCACGAAGGGAACGCCGATGCCTGCGTGATCCCTGTCGAGAACTCGACGATTGGAAGAGTCGAGGCGGCGTGGCACGCGCTCGCAGCGCATCCCGATCTGCGGACAATCGGCGACACTCTCGTCTCCGTGCGTCACTGCCTGCTCGCCCCAAGGGGCGCGACGCTCGAAGGACTTCGCGTTGCATCGACGCATCCAGTCGCGCTCGTGCAGTGCAGCCGCTTCTTCGAGACTCACCCGTGGATCAAGCCTGGCAAGTCGTTCGACACCGGGGGCGCCGCGCGCGAAGTCGCCGAGCGCGGGGATCTCACCCACGCAGCGATCGCGAGTCGTTCGGCGGCTCACATCTATGGACTCTCAGTGTTGGAGGAAGGAATCCAGGATCAGCGCGACAATCACACACGGTTTCTCGCGGTCGTTTCGCAACGCTCGGCGTTGTGGCGACGCACGCATGCGATCCGCGGCGCGACTTCGGTCGACGAAGACGATCCAAAGCAGATCGGCGAGGCGACGCGCGAGCTGCTCCGGCAAATCGTGGAGCGGAACTCCCTGGAGATGGACGAGATCGTCAGCGTGTTTTTCACCGTGACTCACGATCTGAAGTCGGCATTTCCGGCGCTCGCGGCGCGGGAGATGGGTTGGGTGGGCGTACCGCTCCTTTGTGCGAGTGAGATTCCGGTGGAGGGCTCGATGGAGCGCTGCATCCGGGCACTGCTTCAAGTAGAGCTTCGCGCGCCCCGGCCGCTCGAGACGCACGTCTATCTGCGGAAGGCAGTCGCGTTGAGGCCGGATGTTGCGCACTCCGCTGGCTCTTCAGGAAACCACCCGTGACGGTTAGCGCCTCGAGGATTTTTCGGGACGGGTGAAGAGGCGATTCGGGATTGCCCGGATGGGTGGCTCGGCATACGTTTAGAAAGGGCCCCAAGCCCGCGCGGGACTTAAGTCACCAGCCCGTGTTCCCACTTCTGGTACGCTCGGAAGGTCAGGCGCTACTGGCGACGCCTAAGAGCCCAGAGGATCTGATGGCGGAGATGCGAACGGCCGCGGCTGCAAAGCCAATCCTTACAAAGCCGTCTCCGATGCCGGACGAAACAGCGAGACTGTTTCAGCTGGCGCTCCATGACGTCGTCAGAAGCAGCGCGGCGTCGATGGCGGAGCTGCGCAGCTGCGTCAATGCATGTGCGGCCGCTTTGCGTGACGCAGACGTCGGACCTGCTCAGATGATCATCACCATCAAGGCGTGCGCCAAGGAAGGCACACGACGTTATCCGCAGATCCTCAACGAGCACGAGTTGTCGAACGCGGATTTCCTGATGGAACAGATCATCAAGTGGGCGATCGTGGAGTACTACACCGAGGCATAGAACGAACAAGCACGCGTGTCGGGCAATGCGTTTCCACACCAGCACGCAGTCGCCCACGTGTGATCACACAATTCTGGCGCTTCTGGCGACGCCATCCCCTTCTCAAGGCGCCAGCAGATGTCAGGACCCGACGACGACGGCACACCAAACTCTCTTCCGGAAGAGCTCGATCGCGCTTTGAGGCGCGCTACCGACCGGACGCTCATTGCACTCACGGCCCTCCGCAAAGCGGTGCGCAAGCACGTTCAGGACGAAAAGGACGGTGGCGCGACGCTCCAGGAAATCGAAATGGAGCTGCGTGAGATCATCGCCAGGGTTCTGGAAGACGCGGACGGACGCGACAGCGTCGATGGAGAGCGCGACACTCTCGCCGCGCAGATGATCAAATGGAGCGAAGGGTTCTACGAAAAGAAGGACTAGTTACATCGCTAGCGGCATGGGCGTGCATCGAGGTGCGTTGGCCGGGAACTACAATACCGAGGCAGGGGGCTGAAGGCTTTTTCGGCTGTTCGGCTGAAGGCTTTTCAGGTGGCGCACCTGAGCCGCACGAAGAGATTTCTCGCGCGGTAAAGTCGAAAGCGACTCCAAGAGCGCGAGTATGAAAGCACCAAGCCAGAAAAGCCGCTTAGCCAACAGCCCCCTGCCTCGGTTCCTGCAGATGCGTCCACGCCGGCGCGATCCCTCCTGTAAGACGAACCTGTCGCCAATCTTGCAGACGGGCATTCGCTGTGACGCCCGAATTATCTTACCGGCCAAACGGCTCCGGTAATGAGACCGATGGCAAGGCCGCCGATCGCGCCGTAGATGCCAAGGACCGCGGTGGCGGGAATCATCCCGTCGTTAGAACGGGCATCCGCTACGGCGCCGATACCAGCCCCGATCGCTGCCCCACCAAGTGCACCAAAGAAGCCGCCAATGACCGTATGTCTGATATGGTCTACGACGTGAACGCCGGACGCTGTCGAGTCATTCCGTGGTCGGGGTGTTACGACGTCAATCGTATCGGTGCTAATACCGATACGATTTGCTTTGATCCTTACATAAGCGATCGTCCCTGAATCAGCAACAGATGGAGGCCCAATCAGCTCCTGGCCAGTCGCTGTGACTGGGCCGATAAGCATGCACACCGCGACTACGAGAAGTATGAAGTTCATGCAATAACATTCATCCCGTCTGGACCGCACAACCATACGTACTCTGACGTAGGGGTTGTCTCCAGCAGTCCTCTCTTCCCAAACTCCCGAACGCGACAAGAAAAGCTCCGAGCTCACAGCTGCAAAGCTAACGGCTCCCCGCTTTGGTTTTGTGGATGCCAGCCGAAGCTACCCGATCCTTTCCCCTGAGATTGCATCGAAGAAGTGCGCCTTCTCGAGATTGAACGCGAGCACGATCTTGGACCCGATAGGCGGCAGCGATTGCGGGGAAACGCGTGCGGTAATGTCGTGTCGACCCGCGCGCGCGTAGATGAACGTCTCGTTCCCGAGCGATTCGACCAGATCGAGTCGCGCCGTCGCGGTCGCCGGTGCCGCGCGAGGGCCCGCGACTATCGAGACATCTTCCGGACGAATCCCCATCGTGATCGCCCGACCCCGCGCCGACCCGAGTGGAGCGGAGACGCGTGAGGGAAGGTTGATCTCCCATTCCCCACCCTCCGCCACGAATCGCGACGGGCCGCCCCCCTCGACGGTCCCGTTCGCGAAGTTCATCGCCGGGTTACCGATGAATCCCGCCACGAATTTATTCTTCGGCCTCTCGTAGAGATTGATCGGAGTATCGATCTGCATCACGTGGCCCTTGCTCATCACCACGATGCGATCGCCGAGCGTCATCGCCTCGATCTGATCATGGGTGACGTAGATCATCGTCACCTTGAGCTCCTGGTGCAGCCGAGCGATCTCGCGACGCATAGAGACGCGCATTTGGGCGTCGAGATTCGACAACGGCCCGTCGAACAGAAATACCTGCGGCTGCCGCGCAGTCGCTCGGCCCAGTGCGACCCGCTGTCCTTGGCCGCCGGAAAGCTGCCGCGGCTTCCGATCGAGATACTCCTCGAGACCGAGTGTCGTTGCGGCAGAGCGCACGCGCTTCTCGATTTCGTCCGCAGGCATGTTCTTCAGCTTGAGAGCGAATCCCAGGTTCTCGCGCACCG
>Ga0157372_10003238_pt1 | contig 17593 bp, 14 predicted proteins | sample C55metaG_FD_115307 | JGI IMG/M metagenome (GOLD analysis project Ga0157372, IMG submission 115307) | Corn rhizosphere microbial communities from Kellogg Biological Station, Michigan, USA - C5-5 metaG | ecosystem: Host-associated > Plants > Roots > Rhizosphere > Soil | place: USA: Michigan... | reverse complement strand
ATGGAGGAGCTGCAAACCCGGACTTCGGCAAGCGTGCTGACCGATGAAAGCAAACAGATCATCCAGGGCAACGTGAACACGGAAGGTGAAAAGCACCAGCACATTGTGGTGCTGAAACGCCGGAACGGAAGCAAAATGTGGGCGGTGGTAAGCAGCTCGGCCTATATGGATGCGCATGGCAAACGCATGGGATCGATCGGCATACTCACGGATATTACCGACATGATCGGCATCCAGAACAAGCTCAACAACAAGATCAACGAGCTCAACCTGTTCTTTTACAAAACCTCACACGATTTTAAATCGCCGATCGCTTCCATGCAGGGATTGCTCGAAAGCTATACGAAGAGCGACGATCCCGATGAGCTGCTGAACTACATGAAGATCTGCACCGCCAAGCTCGAAAAGATCGTGAACAGGGTATCACAGCTTTCGGTGATCCAGCAGAAAAAGCTGTACACGGAACAGATCAACAGTCTTGAAAAGGTCAATAAGATCCTTGATGAGCTGGAGCGCGAGCAGCCTTTCCGTCACCTGCTGGAAGTGAAGATCAACATTGATGTTGCCTATATTGAATCCGAGCAGTTCCTGCTGGGGCTGATCCTGAAATGCCTCGTGGAAAATTCAATAAAATATTTCGACGAGCGGCAGGCGGCGCCTTTCGTAAGCATCTCCATCGATCAAAGCGAGGGCTATTACAAGATCCTCGTGAGCGATAACGGACTGGGCATCGATCCGTCGGTGCAGGATAAGGTGTTTGAGATGTTCTACCGCGGGAACGACCGCTCCAAGGGTGCAGGGCTCGGGCTTTACATTGTGAAGGCTGCTGCGGAAAAGCTTGGAGGAACAGTGAGGATGAAAAGCGAGCCGGGCAACGGCACCGCCATTAAGGTGATACTTCCGGTACCCGGATCAGTAAAAGATCCAAAGGAGAACAGGCTTCTGTGATGCCTTCAGCTTCTCATCCAGCGCGGTCATAAACTGGTTGGATACAGCCGGACATCCCCATCCTTCGGGCACACCGGCGGGATAAACTTCCGAGGCCGGCACATCTTCCCAGGAATGCAGCACGATCTCCCGCTTCACCGCATTGCTGTTCAATGCAGCACGATCTCCCGCTTCACCGCATTGCTGTTCGTTGATTCGAGCCCCGTCAGCACATAATTCACCTTGATGCCCCATGCGCTTACGCCCCGCTTGCCTACCTTGTATTTTCCAAGCGAAGAGCAGTGACTGTCGGGCACATTGCTGAACACCGGCTTGTCCTTGGTACCGGTGCCGCTCCATGGATTGGCGCCGCAGCCGTGGCTGCACATGCCTTTCAGCTGCGCGGTATCGCCTTTGAAGTTCCAGAGGTAGGCGCGCTTTTTCCCAGAATGGATCTTCATATCAATGAGCACGCAGAAATCGGTGTTGTAATTATTCTTTTTGCAGAACGCGAGCGCTTCGGCGGATTTTGTTTTCATGCGCGCCAGCTGATCGGGGCTCTCACCGGCGCATGCAGGTGCCGTAAGCCTGGAGGCGAAAAGGCAAAACAGCGAAAGAAGGAAAATGTATTTTTTCATTTCAGGATCACGATGCGTTGGACGTAATTTTTTAATAACTCATCCCCGAGCATTTTATTTTTGATCTCTTCAATTAATTGAGGGGTAGGATTCCTGTCGCGGCAGATGATATCGACGCCTTCCGGTGTGAACAGCGTTTTGGAGAACCAGATCACCGCCCAGCCTGCCTTCTCATCCATCAGCCTTACCTTCCATTTGCTTTTCGCTATGAACAGCAGCCCTTTTCCCCTCCAGGTGAATGCGCTTTCATCCGCGGCATCCTGTGTGTCGTAGCCGCGGATCACTTTCGTCCTTCCTTTTTTTAGATAGCTCACCTCGTCGTACAGCACGCCTTTACGCCCGGTAAGCGTATAGGTAAAGCTTGGTGAAAGCTTATCCCCTTTCAGCCACATCGGGAAATTGGTGCCGATGATGAACCAGGTTCCGATCAGCTGATGCAGGAAGAAGCCGGCCATTAGTGCACACCGCTTGCTGCAAGATAACGCTCTGCATCCAGCGCGCCCATGCAGCCGCTGCCTGCAGCTGTCACCGCCTGGCGATAGGTTTTGTCGGCGCAGTCACCCACCGCAAATACGCCGGGAATGTTTGTTTTGCTGGAGCCGCCTACTACATCGATGTAGCCAAGCTCGTCCATGTTCAGCTGTCCCTTGAAAATATCGGTGTTCGGCTTGTGCCCGATGGCAACAAAGAAGCCTGTTACATTCAGCGTGCGGAGCTCGCCGGTTTTGCTGTTCTTCACCACTACGCCTTCAACGGCGTTCGCACCGAGAATATCTTCGGTTTCGCTGTCCCAGAGGATCTCGATGTTCGGCGTGTTCTTCACGCGGTGCTGCATGGCTTTGCTTGCGCGCATCTCGCTCCTGCGAACGATCATGTATACTTTTTTGCAAAGCTTTGAAAGATAGGTTGCTTCTTCGGCAGCGGTATCGCCCGCACCAACGATCGCCACATCCTGGCCGCGATAGAAAAACCCGTCGCATACAGCACATGCGGAAACACCGCCGGCATTCATACGCAGGCGTGTTTCATTCGGCAGGCCCAGCCATTTGGCGGATGCACCCGTGGAAACGATCACCGTATCCGCTGTAATTTCAGTTGTATCATCGATCCAGATCCTTTTCGGAGTGGCGTTGAGATCAGCTTTGGTTGCCATTCCAAAACGCACCTGTGTGCCGAAGCGCTCGGCCTGCGCTTTGAGGTCTTCCATCAGCTCCGGCCCGGTGATGCCTTTCGGGTATCCCGGAAAATTATCCACTTCGGTAGTCTCGGTCAATTGTCCGCCCGGTACCAATCCCGTATATAACACCGGCTTCAGGTCGGCACGTGCCGCATAAATTGCTGCAGTGTATCCAGCGGGTCCGCTGCCGATAATAAGGCATGTTACATGTTCAACTTGTTCGCTCATAAAAATCTGTCTTTTTATTTAAAATAGTTTGTTCAAAATTAGCATTAAATCCCTTGAGCCCTTTTTGATTTTATCCACAGCTTTCAACAGGTCTCAGATGCATCTCCCGGGGTGAATGGTTCTTCGTAAATCAGATACGGATCACAGGAAGAAGATTCTTCACTTCGCTAAGCTGCGTTCAGAATGACAAAAAATCAATGTGCATAGATCGTATCATAGGTTACGCCGTATCCTGCCCACACGCCGAGGCCGCCGCCCTTTATGTTGGTGAGGATGGTAACGGGCGATGCGAATGGATTACCGTTATTGCCCAGCGCCGATTCGAAGGTGGTGTAAAAGTCTTTCGACTCGCGGTCGATCGTGCAGAACTTCACGTAAATAGTATCTGTGATCCTGTAATAGCCGCTTTCACGCTCGGCCTGCGGATCGTTTTGCTGCGGCGGCGGATTGGTAGGGTCCTCGCCTCTGGAATAAGCAAACTCAAACGATTTTCCGTCAATGAACTTATCATCGAATGTTGCTCCGTATGGCGCAATGAAGCGCCTGTCGCCCGGGCGCTTTGCAAACCAGCGGTAATTATGTCCCAGGCCTGCAGGTTCCGACAGGCGCGCCCACGCGTAGCCAAGGCTGTCTTCCGGCGGCTGCGGCTTCCACCAGGTGGAATCGAGCGCGATGGGTGAAGGAATGGTGGTCACGGCAGTGTAAGTGCCTCCGTTTGCGATCACGGTGAGGTAATAAGTGCCTCCCGGAACGCCCACAATTGAATGTCCGGTGTAGGTGATCCCGAGGGCAGAAGCGCTATCAATGCCAAGTGTCAACGTATCCGTTGTGATCCCGTCCGACACATACACGCTTGCATCGGTAATGTAAAAATCGGAAAGGCTGGTGCCGCTCAAGGAGGAGAACAGCGGAATGTTCTTCGTAAGCGTTACCTGCGCATATCGTCCGTTCTCGATGATCCCCTCGATCACAACCTTGTTGCTGGAGCCCGGCAATGTAACATCGAGATCCTCCTCGCAGGACGTCATCAGCAGCAAAGAGCCAAGCGCTATAAAAATTATTTTTTTCATCTGTTGATTGATCATGCGTTCTTAAAATTTAAAGTTCCAGGTGATCGACGGAAGGATCGGGAACAGGTAAACCTGTTTCGCCTTTATTTTCAGGTCGCCGGTGGTAACGCTGCCTTCGTTCGCGAAATAAATGATGTACGGGTTGTGCCTGTTGTACACGTTAAAGATGCTGAGGTTCCAGCTCGACTCGTAATGCTTCAGCCATTTCTTCGGCACTTCCACAGAGGTTGTATCTTTTCCCTGGCGCTGGTATTTCTCGATCAGGCGCTGCTTTTTGCGCTCGAGGTGCTTTGTGCGGTCGGGATTGTAGGTAACCGACAGATCGAGGCGGTGGTATGCCGGCATGCGGTAAGCATTGCGCTCGCTGTAGTCATAGGTAATGTTTCCGTCGATCACGTAATAGGAAGTGGGAATGGTGATCGCGTTACCGGTTCCGTACACCCAGATCGCGGCAAAATTGAACTGCTTGCTGAAATCGTAGCACAGCACCAGCGAAGCATCGTGGCGCCTGTCGTATTTGGCATAGAATTCCTTGCCGAGGTTAAGATCAGGGAAAAGCCGCTTCGTATACGATAAGGTATAGCCCACCCAGCCGTTAAATTTGCCCACGCGCTTTTTCAGGAAGAACTCTATCCCGTATGCCTTTCCCGTTCCGAATACGAAGCTGTTGTCGGCATTGTCGTTCACGCTTGCTCCCGGCAGCGAGCCGTCCTTGTATTCGATCTGGTTCTTCAAGTCCTTGTAATACACTTCCACGGAAGCTTCATACGAATTGTCCATGAAGTTCCTGAAATAACCTAATGCATACTGCGAGCCTTTCTGCGGCTTCACGAGCTCCGAACAGGGCACCCATACATCGGTCGGCAATGTTACCGCCGATAAGGATGCGAGGTGGATATACTGCAGGTTGTAGGTGTAAGAAACCTTCACCGAAGATTTCGAGTTCAGCGTATAACGAGCATTGAAGCGCGGCTCGAGCCCGCCATACTCCTGGATCTTCTCATTGGAGGTATAATGGATCAGGCCGGAATTCTGTCCCGTCATCGGGTCCTTGATGTAGCGGTCGAAAGGACCCACCTTCATAAAATACGAATAGCGCAATCCGGCATGAATGCGGAACTTCTCCGTTACATCAAAATCGTCGGAAAGGTAAACGGCGGCTTCATGCGCGCGCTCCTTTTTCACGGGGCCGAAATCGAATTCCGTTTCTCCCTGCTTCGCGGAAACGCTTGTGGGTGTGAACGTATGGAATACGTAGTTGACGCCGAACTTCACTTCATGGCGTACCGAAGGGAAATAACCGAAGTCAACTTTCGCATTCCAGTCACGGATGCCGGAGAACAGCTTGAACTCGAAGCCGCTTTGCTCGGCGCCGAAGGAAAATTTATAGTCGCTGAAAATGCCCGACACGTTCATGAAAAGCTTATCGCTGAACAGGTGGTTCCAGCGCAGCACACCCGTGGAATTTCCCCAGGAAACGCCCAGCTTAAAGCCGGCATCCTTATCCTGGAAGGTCATGATGTCGCGGCCGAAATACCCGCTGGCAAAGATCCTGTCCTTGTCCGACAGGCGGTAATTCACCTTTGCGTTAAGATCGTAAAAGTAAACGCCCGAATTTTTGAGCGATGAGCCCGGCTTGGCGAAAGGCCTTGCCAGCACGTCGATGTAGGTCCTTCGTCCCGAAACGATGAAGGAAGCTTTATCTTTAACGATAGGCCCCTGCAGCGTTAAGCGCGAGGACACGATCCCGATGCCGCCTTCGGCATGATACTCCTTATTATTACCGTCTTTCATCGAGATGTCGAGCACGGAAGCAAGCCTGCCGCCGTATTGTGCAGGCATTCCTCCTTTGATGAGGTTGATGCTCTTCACGGCATCGCCGTTGAACACGGAGAAAAATCCGAGCAGGTGGGATGCATTATAAACTACCGCCTCATCGAGGAGGATCAGGTTCTGATCGGGGCCGCCGCCGCGAACGTAAAAGCCGGTGTTACCGTCGCCGCTCGACTTGATGCCGGGCAGCAGCTGTATTGTTTTGAGCACATCCACCTCGCCTAAAAATGCAGGGATCTTTTTGATCTCTTCCATGTCGAGCTTTACGGCGCCCATGTTGCTGCTGGTCACATTCTTATCGCTTCGTTCGGCAGTTACCTCCACTTCCTTCGCATTGATGGCGACAGGCTTGAGCTCCACGTTAATGCGCATGTCCTTATCGAGCACGATCTCTTTTACAAAATCCTGGTAACCTACATACGACACCACCAGGTGATACGTTCCCTTCTCCACAGTGATCGAGTAAAAGCCGTACTGGTTGGTATTACCGCCTTTCAGCAGCTCCTTCACATATACGTTGGCCCCGATGCTGTACTCACCGTTGGATGCATCCTTTACATAACCGCTGATGGTGAATTTCTGCTTGTCCTGCGCAAAGCCCGAAGCAGAAAAAAGCAGGGCGATAAAAAAGGGAAGAATAAATTTTGATACTGTTGAACTCATAAGGAAAGAATTAAAAAAACGGGTTCTTTTACCGGGGCGTAAAGTTAGCTTATATTGAAACACCTCCCGGAAGATATTGTTCCCCAACCTAAAATAACGGGCCACAAAAGTACGGAAACGTTTTTTCAATAAAAAGTTTCCAAGCGTTTTTTTGTTTTATTTTCCTGCGGATTTAATAATTTTGGGGCCTTATCGGGATGTAGCGTAGCCAGGTATCGCGTCAGCATGGGGTGCTGGAGGTCGTCGGTTCAAATCCGGCCATCCCGACTATTTTTTCTTACCTTTGCGGCATGTTCCTGCGCAAACGCATAAAATTCTCCCTGATGCTGGTTTTTATCCTGGCATTCGCCCTGCGCGGCAATGTGTACGCGGCGGCCTGCGGGGATCCCGGCAGCGGCCCCAGCCACATCCTGAAGGGGGAAATGCTTGCGGAAGCCAAGGGAATACTCGAGGCGGCGCCGGAGATCTGCAACGGCGGCGCATTTCAGCAAAACATTTTCAAGCTTAAGAATTCGTTCGGGGGCAATACCTGTTTTTCATCACGCCTTAAGATCACAACTGCAGTCATAGCGCTGATCCGCATCGCGCATGTTGAAACTGCAAAAACTCCGCGTTACCTTTTTAACCGGAGCATTATCATTTGATCCTTTCCTTTTTTTTATCGGTTATGAGCAGAGCAGCCGCGCACCGGCTGTAATTATTAATTCATCATCTTATTATAAAAAAATGGAAAACACAACAAACACGCCTCAAAAGGGAGGCGGCATCGGCCCCGTGGTCATTATTTCGGTCGCGCTCGTTGGAATAATTATAGTATTGAAATTTGTAATGGGCTAATCACAAAAAAATGAATCCTTTATTTCAACAACTAATAATAGATGCAGTAAAAAAGAACCGGAAAGACAAATCCGGTTCTTTAAATGACTACGACGTGGCGAAGGAATTCTACCGGCTGAAAGTAGGCGGCATCCATCTCATTAAAGATATTTTTCTCATCTGCATTGGCATTATGTCGGCAGGCTTCGGGCTGGAAAGCTTCCTGCTCCCCAATTCCTTTATCGACGGCGGCGTTACCGGTATTTCACTGCTCACATCCGAGCTTACCGGCACTTCGCTTGCCATACTTATTGTTGTGATCAACCTGCCCTTTGTGATCCTCGGTTACAGGCAGATCGGCAAAACCTTCGCTATAAAAAGCATCCTCGCCATCTGCGGACTGGCGCTCGTGATCAGTATGGTGCATTATCCGGTGATCACTTCCGACAAGCTGCTGGTATCGGTATTCGGCGGATTTTTTATCGGCGCCGGGATCGGCTTTGCGGTGAGAGGCGGCGCGGTGCTCGACGGCACCGAAATACTTGCTGTTTACCTCACAAAAAGAACGGGCCTCACTATGGGCGATATTATCCTTATCTTTAACATCCTTATTTTCTCCGTTGCAGCTTACCTGCTTTCCATTGAAACGGCGCTCTACTCGATCCTCGCTTACATGGCAGCAGCTAAAACGGTTGATTTTATTATCGAGGGCGTGGAGGAGTACATCGGTGTTACCATTGTTTCACCACACAGCGATTCGATCCGTATCATGATCACCGAGAAGCTGGGCCGCGGCGTTACCATTTATTCGGGAAAGCGCGGATTCGGAAAGCGCGGCGATCACCGGGCGGATATCGACATTGTGTACTCGGTGGTGACAAGGCTTGAAATAGCCAAGCTGCAAACCGAAGTGGAGAAGATCGATGCGAATGCGTTCATCGTGATGAACAGGGTGAAGGATACGAAGGGCGGCATTATTAAAAAGAGGCCGCTGGAACATTAAAATATTAAAACAAAGCTTATGTGGAAATACATTGCAGGAAAGATCCTGAGAAATAAATTGATCTGTCTTATAGCAGTTGGACTTGTAACCGCGTTCATGACCTACGAAACCTGCCAGATCAAGCTTTCCTACGATTTTGCAAGGGTGCTTCCCGTTGACGATCCCGCCTACGTGGATTACATGAGCTTCAAGAAAAAATTCGGCGAGGACGGCAACGTTATGGTGATGGGCTTCAGCAGTCCGCAGCTGTTCAAGCCGCAGCTGTTCAACGACTGGAACAAGCTGAACAAGGACATTAAAGCCATTTCGGGCATTAAGGATGTGCTCTCCATCACGAGCCTTTACAATGTGTACAGGAACGACAGCCTCGGGAAGTTCGAGTTCAAACCGCTTTCCGGCGATGCCAATTATACGGCGGCACAGCTGGATTCCATTAAGGAAATTATTTATTCACTGCCCTTTTACGAAGGACTTGTTTACAACAAGGAAACCGGCGCCACGCTCATGGCGATCACCTTCAACAGCAAGGACCTGAACAGCGCACGCAGGCTGGAAATGGTAAAAGAGATCACCACTGCAACAGATGCGTTCGCCCTGAAGAACAACGTAAAAATGCATTACTCGGGAATGCCATACATCCGCTCGCATGTAATGGAAAAAGTTTCGGGTGAAATGGGATTGTTCATGGGACTGGCGGTGATCGTCACCGCAGTGATCCTCTGGCTGTTCTTCCGTTCGCTGTCGTCGGTGGTGGTATCGCTCATCGTTGCTGCGATCGGCGTGTTGTGGTCGCTCGGCGTGATGCAGCTGTTCGGCTACAAGATCACGATCCTGTCGGGATTGATCCCGCCGCTCATCATCGTGATCGGCATTCCCAACTGCGTTTTTCTCATCAATAAATACCATGCTGAATTTGTAAAGCACAGCAACAAGATGAAGGCGTTGTCGCGCACCATCTCCTCCATGGGCGGCACGCTGTTCCTTGCAAACGTCACTACAGCGATCGGCTTTGGCGTGCTTTATTATACAAGCAGTCCGCTGCTCGTTGAGTTCGGCATCGTTGCAGCCATCGGCGTAATGCTCACCTTCCTTATCAGCATCATCATCGCTCCTATTTTCCTGAACTATATTGCCGTTCCGAAGCCGAAGCACACTACGCACCTCGAAGCGAAGTTCATCAACAAGATCCTGGCGAAGGTCGATTTCTGGGTACAGAACAAGCGTCCGCAGATCTACATTGTCATCGGGATCATTACCCTGCTCGGCTTCTGGGGCATGACCAAAATGAACGTGCTGGGCTACGTGGTGGACGACCTGCCGAAAAAAGATCCGGTGTACGACGACCTGCGCTTCTTTGAAAAGAACTTTAAAGGCGTGCTGCCGTTCGAGGTGGTGATCGATACGAAAAAGCCGGAAGGCGTGCTTGCCGACAATGCAGTGATCCTGTACAAGATCAATAAGTTTCAAAAAATTATGTCGACCTACTCCGAATTTTCGGAGCCGCTCTCCATTGCGGAAGGCGTTAAATTTTCCTACCAGGCTTACCGCGGCGGCAACCCGAAATATTACAAGGTGCCGGGAGCATCGGACCTGAAAACACTTTCGGAATACAGCGGCACACTTACAGGGCAGCAGAGCAAGCTGAAATTCTTTATAGACAGCACCAAGCAGTTCACCCGCGTGAGCTTCCAGATGGCCGATGTAGGCTCCGTAAGGATAAAGGAACTGGTGAAAGAATTACAGCCGCGCATTGACAGCATTTTTCCGCCGGAAGAATTCCGCGTGGAGCTTACCGGGCATAGCCTTGTGTTCCTGAAATCGAACGACTACCTGCTGAAGAACCTGTACGAAAGCCTTGCCATCGAGATCATTCTTGAAACGCTGGTGGCGCTGGCGCTGTTCCGCTCCATCCGCATCATCATCCTTTCCAAGATCCCCGTGCTGATCCCATTGGTGATCACCGCAGGCGTGATGGGCTTTTTAGCGATCAACTTCAAGCCTACTACCATTCTTATTTTCAGCATCGCATTCGGGATCTCTTCCGACGGCACCATTTATTTCCTGACAAAATACCGCCAGGAGCTGAAGATCGCGGGAAGAAGCGTGGCACAGGCGATCTCCGTCACCATCAGGGAAACCGGGCTCAGCATGGTATATACGGCCATTATTTTATTTTCCGGCTTCGCCATTTTTGCAGCATCCAGCTTCGGCGGAACGGTGGCGCTGGGAATCCTCGTATCGCTTACGCTGCTGGTAGCCATGTGCACCAATCTTGTAATGCTGCCTGCGATCCTGCTTTCCATCGATAACCGCAGAAGGCGCAAGGAAGCGCTCGAGGAGCCGCTCATCGATCTTTCTGAAGATCCGGAGGAGTAGCACCGGATTTTTCACGATATTGCAGTACATGCCGACTTCGAAATTACCATTGGGCAAACAGATCGCTTATGCTTCCGGCATGATGGGCTGGAGCATTATGATCAACCTGATCAGCGTGATCATTGTATACCTCTACCTGCCGCCGGCAAACAGCGGGCTCCCGGCACTCATTACACGCGTTACGATCTTCGGGGTTTTCAACGCCATCGCGATCATCACAGCCAGCGGGCGCCTGGTGGATGCCGTGTACGATCCGCTGATAGCGCAGGCGAGCGACCGCAGCACCAATCCCAAAGGCCGCAGGATCCCGATCATGAAGCGTGCGATCCTACCTTCACTTATTTTTTGCTGCCTTGTTTTTTATCCGCTGCATAAAGGGGAAAGCACCGCCAACATTGTGTGGCTGGTGATCATGCTCATCGGCTTCTATATTTCAAGCACCAGCTACATCATTCCGTATAATGCCCTGCTGCCTGAGCTGGCGCCGTCTTCGGAAGACAAGGTAAAGCTGGCTACCTGGCAATCAGTCGGCTATGTGTTCGGCATCGGGATCGCCTCCAATGCGTTTAATCTTAGCGGGCTGCTGCAGCATTCTTTCAATATAACGGAGCGCATCACGGCCCTGCAGTATTCCGTTTTCATTCTTGCAGGTTTGGGCGCGCTCGCTTTGGCTGCAACCGTTTTCGCCATCGATGAAAAAAAATACTGCGTAGGGCAGCCCAGTGCGGTACCGCTGAAACAGGCATTGCGTGATACGCTGCGAAACAAAAATTTCAGGCTCTTCATCGTTGCCGATTTCTCTTATTTCATCGGGGTGACGATCATCACAACCGGGCTGCTTTATTTTTTAAAGGTGCTGCTCGGACTGCACGAATCGATGGGAAACAGGCTCATGATCACCATGGTGCTGGTGTCGTTCATCTTTTACCCGGTAGTGAACATCCTTGCAAAAAAAGTTGGAAAGAAGATCCTCGTGATCATTTCGCTGCTGCTGCTTGCCGTTATTTTTCTCGGCATTTTCTTCCTTGGAAAAATCAGCGTTGCGCCGGAAGTGCAGATCTATACGCTGATCGGGCTTGCATCCATTCCGCTTGCATCGCTGAACATACTTCCTGTTGCTTTGCTCGCGGAGATCATCGAGAACGACAGTAATGAAACGGGTACGAATAAGGAGGCGATCTATTTTGCGGTGCGGTATTTCTTTGTGAAGATCGCGCAGACCTTCGGGATCGCTTTGTTCTCGATGCTGCTTATTTACGGGGAAGATCCGGAAAATGACCTCGGGATAAGACTGAACGGCATACTCGGATTTGTGCTCTGCCTTGCGGCCGCACTGATCTTTTCGAAGTTCAGGGAAAAAAGAGAAGGGTGATAAATGAATTACCGTAACGAATTATTCGGCCTCGCGTAAACGATCTGCATCACGTTGATATTGCGCATTTCAAATGCCGCTTCGCAATAGCTCAGGTAATAATTCCACTTACGGATAAAGCGCTCATCGAAACCAAGCTTTTTCACTTCCGCAAGCCGCTTGTTGAACTCCTCCTGCCAGATGGCAAGTGTTTTTGCATAATCCAGTCCGAGGTCCTTCAGGTCGACCATGGTAAGGTTCCCCGTATTGTTCACGGATTTATTGATCGCAGCCACGGAAGGCAGTAATGAGCCGGGAAAAATATGCTTCTGGATCCAGTCTACACCTTTGCGCAGGCTCTCGAAACGCGAATCGGGACAGGTGATCACCTGGATGGCAAGGATGCCGTTCTTCGCGAGGAGGTCGTTGCATTTTTTAAAATACACATCATAGAATTCCGCTCCCACAGCTTCCAGCATTTCAATGGATACGATCTTATCGAAGGTGCCTTCAAGCAGGCGGTAATCTTTCAGCACCACGTTCACTTTGTCTTCAAGCCGTTCTTTCGCAACACGCTCCTTCGCCATTTTATACTGCTCTTCAGAGATGGTGGCTGTGGTTACTTTACAGCCGTAATTCTTCGCGATGTGGATCGCGTTCCCGCCCCATCCGCTGCCGATCTCGAGCACATGATCGGTTGGCTTCAGGCGCAGCTGCCTGCACAGGCGGTCGTATTTTTCGATCTGCGCCTGCTGAAGGCTCATGCCTTCCTCCCTGAAATAACCTGCTGAATAGGTCATTGTGGGATCGAGGAAGAGGGCAAAGAAATCGTTATTGAGGTCGTAGTGCTCGGAGATGTTCTTCCGGGAGCCGTTTACGCTGTTCGTTCTTTTGAAATGATAGATCTTATTAAAAATTTTCAGGATGTTGAGGATAAAATTCTTTGTGTTGCTGCCTGAAACAGTCGGCGCATTTTCCACATTCAGCAGGAACCATTTGATCACATTGGTGATGTTATCGGTATCCCAGTCGCCATCCACATAAGCTTCCCCGAAGCCGATGTCACCGTACAGCACGCAGCGCCTGAAGAAATCATTGTTCCTGATCTCGATGCCCGCCTCCACGCCATTTCCATCTCCGATCTTCAGCATTTCGCCGGAAGGGAGTGAAATGTTAAGCCTGCCAAGGTTCATTTTTGAGAGCAGGCCAAGGATGACTTTCTCATAAAAACCGCTGTCGGTAGTGCTGATCGCTATTGTTGACATGAATGGTACTAAGTTTTGTTCTTCTGAATGTTTCGTGCGTATCTCTTACGAATATACGAATCTGTATGAAATTTTAACTGTTTCAATTAAAAAAAACAGCTGTTCTACCCTTCTGTCCTGCGATATACGTCTTTTTGCAGCTCGCGGTTTTCCCCTTTGCGGCGGAAAGGGATCTTTTTCATCCAGAGCAGCAGCGCATTCCAGTGGATCAGCGTAATAATCCTCAACGTAAGGAACGGAAAACGAAGGCTGTACAGCAGCAAGTTCGCATTTGTGAGCGGTTTCCTGTTTCCGGTAAGCGTGCTGATAAAAAACCTTTCTCCATCCTTATAATCGTCGATCCTGATGTTTAATTTTTCCCCGGGGATGCCGAGATTAAAATCAAAATTAGTGTCGTGATCGATGAACGGCGACACATAAAAATACTTGGTCGTATGGAGATGATAGCTGTTTTCCGACAGGTTTTCCTTTGTCAGCAGGTACGGCTTCATCTCCCCAAATGTATTTCCAACTTCAGCAACAGCGCAAAGCGGCAAATTGTTCTCGTCGAAGCAAAAATAAAATGAAACGGGATTAAAATTATGCCCCAGTATATTGAGGTTAGTGAGCAGCATGATCCGCCCCTTGCCAATGTTCACGCCATTTTCGGAAAGATAGCGTGTAACCTGCTCCCGGATGCTTTTTGTTTTATCGGGATCATCGATGGGGAGCTGCAAATGCTCATCGTCCCTTAAGCTGAAAAAATTGAATTTATTTTTACTGAACATCCGCAGCTTCTTCACAAGCATATCCGCTTCATCGAGGTCGATATAGAACATAAACACATTGTAATGAAACCGGTGCTTCCTGGGGGAGAGGCGGTTGTGCATTACAGTGGCTTTGTATAAACAGCTTTGCATGATGTGGAATAGTCAGTTCTATATATTATTTTATTAAGCCTGATGTCACTTCGAGTGCGGAACGCAGTGGAGCGTATCGAGAAGTGTTGAAAGCAGAATAATTTAGTACGCTTGTTCTCGATACGCTCGTGCCTCGCTACTCGAACTGACGCCATTGTGTCATTTTGCGAATTTACAACAATGCGCACAGCTCCACCGCGCTCTTATACGCATCTTCATGAAAACCGTATTTAAAATAGCTTCCGCAGAAATACAAAGGCCCTGTTTCATTGAGCTTATGCAGCTCATTTTGTGCCTGCATTGCGGGAACATCAAATAAAGGATGCTCATAGTCGATGACCCTGATGATCTTCTTCTCGTCAACAGTTCCGGGAACAGCATTGATGGAGACAAAATAATTTTTCTTTTCTGAAACACCCTGCAAACAATTCATCCAGTAGATGGTTGTCGGCACCAGCTGACCGTTCCTCTCTTCTATCCTGTAATTCCAGCTGCTCCAGGTGAGCTTCGATTTCGGCATGACCGACTCATCGGTGTGCACGGTGGCACTGTTGTACTGATACCGGAAGGGGGATAAAAGCCGCTGCTCGTCGCTGCTGGGCGACTGCAAAAGCTTCAATGCCTGGTCGGCGTGACATGCGAAGATCACTTTGTCGAATTCCTGTGTGCTGCCATTGGCGGTTGTTACGATGGCTTTGTTATTTTCCCTGCGCACGCTTACGGCGCCATTGCTGAGCTGGATCTTATCCTTAAAAGGTGCAATGAGCAGCTTGCGGTACGACTGGCTGCCATTCTGCAGCGTGTACCACTGGTGCTGCGTGTTCAGCCCGAGGAAGCCGTGGTTCTTGAAAAAACGGACGAGCGTAACGATCGGGAAATCCAGCATCTCCTCCATCGGCGTCGACCAAACGGCCGAGCTCATGGGGATGAGGTATTTCCAGAGCATGTCGTCACCGTAGCCGGATTCCTTTATGTATTCTTTGAGGGAATAATTTTCAAACTTCGGATCATCCAGCACTTTCACGCTTTCGGAATTAAAGCGGGTGATCTGCATGAGCATGCGAATGTATTTCAGATTGAAAATATTTTTTCGCTGCGCAAACAGTCCGTTAAGCCCCGATCCGCAGTATTCGAGCCCCGTTGGCACATACTGTACGCTGAACGACATGTCCGTTTTTTTTATCGGCGCTTTGATCTCTTCAAAGAGATTGCAGAGATTGGGATAGGTTTGAAAATTGAAAACCATGAAGCCGGTATCGAGGTAAACAGGGCTGCCATCCTCATCAATCGTCAGCGTGTTGGTGTGTCCGCCAACGTAATTGTCCTGCTCGAAAAGTGTAAGGTCATATTTCTTATGCAGGAAATGTCCGCATCCCATGCCGGCAATGCCTGTTCCTATAATCGCTAATTTTTCCATGTTGTCCGGGCAATGCTTATTTTTTAGTGAACAGGTAATGGCTCACGATCCACTCTTCTCCCTTGTTGTATCCCCACAGCTCGGCGCAGGCCATGTAAAAGATCCGCCAATACACCCACCATTTCAGCGCCTGGTTCTTTCCATAGGTTTCTTCGAAGAGCGGCATGATGTCTTTTTTATGCCTGTCCATGTTCTGCAGCCAGGCCTCCGACGTTTTGCTGTAATGCATTCCGCTTACATGCCAGTGGCGCTGAATGCTGAGATGCTCGTTGAAATAAAGCAGCAGGTCGTCGCTCGGCATGATCCCTCCCGTAAAAAAGTATTTGCTCATCCAGTCGGTTTCGTCAAGCACCTCGAACTTGTACGCGAAATCCTTATGCGTAAAAATATGAACGAATAATTTACCATCCGGCTTCAGCCGGTCGGCAACGAGCTTCATCAGCTTCTGGTAATTCCGCATGTGCTCGAACATTTCCACGGAAACCACCCTGTCGAATGTTTTATCGAGCGCAAAATCGTTGATGTTTACCGTGATCACGGTAAGGTTGTTAATACCGCGCGATGCCGCCTGCTCATCGATGTACATTTTCTGCGTGCGGGAATTCGATACCACCGTAAAATTGCTCTTCGGATATTTCTTTGCCATGTACAGCGAAAGCGAGCCCCAGCCGCAGCCGAGCTCCAGCACATTCTGTCCGTCCGACAGCTCTGCCCGGTTACAGGTGATCTCGAGCATGTCGTCTTCCGAAGTATCAATATCGGTTACGCCGCTTTTCCAGTAGCCGCTGCTGTACTTGAGGTTTTTCCCAAGGCAGTACTGATAGAACTTTGTAGGTACTTCGTAATGCTGCTCATTGGCTTCAGCAGTGTTTATAGCTATCGGGGAAGCTTTGAGCTCATCGATCAGCTTCATAAGATGGGCCTGCTGCAGCTCCACATTTTCTTTTTTCTCCTGCTGCAGGCGCTGCTTTAATAATTTACGGATGCCGATCCTGATCAGGGAATCGGGGATCTGGTCTTTTTCTAAAAGCTTATCGTAGAACATAAGTTATTTGTTTCTCGCAGAGTTTTCGTTTTTTTCAGCCTTCGCAATAATGTGCCTACTGTTTTTTAAACCATGGGACGAACACGCTCGTGGTACGCTGGTATTCTTTGTACAGCTCACCTTTGGAGCGGATCGATTGTTCTTCCGTCATCGGGATGCCGGTAACTTTAAAGATGAGGTAGCCGATCGCCAGCGGGCACACAACAGCGATCCAGCCGTAAGGGCTTGAAATGGCAAGCACAAACACGGAGATCCAGATCATGAGCTGAAAAAAATAATTGGGATGCCGCGAATAATTCCATAGTCCGTATTCGCACACCTTGCCCTTATTCGCAGGATCTTTCTTGAATTGCTGCAGCTGCCTGTCCGACAAGCCTTCACCGATAATAGCGAGCAGCCACATTGCCGCACCGGTCCATTCGAGCGGAGAAATACAAGGCTCCGGATTTAAGGCGATGATAAAAAAAGGAATAGCAAGGAATACATTCGACAGCGCCTGCATCTGGAAAAAAATAAAGAATTTAAGATTGGTGTGCGGTGCCCATTCCTCGCGAAGCTGCCTGTAACGGCCTTCCTCCACATCGAGGTGCGAGCCCACCCTGATGAGCAGGTAGATCCCAAGGCGGAGGCTCCACAAGGCAGCCAGCCCGCAAACGATCATTTTCCGCGTTTCAAACCCATCGGCCATGAGCCAGATCACGGCGGCAATAACAAGAAAATTGAAGGCCCAGAAGATGTCGACAACGCCCGCATTGTGGATGCGGTAGGCCCAAACCCAGATGATCAGCATAACGGCGGAGACCGCTGCGAGTGAAACCAGCGGCAATTGTAAAAACGGGCTCATTGTATAAAGGTTTTAGTTCTGCTTACTAAACTTCAGGATTT
>Ga0157372_10003235_pt1 | contig 17600 bp, 11 predicted proteins | sample C55metaG_FD_115307 | JGI IMG/M metagenome (GOLD analysis project Ga0157372, IMG submission 115307) | Corn rhizosphere microbial communities from Kellogg Biological Station, Michigan, USA - C5-5 metaG | ecosystem: Host-associated > Plants > Roots > Rhizosphere > Soil | place: USA: Michigan... | reverse complement strand
CGCGTCGTCGTGAACTACAGCATTTCAACCGCGCGCCACTCGACGGCGGCCGAGATGCGCGACACGTATCGCGAAATGCTGAACCGCGTGCGGCAAGTACCGGGCGTCATCGCCGCCGGAGCCGTGCGAGACATTCCCTTCCGCGGCGACGGTGAGACGATCGGCTTCATGCCGCCGGGGGTGACGCGCGGTGCCGACGGCGAGCTGCCGCGCGCGACGCTGATGTTCACGAGCGATGGATTCTTTTCGACGATGGGCATCCCGCTCGTCGCCGGCCGCGATCTCTCGCAACAGGATCGCATCGGCGCGCCGATCGCGCTCGTCGTGAACGAGGCTCTGGCCAAGAAATATTTCCCCGACCGAAGCCCGATCGGGCAGACGATCACCTTCGGTGACACCAACCATTTCGCGATCGTCGGCGTGGTCGGCGACGTTCATCAAGGCACGGTCGACGAGACGCCGGCACCGCGCATCTACGCGAGCGCGTACCAGATCTTCCGGGTGAAAGTGAATCTCGTGGTGCGAACGCAAGGCGATCCACAACTGATGATCAAACGCATCGAGGATGCCGTGCGCGCCGTCGATCGGCAGCAGACGTTCACGGGCGCGTTCACGCTCGACGACGCCGTCGGCGAGGCGGTGGCGCGTCCGCGCTTGCTCGCCGTGTTGCTCGGACTTTTCGGCACGATGGGCCTCGTCCTCGGCGCGTTGGGCATCTACGGCGTGCTGTCGTATCTCGTCACGCAGCGCACGCGCGAGATCGGCGTCCGCGTCGCGCTCGGCGCGCGAGCGTCGTCGGTGCTCGGCATGATCGTCTGGCGGGGGCTTCGCCTCGCGGGACTCGGCGTGCTCGTGGGAATCGCCGCCGCCCTCGCCCTGACGAGACTGATGCAGGGAGTTCTCTACGGCGTGACGCCGACCGATCCCCTTACGTTCGTCGGAGTGGCGCTGACGTTGCTCGCCGTGGCGGCGGGGGCGAGCTGGATTCCGGCTTGGAGAGCGACCAAGGTCGATCCGCTGGTCGCCCTCCGAGCCGAGTAGTTCCGACCGCTATTCGCGCATCGCTTCGACCGGGTCGATCTTCGCGGCACGACGTGCCGGAGCGGCGCTCGCGAGCACGGCGACGACCAGCAACACCAGGGCAGTTGCCGCGAGCACGAACGGATCGCTTGGGCTGACGTCGAAGAGCAGCGAGCGGAGCAGCCGTGTCCCCGCGAGCGCGCAGACGATGCCGAGCGCGACGCCGGCCGCGACGATCGCGAGCGATTGGCCGACGACCAATCGCGTCACCGCGCCGAGCTGCGCGCCGAGCGCGATGCGAATGCCGATTTCGCTTCGCCGCTGCCCGACGACGTACGCGATCACGCCGTAGATGCCGACGGCGCTCAACGCCAGGGCGATCGCCGCGGCGATGAGCATGAGGAGCATCGTGAACGACGTCTGGGCCATCGACTTCGCGACGACGAGCTCCATCGGTTGCACGTCGGCGACGATCGCTTTCGGCTCGACCTGCGCGAGCATCGCGCGAATCGCCGGCACCAGTGCCGACGTGCTCACGCCGGGCGCTTTGACCACGAGCGTCAAGTCCGAGCCGACGTTCCAGTCCGGCGACGCCGCCGTGCCGAGCATGGGCAGCAATACCTCTTGAATTGGCGGATTCTGAAGCCCGTTCGACCGGAGATCCTCCGTCACGGCGACGACCGGGAAAGCGTTGGTCGCGTTGAACGGCTTGACGATGTGTCCGAGCGCGCTGCGATCCTCCCAAAACCGCTTGGCGAAGGCGGTGGTGACGACCGTCGGCGCGGTGCGCGCCTCGAGCGATTCCCACGTGGGCGCCGTCCCTTGGAACTTGATCCCCATCGTCTCGAGGTAGCCGGGCGTGATCACACCCATCGGCATGCAGTTGCCCGACTCGCCGAGCGAGTTCGTCACGTCGACCGTGAGCCCGCTGCAGCCCCATCCCCCGGAAAGCGGAAGCTGGTCGACCGCGCCGGCGTGGACCACGCCGGGTATCGCGCCGACTCGCGTGATGAACGAATGCCAGAACGTCTCGGCTTGCTGCGGTACCCGGTAGCCGCGCGGCAGGATGATCGACATCGTCTCGACGCCACTCGGATCGAACCCGGGATGCACCCGCCGCAGCTTGGCGAAGCTCTCGGCCATGAGCCCGGCGCCCGCGAGTAGCACCACCGCCAGCGCGACCTGAGCGAGCACCAGTCCACGACGTGCCGTTTCACGCGACTTGGAAGACGTGAGGCCTCGGCCGCCGTCGCGCAACGACGAGACGTCGAGCTTCGCCGCACCGAGCGGAAGCACACCGAGGACGATCCCGAAAGCCAGCGCCGATCCGAGACAGAATGCCACGCCGCGCGAATCGACCGCCACCTCGGCCAGACGCGGCAGCGTTTGCGGCGCGATCGCGAGCACGACGTGCAGCAGTATCGCCGCGATAGCGATCGCCGCGATGCCGGCGGCAACCGCGAGCAAGATGCTTTCCGTGAGATAGTGGATCGCCATGTGCGCTCGATCCGCGCCGAGCGCCGTGCGCACGGCCACCTCGCGGCGACGCGCGTCGATGCGAACGAGGAATAGGTTCGCCACATTCGCCGCCGCGATCAGCAGTACGAACGCAACGGCGCCGAAGATCAGCCACAGCCGGCGCACGATCGACGCGCCGACGACGTGATCGCGAAGCGACGTCACGTTCATCGCAAATCCGGACCGGTCGAGAAACGCCTTCCGGTAGACGGTCGGATACTCCTCTTGCATGCGCTGCTGGACGAGCTTGATGTCGGCGAGCGCAGCGGCAACGGTGATGCCCGGCTTGATCAAACCGATGGCCGGATGCGTGTGGTTATTGACCGGTGGGTCGTCCGGATTGAGATGTTCGCGAATCCACACGTCCGCTTTCACGTCGGGAATCGTCGCGCCTGCTGGTAACACGCCGATGATCTCGAGCGTCGTCGTGTCGCCCGTCATCAATCGTTTCCCGACGATGTGCGGATCTCCGCCGAAACGGCGGAGCCAATAGCCGTGCGAGATCAGCGCGTAGTGGGGATCGCCGTTGGGAAGCCGTTCGTCGTCTTCGCTGATCGCGCGCCCCAGTTCGGGTCGAATGCCGAGCAACCGAAACACGCTCGCGCTCACGTCCACCTCGGGCACCCGCTCGGCGGGATGCGACGCGTCTCCCGGTACGACGAGCATGTCCTCGTCGTACATCGCGATGTCGGCGAGTACTCGGCTGTTCTTCTTGAAGTAGAAGTACTGTCCCCTGGAGAGCATGTACTCCTCGCCTTCCTTCACCTTCGGCCAGAGCGTGCCTAGATGAACGAGCCGGTCGGCGTGGGGATAGGGAAGCGGGCGAATCACCACGCGGTCGAGAAGCGTGAAGATCGTCGTCGCCGCGCCGAGGCCGAGCGCGAGCGTGAGCGCGGCGATGAGTGAGAACGAGGGCGCGCGTCCGAGCGAGCGTGCCGCGTGGCGTGTCTCGCGCGCTATGGCGTCGAACATTTCCATGCGATTCCTCCGGCGCAGCATGTCGTCGTCGATTGCGCGTGCCTGTCGGCGATAGGCCTCGTAGTCTCCGAACCGGCGCCGCGCTTCTCGTTCGGCTTCGTCGCGCGACAGCCCTTCGGCCTGCATCAGCTCTTCGACGCGTCCGTCGAGGTGAAAGCGCAGCTCGTCGTCGAGCGCGCGATCGGCGGGGCGGCCGCCGCCGGGAATTCGAAAGACGCGTCTCACCGCGTTGCTCCGGCCGCCGCGCCGCGCGCCTCGAGCACCAGACCGACGACGCCCGCGTAGCGCGTCCATCGCACGTGTTCGGCGGCGAGATGCTTTCGACCCATCGTGGTGAGGCGGTAGAACTTCGCCTTGCGATTTCGGTCGGTGTATCCCCAGTCGGCCTCGAGCCAGCCTTTGCTCTCCATGCGGTGGAGCGCGGGATAGAGCGCGCCTTCTTCGATCTGGAGTTGATCGTTGGTGGCGTTCTGGATCCAACGCACGACGGCAAGTCCGTGCATCGGCCCCCAGGACAGAGTCTTGAGGATGAGAAGATCGAGCGTGCCGCGAACGAGGTCGAGCTCGGGCTGGTTCATTTGAGCAGATCTCCGGTCACCGAAGACCACAAGCGATCCTTTACCTAAGGTTCTTAGGGTCAGACAGCAAGACCCGCGAAACGGTTGCCTCCAGCCTGGGGCCGATGGGGCGGTCTGTGACCCCGGCCTCACTCAACCAGTTTGGCAAGTGATGACTCACCGTCTGTTTCTCTTCCTCGCTGTACCCATGCTCGCGGCGTGCTCGGCGGCGCCGAATCTGGCGCCGGCCGACGGCGAGCTTCCTCTGGGCACGTGGGGCGGCGACAGCGCCGGGATGATCGTGAGCGATACGTCGCTCCACCTGCACGTCGGCTGCACGTTCGGCGACGTCTCGGGGAGAGTGCAAGTGAACTCGGACGGCACCTTTGACGTCTCGGGCAACTACACGCTGCACGCGTATCCCATCGCCGTCGGCCCGACCGACCCGGCGCGTTTTACGGGAAAAGTGAGCGGCGCGACCGCGACCGTCACGGCGATCATCACGGACACGGCACAGCATCAGACCGTCGTTCACGGCCCAGTGCTCGTGTCGCTGGGAGTCACGCCTCGACTCGGGCCGTGCCCGATCTGTGCGCGGCCAGTGATCACCAAATCGCTGTCGACGCGGATCGAAGAGCGCGTGGCGCGCGTTGTCGCCCGCATGCGCCGCGCGATCAGCTAGAACGAGGATTGGTCGTCGAAGGCCGGCCTGAGGTAAGATCCATCAGGCTATGAGCGACACGCGGCGCGACACCCGGCACGACCCCGGCACCGAGCGCGCGAGGGCACGCGGCGACGCCCACTCGTTCTCGCGGCGATTTACCGTTGGTTCGACGGATCTTCGCGTCGGTACCGCGGGGTGGACCGATCGGACGCTCACCGCGCACGGAGTCTTCTATCCGGACGACGCCAAAACGCCGGAGGACCGGCTGCGCTATTACGCGTCTCGGTTCGCGCTGGTGGAGGCCGACATGGGCTTCTACGCGATCCCGGACCGGGCGCTCACGGAGCGATGGGTCGAGCGCACACCCGGCGACTTCGTGTTCGACGTCAAAGGCCACGCGCTGATGACCGGCCATGCGACCGACGTCGCCCGCCTCCCGCGCCTGATTCGCGACGAGCTGCCTTCGGAGCTTGGTCCTCGCGTGTACGCCAACGACCTGCCTGAGTCGATTCAGGGCGACGTATGGCGCCTCTTTAGCGACGCCATGGCGCCACTGCATGAGTCTGGAAGACTTGGAGCGATTCTTCTCCAGTTCGCGCCTTGGGTGGTCCCAAACCGGGGAACCCCGGCCATGCTCACCAAAATCCGTGAGCGGCTCGGCGACCTTCCCGTGTCCACGGAGTTCCGCCACCCAAGCTGGCTCGCTCCTCGTCTGCGAGAGCGCCTGTGGGCCCAGCTTCGCGATCACGGGATGACCTACGTGGTCGCGGACACGCCGCCAGGCACCAAGACCAGCCTGCCCATCGTTCCCGCCGTCACGACACCGGGTTTGGCGGTCGTTCGGCTGCACGGGCGGCGAAGCGAGCTCTGGGGTGCGCGCGAGGCGACTGTCCTCGAGAAATACCGCTACCTCTACGACGCCGACGAGCTCGCCGAGTGGCTGCCGACGATTCTGGAGCTCGCCGAGGCGGCCGAACGCGTGCACGTCGTCTTCAACAATTGCTACGCGAACTACGGAACGACAAACGCGGCCGAATTGGCCGCGTTGATCGATGACACGATGAAGTGATGCGCGGAGGCTTACGCCGCGAGCTTACCCGTCGGCATCCAAATCGGAGTGCCCTTTTCGGGCTCGCCAATGCACTGATAAACAGCCGGCGGAAATCCGTAGACGCCAATCTCCAGAATGTCGCCTGCCTTCACCGTGACATGCTGGCCGAGGGCATCCACCGCGGCGACGAAGGACTCGCTCTCGATGACGCCATCTTGCCGCGAGGCCAGGCCTCGCACTGAAAAACGGAATTGGGACATTTAGTTGCCTCGCGGTTGTTTCCAGATTTTAGTACCCCTGGCGTTCCCGCCGGTTGCAGGCCGCCAGAGCCCCGCCGGTGTGTTGCGGGGTATCACGTCACCGACGAACCACGTATTTCGACCACGACACTTCTGATGCGACTTACCCGTCTTGTTCCCACGCTCGTAGCAACCGGCGCCGCGCTCGTCGTCTCCGCCGGCGCACAGCAACCGCGAACGATCACCTTCGATGACTTCGCCGCCGTCCGCGGCGTCGGCGATCCGCAACCTTCGCCCGACGGGAAGCTGGTCCTGTACGCCGTTCGCACGACGGATGTTTCCGCCAACAACCGCTCGTCTCACACGTACGTCGTTCCGGCCGCCGGCGGTTCACCGAAGCCGTTCCCCGGTGCCGACGTCTCGGCGACAGAGGCGCGCTGGTCTCCAGATGGAAAACGCGTCGCATACATCGCGAGCGGACAACTGTGGATCGCGGACGCGAGCGGCGGAACACGAAAGCAGCTCACCGATCTGAACGGCGGAGCGACCGGACCGATCTGGGCTCCGAACGGCGATCAAATCGTTTTCACGTCCGCCGTCTACCCCGACTGCACTACCGACACGTGCAATACCGCCAAAGCCAAGGCTGCGGCGGACAGCAAAGTGAAGGCGCACATCGCCGATCAGTTGATGTATCGGCACTGGAACGCCTGGGATGAGGGAACGCGGTCACATCTTTTCACGGTTTCGGTAGACGGCGGCGCGCCACGCGATCTCGTCCGCGGCGCGAAGTACGACATTCCCCCCGGCCCTTTCTGCGGAAGCGAAGGGTACGCGTGGTCACCCGACGAACGTGAGCTGGCGTACACCGCGAAGGATCAGGGGCGAAACGACGCGACGACGACGGACTTGAACGTCTACGTCATCGCGGCGACAGGCGGCGCTGCCACCGTGATCACCGGGGCAAACAAGGGCGCCGACGCGAACCCCGTGTATTCGCCCGACGGACGGTTCATCGCATATGCGTCGCAGGCGCGCGCCGGTTTCGAGTCGGATCGACAGCGGCTGATGCTCTATGATCGCACGCGGCGCGCGAGCCGCGAGCTGCTGCCCAAGTGGGACCGCAACGCAGACGCATACTTCTGGTCTCCGGACTCGAAGGTCGTCTACGTGCAGACCACCGATGCCGGACGCGACAAGCTCTATCGCGTCGACCTTTCCGCCGCGGGCGACGCGAGCGCGCCGCAGCTCGTCGTCGGTGAGCACAACAACACCGCGTTCGCGCTCTCCCACGACGGCCACACGCTCGCCTGGGTCCGCAACGCGACGCAGTTCCCGGCCGAGGTGTATGTCGCCGAGCCGTCGACGAGCGCGCCATACTCGGCTCGTTCCCTGACGCACGAGAACGACGCGCTCGTGGCGCAACTGGCGGTCAATCCCGCCGAGGATTTCTGGTTCACCGGCGCGGCGGGCGCCAAGGTCCAAGGCTTCGTCGTCAAACCGCCGAATTGGAAACCGGGAAAGAAATATCCGGCAATCCTTTTGATTCACGGCGGCCCGCAGGGCGCGTGGCTCGACGAGTGGCACGGACGCTGGAACTACCAGATGTTCGCGGCGACCGGCGCGGCGCTCATCATCATCAATCCGCGCGGTTCGACGGGATACGGGCAGAAATTCGTCGACGACGTTTCGAAAGGTTGGGGTGGAAAGGTCTACACCGACTTGATGAACGGTCTCGACGCCGCGCTCGCGAAGAATCCGTGGATCGATTCGACGGCGCTCGGCGCGGCCGGAGGGTCGTTCGGCGGCTACATGGTGGACTGGATCGCCGGCCACTCGACGCGGTTCAAGGCGCTCGTCTCTCACGCCGGGCCGTTCAATCTCGAGAACATGGCCACCGCGACCGAAGAGCTCTGGTTCCCCGATTGGGAGTACGGCGGGCCGTTCTGGAATGCGAAGGCGATGGCCACGCAGTACCGCGTTTACTCGCCGCATCTGTTCGTGAAGAACTTCAAGACTCCGACGCTGGTGACGGGTGGTGAGCTCGACTACCGCGTGCCGTATACGGAAGACCTGTCCATGTTCACGTCGCTCCAGCGAATGAACGTGCCGAGCAGACTCGTGATCTTTCCGGACGAAGGCCATTGGGTGCTCAAGCCGCAGAACCAGAAGCTGTGGTGGGGCGAGGTCCAGGGCTGGCTCGAGAAATACTTGAGCGCGAACCCGAAAGCGTGAAACAGAAACGGCGGTCGCGAACACGCGACCGCCGTTCTCCGTTCGTGCGACGGCTGACTAGTTGCCGGAGCGCACCTGGAGCCGATAACGGCCGTGGGGAGTGGTGAACGGTAACGAGACTTGGCTCCCTCCGACGGTGACGTAGTAGATCCCCGGCGTGAGTTGCGCGCGTACGCGGGAGCAGAACGGATTCGGCAGCGCGTTGATGTTGTCGCTCGTGCCTACGACTCCTATCACTGGAGAAGCGGAGCTCACAGCCAAGAACGTGTCGAGCTCGATTCCCAATCCGCACGTTCCGACGACTCCGGAGGTTTCGAACGTGTACGTCCCCGGAGTGGGGATCGGCACGCGATAGATATCGTTCACGTCGGGCATCGTGATGGTTCCAACGACGTAGCTTCCCACGGTGAGCAAATTGGCGTGCTGCGCGTCGTCGTTCGGCTCGGACTCGAACGGAAATCCGAGCGCTAGCGCGGCCGACTGCACGCCCGTGCTGACGTTGAACACGGTGGTGTTCCCGAGACCGCCGGCGACGGCGAACCGCCGCCCCGGCACTCCGATCAGCCCGTCGCCCGCCTCGTCTTCACCCGCTTGCAGGTAGTAGCTCGAGCCCGCCGTGAGCTTGGCGAACGCGAAGCTGCCGTCGGCGTTCACCGTCGTGGTGCGCACGAGCGCTCCCGTCGTCGCGTCGACGAGACGAGCGCTCGCTTGTCGCGCGGGTCCAGTCGTCTGCGTGAGCGCGTTGTAAGCGTTCACGATTCCCCACCCGAACGAATCGCTGCGCGACGAACCAGCCGGCCGCGTCGCGAACTGCTCGATGCGTGTTCGCAATTGTGCCGCGCTGAGACCTGGGTTCTTCGACAGTAAAAGCGCGGCGACGCCCGACACGAACGGCGCCGACGCCGAGGTTCCGTAGCCGATGATGAACTCGGCCGCACCCGCCTCGAAGTCCCAGCCCGGACCGATGACGCCGCCGCCGCCGTTGTCGTCGAGACGGAAATCACCGCCGGGAGCCGCGACGGAGATGTTGGTGCCGGCGTTCGTGTAGGTCGCGAGCGCGCCGTCCATTCCTACCGCGGCGACCGCCATCACGCCCGGGTACGCGGCCGGAAATGTCGGAATCTGTTCGTCGAGGCCGTCGTTGCCCGCCGACGCGACGATGAGCGAACCCGCGTTCGAGGCCGCAGTCACCGCGTCGCGCATCACCTGATCGTCGAACCCGCCGCCGAGGCTGACGTTGATGATGGGAGCCTTGCTCGTCTGCACCAGGTTGTTGTTGGCGCCGAGCGCGGGCAGTCCAGCGGCGTAGAGCATTCCTTGCGCGATGTCGAAGAATGAGCCGGAACCCATGATGTCGAGCACGCGCACCGGACGGATCTTCACGCTCCAGTTCACGCCGGCCACGCCGATGTTCTGATTGCCGATGGCGCCGATGATTCCCGAGGTCCAGAGGCCGTGGTCTCCCGCGGACACGTGGAACCAGCAGCCGGCGAAACTGTCGAAGCCGAGATCGTCGACGTCGGTGGGATCGGTGTCCGGCCCGTCGCCGTCGCCCGATGTCGTCGTGAACGGGAACGGCTTCCCGTCGTCACAGTTGATGTTCGTGGAGTCGAACGCGAATCCGTTGACGAAGTCGTACCCGTCGGTCGTGAGGTTCGGCGCGATGCTGTTGTGCTCGAAGCGCACTCCCATGTCGAGAACCGCGACCGTGACGCTCGAGCTCCCGGTCGTCACGGCCCACGCCTTCGGCAGGTCGACCATGTTCGCCGTCCACATCTGGTACGGATAGAAGTGGTCGTTGGGAATGAGCGTCGCCACGGAGCTCCGCAATGGAGTAGACGGCGCCGGCTCCCACGTTCGCGCGTTCGCCAGCGCCGATGCATTCGCGACGCGCATTGCCGGCGCGTTTCGAATCGTGAGCGTCATTTCGCGTTCGACGTACGCGACGTCGGCTTCGCCGCGAAGCGCGTTCATGACCGCGTCGATGCGGGTCGTATCGCCGACCGTGAGTCGCGCGGCCAGGATCGTCGGCGACACTTCGCTCTTGAGGATTCCGTTTCGTGAAGCGAGCGAGCCGACACGCTCGCTGAGCCGCGCGCCGGCGGACCGCGCGACCGACATCGAGCGATAGGACATCGAGCTCGCGGGCGCCAATCCCAACACGGCGCTCTTGAAGCCGATCACGATGCGGTTCGATCGGGCAGGAGCATGACTGGCGGTCGGCGATCGCGCCGCGGATGCCAGCGCGACGCGCGACGGCGAGCGCGAGAACGTGGCGCCGAACGGGTTCACGGCGATCGACGTCACCGTGCCCGTGATCGTCGAACCGTTCCCGGCGACGAACGACACCGATGCACCGCCGATCTGCGTGCTCGTCACCGTCACCACCTGCGTCCCCACCGTCGGTGACAACGTCCAGTGGATCGACGCCAGTCCGTTGTTGTCGGTCGTCGACGTCGTAGCGCTGAGCGACCCTCCGCCGACCACCGTCCACGCGAGCGGAACGCCGCTCACCGACTTTCCCGCGCCGTCGATCACGCGCACGACGAGCGCCGAGTCGAGCGCCGTCGCTACGTTGGCCGACTGGTTGTTCCCCGACACGATGACGATCGACGTCGGCGTATGCGGGATCGTCGTCGAGTCATGGCAGGCAACCAATGCGGCGGCAGACAATGCTACCGCGGTCGTCGCGCGAAGATTCATGGAGTGAGCTCGATGCGCCGCTGCGCGGCGCTAGCCTGCTGGAAGGTTGGCGAGCGGTTGCCGTATCAACTTCTAATCAATGTTCGCGGGTCACTCGCCGTAAGGCACCCAGACGTTCTTGACCTGAGTGGCCGCCCGAAGAAACTCCCTACCCTCGCCTTCGGTTCGATCGAGCCAATCGCGGCCGTACCAGGTGGCCCAAGTGCGCTTCATGTTCGACGCGGACGCCAGCTCGACGGCCTTGACCCCTTCCTGTCGGCCGAAGTACCAGACGGCCTCGACGTCGTCGTGCTCCGCCAGCACCTTCGCCAGCGCGTCCTTGTCGCCCGTCACGATGTTGATCACGCCGCCGGGAACGTCCGACGTCTCGAGCACCGAATAGAAATCGGTGGCGGCGAGTGGATGGTGCGGCGAGGGAATCACGATCGTCGTGTTGCCCGTTGCCATCGCCGGCCCGATGAGCGAGACGAGTCCGAGCAGCGGGAACTCGTCGGGACAGGCGACACCAATCACGCCGATGGGTTCGTTCATGGCGATCGACACGCCGCGTATCGGCACGCTGTGCACCGAACCGTCGTACTTGTCGGCCCACGCCGCATAGGTGAACAGACGCTCGACCGACGCGTCCACTTCGCGCTTGGCCCGGCGTCCGCCGCACTCGGTCATCTCGTCGATGCGCGAAGCGAATTCCTTGGCGCGCGCCGACAGATTCTCGGCGATGTAGTAGAGGATCTGACCGCGGTTGTGCCCGGTGGAGCGTCCCCACCCCGTCGCCGCATGCGCCGCTTCGACCGCGTTGCGAATGTCCTTGCGGTTTCCTTCCGGCGCCTCGCCGATGAACTTGCCGCTCGGTGAGAGAATCCGTCGCGTGTAGCCTTGATCGGGACGCGCTTGCTTGCCGGCAATGAACAGCTTGGGAGTACGATCAACGGCCGGTCCCTGGTCTCCAGTCTCCGGCCTCCGGGGAGCGGCGAGAGAGTCAACCGAGGCGTTCGCGGTATTTCCGGTGGCCGGAGACCGGTGGCCGGTCACCGCTTTCAGGTATTCCCACATCCCTTCACGCCCGCCTTCCCTCCCGAACCCACTCTCTCGGTAGCCGCCGAAGCCGGCGGCGGCATCGAACAGATTCGTCGAATTCACCCAGACGACGCCGGCCTTGATCTTCGGCGCGACGTCGAGCGCGAGGTTGATGCTCTCGGTCCATACGCTGGCAGCGAGCCCGTACGGCGTGTTGTTCGCCAGCGCGACCGACTCGTCGGGCGTACGGAAGGTCATCGTCACGAGCACCGGCCCGAAGATCTCGACCTGCGCGATCGTCGACGACGGCTGGACGTCGGTGAAGAGCGTCGGCGGATAGAAGTAGCCCTCGGTGGGGCACGCCCACGACGGCTGCCACATGGTCGCGCCTTCTTCGACGCCCTGCTTCACCAGGTCGCGAATGCGCTCGAGCTGCGCCGGCGCCACGATCGCGCCCATGTCCACCGCTTTGTCGAGCGGCGCGCCGAGTCGAAGCTTTTCCATTCGCGCGCGCAGCTTGTTCACGAGTCGGTCGGCGACGCCCTCCTGCACGAGCAGCCGTGAACCGGCGCAGCACACCTGGCCCTGGTTGAACCAGATCGCGTCGACGACGCCTTCGACGACGCTGTCGAGATCCGCGTCGTCGTAAACGATGAACGGGCTCTTTCCGCCGAGCTCGAGGCTCAGCTTCTTGCCGGAGCCGGCGGTCGCGCGCCGGATGATGCGGCCCACTTCGGTCGAACCGGTGAACGCGATCTTGTCGACGTCCGGATGCTCGACGATCGCCGCGCCCGTGGAACCGTCGCCGGTGAGGATGTTGACCACGCCGGGCGGTAGCGCGGCGTGTTCTATAATCTCGGCGAACGCCAGCGCGGTCATCGGCGTGAATTCGGCCGGCTTGAGAATCACCGTATTACCGGCCGCTAATGCGGGCGCGATCTTCCAGGCGAGCATGAGCAGCGGGAAGTTCCACGGAATGATCTGTCCGACGACACCCACCGCTTCATAGCCGGCGAACTCGGTGTCGATCAGCTGCGCCCAGCCCGCGTGATGGTAGAAATGTCGGGCGACGAGCGGGATGTCGATGTCGCGCGTCTCGCGAATCGACTTGCCGTTGTCCATGCTCTCGAGCACTGCGAGCAGCCGCGAGTGCTTCTGGACGCCGCGCGCGAGCGCGTAGAGGTAGCGCGCGCGCGCATGTGGCGAGAGCGCCTTCCATTTGGGAAGCGCGGCGCGAGCGGCACGAACCGCGGCGTCGACGTCGGCTGCCGTTCCGTTGGTGACTCGCGCGATCGTCTTGGCCGTGGAGGGATTGATCACCTCGAACATCGAAGCCGGCTCGGTCCACGCGCCGTCGATGTAATGCCCGAACACGCGTTCATGCTTACCGAGCCAGGCGAGCGCTTCCTTGTCGCTCTCCGGCGCCGGCCCGTACTCCATCGTTTGGAAGATCTCGGCGACGTTGGTCATTCTCAGAGGGAGGAGTGCGAGGGCGGGGTGCGGAGGCCTGAGACGCGGACGACGTGAGGTGTAGTTCTAGTGGAAGGTCACCGCGCGCCTCACTCCTTGCGGTTCCCCGTACACCGCCGCCGCACGCGTCCCTCGTGCTACGGCATCGGTTGGTGGTGTGCCGCGGCGTACCGTCCGGTCACGAAATGCTCGAGCTGCCGTTCGATGTCGGTAAGGAGCGAGCTGGCGCCGAAGCGGAAGAGATCGGCGCGAAGCCACCGGTCGCCCAGCTCTTCTTTCATCAAGTACAAATACTCGAGCGCGTTCTTGGCGGACCGAATCCCGCCCGCCGGCTTGAAGCCGACAGCGTAGCCGGTGCGCTCGAAGTACTCGCGAATCATTCGGCACATGACGACACCGAAAGGAAGCGTCGCGTTCACGCCTTCCTTGCCGGTCGACGTCTTGATGAAGTCTGCGCCCGCTTGCATCGCCACCACGCTCGCGCGCGCGACGTTGCCCAGCGTCGCCAGCTCACCGGTTGCGAGAATCGCTTTCATGTGCGCGTCACCGCACGCTTCGCGGAAGCGTTTGACCTCGTCGTACAGCGCCTCGTAGTTGCCGGTGAGCACGTGCGCTCGCGTGATGACGATGTCGATCTCCCGGGCGCCGGCGGCAACGCTCGCGCGAATCTCCTGAACGCGCTGATCGATCGGGCTGAGCCCCGCCGGAAATCCCGTGGATACGGCCGCGACCGGAATGTTCGATCCCGCCAACGCGTCGACCGCCGTCGGGACGAGTGAGTGGTAGACGCACACCGCGCCGACGCGAACGCCGAGCTGCCGCACGCCCAACGAGTGCGCGATGTCGTCGCGCAATGGATGGCGCGCTTTGGCGCACAGTCGTCGCACGTTGCCAGGCGTGTCATCGCCCGACAGCGTCGTGAGGTCGATCAGCGTGATGGCGCGGAGCAGCCACGCGGCCTGCCATTCCTTCTTCACCGTACGGCGCGTCGGAATCGTCGCGGCTCGGCGTTCGACGGCACTTCGATTCACCCGAATCGCCCGCACGACGTCCAGATCGAGCGCCATGCCCGGATTCCGCTCGACATGATCCGTCGGCAGCGGCCGCGGCGTGGTGACGAGCGTGAGGGTGGGCTTGGCGGAGGCGGGCGCGGTCATCGTCGCTCCAATGTACGTCCGGGTTTCAAGAACGGTAGAACGATGCGAAACCCCTATGGAGCGGAGCCCCGCTGGGGAGGCAACACGGTCACGGGAGCCAGCTTGACCGCACCCAGAACCGGCTCCAGAACGCGAGCGTCCCCGGTCACGACTATCACCAGGTGGGCGACGTCCACGTGGCGCGCTGCCGCCAACTTTAGGTCGGCCAAAGTGACGGATGACATCCGTGAGGCATACCGCTCGAAGAAATCGAGCGGCAGCCTGTCACGCGCGATCTCCACGAGCCGGGTCACGATCGAATCCGGCCCATCGATGCGGGACGGCAGCACCCCCACTCGAGCTGAGCGTACGGCGTCGAGCTCTCCGGCGGTTGGCGGACGCGTCGTGCGCAACTCGCGCAGAATCCGGAGCCACTCGGCGAGAGCGCTATCCGCCTTTTGAGCGCTCACATTGGCGCTCCCGACGAACGCGCCTTCAGCCCCCGCGTGCCGCCAGGTGAGACCCGTGGTGCTCGAGTAAATGAACGAGCGCTTCTCGCGAAGGGTCTCCTGGAGTCGAGCGGTCGCGACCGCCGCGAACGCCTCCGTGGCGACCGCGTCGGAATCGGTACGGGACGGTCCGACGGCTCCGACATACAGGTATGCCTGCGTCCCGGCGTTCGGCACGTCCTGCAGATAGATGTGGGTGTCGCGAGCGGTGACCGCCTTGACCTCGGCGTCGCGCGGTGACGACGTGGCCTGCCATCCGCCAAACGTTCGTGTGGCGGCGTCGAGTGCGGCCGAATCGGTCACATCGCCGGCGATTGCCAATGTTGTCGTCGGCGGCGTGAAGAATCGGCCGTAGAAGGCGATGACGTCCGCGCGACTGATCGATGCGACCGTCGCCTCAGTTGGAATCAGCGACCGGACGAACGGATCGTTCGCCCCATACACCAACGAGTAGAACAAGCGGCGCGGGATCGTGACCGGCGCCTGCGCGATTCGCCGCGCCGCGGCCAGTTGCGCGGTCTTTCGCCGCTCGATCGACGTCGAGTCGAACGCAGGCTTCGTGAGCATTTCGGACATGAGGCCGAGAGCGGGCACGAAGGCCGACGAGACCGTGGTGAAGCCGGTTGGAACGATCGCGGTTCCGAGAGCCGCCGCCGCGGCCGCGAGCTCGTCTGGACTCCGCGTGGTCGACCCTTCGCCCAAAGCGCCGAGCGTCACATCGTAGAGACCCTCCTTGCCTGGCGGGTCCGACGTCGAATCCGCGCCGACGATCGCGCGCACGGCGACGACCGGAATGGAGTGATCTTCGACGACGAGTAGGCGGAGTCCGTTCGGGAGTCTGTGGGCCCGAATCGTCGGAAATTTGAACGGCGCCGCGCGCGGTGCCACCGGTTGCGCAGCGCGATCGACCCGCTGGCAAAGCGCCGGTCCGGCCAGGGCGAGTCCGAAGAGACCGAGCGAGAATCTCATGGACGCGCCGCGGCGGGGCCCGCGGAACCAGGAGGCCTCGTCACGTTGGTGTACGGCGCGTTCGGCTTGCTAATCAATTCCAGTTTGCCGCCCGGGACGAGGCTCATCACGACGCGCGCCTGCGTCAGATAGCGGCGAGCGACGGCTTGTACATCCGCCGAAGTCAGAGCGAGGGCAGCGTTGTTCTGCGAAGCGTACGACGAGGGGTTACCCGTGAACACCTCGTCATGCGCGAGCGTGTCGGCGCGGGCGACGTGAAGCTGGAGCGAGGTCGATGCATTCACGCCGTTGAACGCATTGAATCGCTCGATTTCTTCGCTCGTCGCCGGCGTCGTCGTCTCGAGCGAAGCGATCGTGCTGTCCACCAACTCCTCGATCGCCGTCATCGACGCGCCGGCGTTCGGAACGACGACAATCTCGAACACGCCGGACTTCTCGAAGTCATGGTTGTCGGCGGTGACGCTCGATGCGAGCTGCCGGTCGTGGACGAGCAGTTTGGATAGACGGCCGAATCGCGGAAGGGACAGCACCGACGCGAGCGCCAACGCAGCCATGCGATCGGGACTTCCATACGAGGCGCCCCGCCAGGCGATGTGAAGCCTCGTTTGGTTGGCGCGCGCATCCTCGAGCACGAGGCGACGCTCCGCGCGGGGGGTAGGCGCTTCGACGTTCAGGTCCGCACGCGTGACCAGCGGGCCGTTGGAAATCGCCGCGAAGTACTTCTCGACCAGCGAGCGAGCCGCGGGCGTGTCGAAATCGCCGCTGATCGCCAACACGGCGTTGTTCGGCGTGTAGTACGGAGCGCACTTTGCTCGCAGCGCGGCCGGCGTGACGGTGGCCGACGCAGCGTTCTGCGAGAGTGGCTCGAGGTGATATGGATGGCCGTCTGGAAAGAGCGAGCCCGGAATGAGCTCTCGATACACGCCGAACGGCACGTTGTCGACGTTCTGCCTTCGCTCTTGTTCGACAAGTCGTCCTACGGCGGCGACGCGCTGCGAATCGGCCAGCGCCAGCGGTGCCGCCATGCGGTCCGATTCGGTCCATAGTACAGTCTCGAGCTCATTGCTCGGGACCGTGATGAAGAACTTGGTCACATCCTCGGTCGTCTGGCCGCCCGACGTTCCGCCGAGCGAGCGATAGAAGGCCTGCTGCGGTTGACTCAGATGCGGCGAACCCTGCGAGCTCAGGTGCTCGCAGAGGTGGACCAGTCCGGGCCGGCCCGGGTCGTCGTCCTTCGACCCGACGTGATACCAAACCTGCACGCTGACGATGGGCGTCGCGTGGTCCTCATTGAGGATCGCGACGAGTCCGTTTGGCAGCGTGAATCGCGTGTAGGCGAGAGGGCGGAGCGGAGCGAGCGGAGCCGTCGACTGCGCTCCGACCGAGCCCCGCGCCAACGGGCCGAGCAATAGCTCGGCGGCGCAGAAAAATGGGAACAATCGCCCTGCCCGGTTCATACATTCAAGATACCAAAACCCACCCTCCTCCACCCCGTCCTGCCTCACATGATCTCTCGATCCGCTTTCCTATTCGG
>Ga0157372_10003233_pt1 | contig 17604 bp, 5 predicted proteins | sample C55metaG_FD_115307 | JGI IMG/M metagenome (GOLD analysis project Ga0157372, IMG submission 115307) | Corn rhizosphere microbial communities from Kellogg Biological Station, Michigan, USA - C5-5 metaG | ecosystem: Host-associated > Plants > Roots > Rhizosphere > Soil | place: USA: Michigan... | reverse complement strand
TCCTGCAAGTTGCTGGTTCAGCCGTTAGGCCATTGACCAAAATTCCTCACTGCTGTACTACACGCACTGGGGTTTTTTCAGACCCAGTGTGGTCAATAGACCTCTCAGTCCTGACTACGGACATAAGCTAAATATGCCATTACCATACTTACTACTTATCCGATGGTTATTAATAATCAACTAAGAGCGAAATACTATTTCTTTTTTACAAATACTATTCATATCATTAACTTTCTTTTTATCTGATCTTTTCAATTGAACAGATCAATTGAATCGATATTTAGATTTTTTTGTAAATAACTGAATAATAAACTGTAATTATAAGGGATTTATTTTGCCTTACTCCTAGGTAGCGATAATACCACTTACTCACCTGTACACCACTTCAATATACATAATTAATACAAATTAAATATTGACGTTCGATTAGCATGTGTCAAGCATTTGCATAGCGTTCAATCAGAGCCATCATCAAACTCAAATAATACAAAAATTGTATAATTGTAATATAGTTGTATAACTATATTGCTTTTTCGATAAATTATTATTTATCTATATACCTCACCCGAGAATCGAACTCAGATCCAGATATTAGAAGTATCCCATTCTACCATTGAACTAGTGAGGAACACATTTATATAAATATAATTTTATGTTATAATTTTATTAAATGAAAAATATAGTTATATATTTTATTATTCATTTTGAGTATACTCATAACATTACTATTATATAGTATAATAAGTAGAATGTTATTCTACCCTTTTTATTTAATAGACTATTTTTTGGTTTAATAAAAAATTATTTATCTTATAACATTATATATGAATGCATAATATATTTAGTTTTTGTTAAATATACTACTATTAAATTATAGAACACTCAACTTTTTTAAATTTTTTTAATGGTAATTTTTAAATTAAAGGAAATTTTATAGTATCCTCATCCCTCTTGTACAATTAAAGTACAATTAAAGTACAATCAATGTTATATTTTTTATTAGAACTAATTTATTTTTCATTGTAATCAACAAGTATATCAAAAATAAACACGATATCATAACTAACTAGATTATAAGAATAAAAATTTATATATTTAGGTCTAAGTAATTCATTAATCATGTTTAATACAATCTCACTAGAATTATACTTATCTCTAAAATAAATTCATATTCCTTTTTTTATAAAACCTAATAGTAGAGGCTTTACTATCCTTGTTTATTCTATAGAAGTTGTATTGATTCTATAAACATAGAAAAAAGTATTTTTACACTATCTAATAGTAGAGCTATTACCATAATTTTATAGAAATCATATTTCTACTTTATTGATAGAAAAAAGGGGAAATGGGTAGAAATTGTATTTTGGGTGTGTTTATAAATAAAGACCGCGTATTATGAAATTTTTTTACAAAATTATGTTAAATTTAAATAGAAGTAATTTTCAAGCACACCCTTTTCATTTAGTATCTCCTTCTCCATGACCTTTATATACATCCATTAGCTTATTAAGCCTTACAACATCTGCAGTTTTATCTTTCCATGGATTCGAGTATGCAGTATATAATTTATTCCTAAGTTTAACAGTACTAATACTATCAATGTCTTTCTGATTTAGAGATATAATAGCAGAAGGTACTTATATAGGTCATCATACTTTAGCTGTACAAAGAGGGCTGAACATGGGTGTTGCTTTATTTATAGTATCTGAAGCTTTATTCTTCTTAGCTATATTTTGAACATTTTTCCATAGCGCTCTTTCTCCTGCAGTAGAATTAGGTGCCATGTGACCACCAATGGGTATAGAAGCTATTGATCCTTTTGAATTACCATTAATAAATACAGTTATTCTTCTTTCTTCAGGGTTTACTGTAACATATGGGCATCATTTCTTAATTAACGGTAAAAGAAGTAAAGCCTTATATGGTTTATTATATACAGTTATATTAGCAATTATTTTTACAGCATTACAAGGTGTTGAATATTCAGTATCATCATTCACTATTTCAGATGGTGCTTTTGGATCATGTTTTTACTTTGGGACAGGGTTCCACGGATTTCATGTTATAATTGGTACAGCCTTTTTAGCGGTTGGTTTATGACGTGTATTAGCATACCATGTTACAAACAATCATCATTTAGGGTTAGAAGCTGGAATTCTTTACTGACATTTTGTTGATGTTGTATGATTATTCTTATTTGTTTCTATATACTATTGAGGATCTTAAGTAAAATGGCTAGGTTAACCCTTTAGCTAATTGATTCTTTTTATAAGAAAAATGAAAATAAAAAAGAATCAATTGATCCCTTTTTTATAAGAATAATGAAAGCAAGAAAGTACCTTATTGATAAGGTACTGCTGTGAGTTCGAATCTCTCTATTCTTAGCTATGTTATTTAATTCATTAATATTATTACTATTATCTAATTCAATTACATCTAGACGAGACAAATCCATTTTGTATTCAAGAATAACAATTACAATTTTACTTATTTCAACTATTATAGCTTATGATAATTTATCTCTTTTATTCTTAGCTAAAGGTGTAGGTATATTTGGAGGGTTATTCTATACTACAGCCACTACAAATTCTTTTCATATTTTTATATTTTTAATATCTAGCGCTATCTTATTATTAACTTCTTTCTATCCTAGAAAAGTTTGGTTAAAAGAATATAGTTCACCAAGTAAACTTTTATTTACAAATTTAATCTATTATGGTACCTTAATAACAAATAAAATGGGAGAACAATTTAAAATTATTGAATATTCATTAATTATCTTATTTATTGTTACAGGAAGTGTTTTTTTAATATCTACAAGTGATCTGGTATCTATATTTCTTTCAATAGAGTTACAAAGTTATGGACTATATTTACTATCTACCATATATAGAGATTCAGAACCTGCAACATCAGGAGGTCTTATGTATTTTTTACTAGGAGGATTATCATCTTGTTTTATATTATTAAGTACAGCTTTACTTTATGCAAATTCAGGTACTACAAACTTAGATAGCTTATATATAATAACTAGTATATCAAACGCTAGTAAAGATCATCTTACAGGTTTACTATATTGATATAAACCATATTATATTCATATAAGTTTACTATTTATGGCAGTAGGATTTTTATTTAAAGTTTCAGCTGCACCATTTCATTTCTGAAGTCCTGATGTATATGATTCTATACCTACTATTGTTACAACTTTTGTTGCTATAATAGCAAAAATTTCTATATTTATTTTTTTATTAGAATTAGTTCATTATACGGGTAAATCTATATTCGATATGGATTTTTCTTGAACAACAAGTTTACTATTTAGTTCTCTTTTATCTCTAGTGATAGGAACAGTTGTGGGATTAACACAGTCTAGAATAAAAAGACTTTTTGCCTTTAGTACTATATCACATGTAGGGTTTATACTTTTAGGGTTAAGTATACATACTGTTGAATCAACACAAGCCTTTATGTTCTACTTAATTCAGTATTCTATTTCTAACCTAAATGCTTTTATGCTAATTATAACTATTGGTTATTCTTTATATTGTTATGCGTATAATGATAACTCTACAAATAACGTTAAAGAAACAAATAGTAAGGAAATTACTGGTAACGAAAGTAATGAAAAAAGTGGTAATCTACAAGACATAAATAACTCACCTATTCAACTTATTGATCAGTTAAAAGGATATTACTATATAAATCCTATTTTAGCATTGAGTTTAGCAATCACTTTATTTTCTTTTGCCGGTATTCCTCCTTTAATAGGATTTTTTGGAAAACAGATGATTTTAAGTGCAGCTATTGATAACGGTTATATATTTATGTCGTTAGTTGCTATACTAACAAGTGTTATAAGCGCTGTATATTATTTAGCCATAATAAAACAAATTTTTTTTGATAAAAATGATTATACTTTAGACGAGGAACTAAATAGTTTCACTGCCGATGGTTTAATTTCTGAAAAAAATACTGTTATTAAAGAAGTAAAATTTAAAATTAATAATATTGTTTTATCAAGTTCATTAAGTTTATCTATTTCAATAATAACATTAGTAATCACATTATTTATTTTTATACCTGAAGAATTATTAAGCCTAGCTAATATATTAGCATTATTACTTTTTAATATATAAATGACAAGTACAACTTTTTTTATTGTATTTATACCTATATTAGCCATTTTATTATTAGCTATTAACTTATTATTAGCACCTCATAACCCATACCAAGAAAAAGATAGTGCCTTTGAATGTGGGTTTAAATCCTTCTTAGGACAAAATAGAACTGAATTCAGCATTTCATTCTTTATTTTTGGACTTTTATTTTTACTTTTTGATTTGGAAATTTTATTAGTTTATCCATATAGTGTGAGTAGTTACACTAACGATGTTTATGGTTTAGTAATTATGATGGTATTTTTTGTATTACTAACCTTAGGTTTTATCTTTGAGTTAGGTAAAAATGCATTAACAATAGATAGTAGACAAACTTCATCTTATGACAAAGAAGAATTATCTACACCACACGCATATGTAGGTACAATAAACCATGGAATAGATAGTATTTCAATAAGTACGGCTGCGTCTAATATGGCTATGAATTATCAACTGTTACTAGAAATACTTAAAAGTCCTATAACATATTTGATTCTTATCATACTAGCAAGTCTTGTATATTATAGTTCTAATAAGAATAATGATAATAAGAATAAAGATAAGAAGAATGATAAGGATACTACATGAAACTGAAAAGTATTATCTCCTTTTAAATTTAGACCTCAACCATGCCGGCATCCATGAATTCTTAGAAAACCAATGTATGGAGATCAAGACTTTCAAACTTACAAAGATGTTACGTGCTCAAATGGTGTACCAGTTATGCCTAGTCTAGAACATAACAGAGGTACAAGATGTGATATTTGTCATTCCAACTTTTGTGCTAATCCCGCCTGCCCTTGTAAAAATCCTCCAGCTAGTACTGGGGCGTAATAATAGGCATTTTCTTTTTGTGTTTACCTTAGCTGCATTTTACATGTAGCAAATTCTTATAATTACAGGTTTTTATTATTTTTTTAATAAAAATAAATGAAATAATAAATTTACTATAATTTAAATGAAATGAATTTTAGAATTCATTTTATTCAAAAAAAAAAGGGAAATGTTGCATACGGCTATGCATTTTGATTGCAGATCATAAATATAAGGTTCAATTCCTTCATATCCCTAAAATAGCTGTATAAAATCATAGAAAAATCTATTAGTAAATTCCAATTCTAAAAAGAAACTTTTCTTTCTTTTGCTTATTTTATAAAAAGTTTCCTATCTATTAAATGTTCCTATCAATTCTTTGCAAAATGTCCTTATAGATTGTATATTACAAATATTCCTTATAGATTTTTTATTACAAAAAATTTCTATCTATTTTTTTATTACAAATAATCTCTATCCATTATTTATAAAATTTATGTCTATTCTATAGACAATTGATCTGATTCTTTAAAATATGCTTGTTAGCTCTTAGCTCAATGTAATTTTAGGATCTGTTTTTTAAACTTTAACATGTTGTATTTTCCAACAATTATTTCTGTTCTTGAAGTATTGGCTGTTACTGTACCTGTTTTATTAACAGTAGCTTATGTAACCGTAGCTGAAAGAAAAACTATGGCTAGTATGCAAAGAAGATTAGGACCTAATGCCGTAGGTTGATACGGTCTACTTCAAGCATTTGCCGATGCTTTAAAACTTTTATTAAAAGAATATGTTTCTCCTACACAGGCCAATATAGCATTGTTTTTTCTAGGTCCTATAATAACTTTAACTTTTTCACTTTTAGGGTATGCTGTAGTACCTTATGGTCCCGGTTTAGTGTTATTAGATTATAACATAGGTATCCTATATATGCTGGCTATGTCCTCATTAGCTACATATGGTATATTATTAGCAGGATGATCCGCTAATTCTAAATATGCATTTTTAGGATCAGTTAGAAGTACAGCTCAATTAATTAGTTATGAATTGATTTTAAGCTCAGCTATACTTTTAGTAGTATTATTAGCAGGTAGTTTAGATATAACTGTTATTATAGAAGCTCAAAGAGCTACTTGATATGTAATACCTTTATTTCCTATATTTATAGTATTCTTTATAGGATCAATTGCAGAAACAAATAGACCTCCCTTTGATTTAGCAGAGGCTGAATCTGAATTGGTTAGTGGATTTATGACAGAACATTCTGCTGTTATTTTCGTATTCTTTTTTTTAGCTGAATATGCCAGTATTATTTTAATATGTATTTTTAATAGCATTTTATTTTTAGGTGGTTATTTATTTGATTTTAACTATTATTTATATCCTTATTTTTATCTATTGCAATATATTGCAGGTGATAGTTATATGTATCTAACCGATAATGAAACTAATTTTAATGTAATTGATTTTGATAATTATAATTCCATAATAGGAACAACTATAGGAGGTATAGTAATAGGGGTTAAAGCTTGTATAATGGTATTTGTTTTTATATGAGCTAGAGCTTCTTTCCCTAGAATACGTTACGATCAACTTATGTCTTACTGTTGAACTATTTTATTACCAATAGTAATTGCATTCATTATATTAGTTCCATGTATATTATATAGTTTCGAAATTATGCCTTGTAATATACCTTTATTATAAAGTTTTTAAATGAAAAGATATTATATCATTATTTATAGAATTATAATTTAAATGTGTTATAATTTAACTATTTTATATAACATTAAAAAAAAAATATGCAACTTCTTTTCTTATAAAAGAAAGAAATCCTTCTATATAGAAGAATCAATGGGAGAAGATTTTTTTTAATAAAGCCCATTGAAAATAAGAAAACTATATTTGTATGTAATTTAACATACAAAAAATCAAATGAACTTTTCACTTTAGAATTAAAGTGATTTATATAATTTTTATTTTCTTTGCCCTAAATAATTAGGGGGAGGGAAGTAATCATACAAAAATTTTTTACCTTATTATAAATATGGTGTTATAAAAATAGGTTGGTATATTACCAATCTCTATACAATAGAGGAACTTATAGAATAGACTTTTTTTAAAATGTTATTATCATCTTTACTTTTAACTCCTATAGTAGGTGTACTTTCCATTTTAGTCACTAAAGACAGTGGAATTTCATTAAGAAATATTAAATGAATAGCTTTAACTACATCAATTGTAAACTTTTTAATTTCTTTAGTAATATTTATATTATTTGATTTTAGTACAAATCAATTTCAATTTGTACAAGAATATCATGAAATAAGTTATTTTGATTTTTATTTAGGTGTGGACGGTTTATCAATATATTTCATATTATTAACTACATTAATCATTCCTATTTCCTTAGTATCTAATTGAAAATCAATCACAAAACAGGTAGAATCTTATGTTATCATAATTTTATTGTTAGAAACTCTTCTTTTAGCGGTTTTCTTGGTATTAGATATTTTACTATTTTACATATTTTTTGAAAGTATTTTACCTCCATTATTTATATTAATAGGTATATTTGGGTCAGATAATAGAGTAAAGGCTAGTTTTTATCTATTCTTATACACATTATTGGGTTCTTTATTTCTATTACTATCTATATTAGCAATGTCATCTATTATGAGTACTACGGATTTTGATACAATTTTTAAAGGAAATTTCCTTTATTTAACACAGCTTTTTTTATTTTATGGTATTTTTATAGCTTTTGCCGTAAAAACTCCTACAATATTTTTAAACACTTGACTTTTAAAGGCTCACGTTGAATCTCCTTTAGGAGGAAGTATTATTTTAGCAGCAATTGTTCTTAAATTAAGTTTATACGGTATATTAAGATTAATTTTACCTATATTACCTAAAGCTTATATGGAATATACTTACATAATATTTTTAATAGGTGTTATTACTATAGTATATGCTAGTCTTAGTACATTAAGAACAATAGATATTAAAGAACTTATAGCATATAGTTCTGTTTCTCATGCTGCCGTGTATCTTTTAGGTGTATTTAGTAATAATATACAAGGTATTGAAGGTGCTATTAACTTAGGGTTAGCTCACGGATTGGTGTCACCTGGTTTATTTATTTGCGCAGGAGGTGTATTATATGATAGATCTCATACAAGAGTAATTTCTTATTATAGAGGAGTTACTCAAGTAATGCCATTATTTGCTATACTATTCTTTATATTATGTCTTGCAAATTGTGGAGCTCCTTTATCGTTAAATTTCATAGGAGAATTTTTATCATTATATGGAGTATTTGAAAGATCATCGTTATTTGGTGTATTTGCCAGCTCTTCTATAATCTTTTCTGCAGCATATACAATATACATGTATCAAAGAATAGCATTTGGAGGTGCTTATTCAAGAATGTTTAATTTTAGCATACCAGATTTAACTAAAAGAGAATTTACAATATTATTCATTTTAGTTATACCTACGGTATTCTTTGGAATTTACCCTAGTCCTATACTAGATGCAATTCATTACTCAGTTTCAACTTTAATTTATTGTTTTGATTTTAATGTTATTAGTTAAATAAATATTTTATACCGATAGAAAAAGACTGGTGAATGATTTCTATACTTTATACTATCTAATTTAACTAGATATACTGTAGCTTTATTATTCTATATGGTATATTTAAGGTATATTTCTATCTGATTTCCATATATAAATATATACAACTTCTTTTTTTTAAGAAAGAAATCCTTCTATACAGAAGAATCAATGGGAGAAGATTTTTTTAAAGCCCGTTATAATATATATTAATATATATTATAACGGGCTTTAAAAAAATCTTCTCCCATTGATTCTTCTGTATAGAAGGATTTCTTTCTTAAAAAAAAGAAGTTGTATATATTTATATATGGAAATCAGATAGAAATATACCTTAAATATACCATATAGAATAATAAAGCTACAGTATATCTAGTTAAATTAGATAGTATAAAGTATAGAAATCATTCACCAGTCTTTTTCTATCGGTATAAAATATTTATTTAACTAATAACATTAAAATCAAAACAATAAATTAAAGTTGAAACTGAGTAATGAATTGCATCTAGTATAGGACTAGGGTAAATTCCAAAGAATACCGTAGGTATAACTAAAATGAATAATATTGTAAATTCTCTTTTAGTTAAATCTGGTATGCTAAAATTAAACATTCTTGAATAAGCACCTCCAAATGCTATTCTTTGATACATGTATATTGTATATGCTGCAGAAAAGATTATAGAAGAGCTGGCAAATACACCAAATAACGATGATCTTTCAAATACTCCATATAATGATAAAAATTCTCCTATGAAATTTAACGATAAAGGAGCTCCACAATTTGCAAGACATAATATAAAGAATAGTATAGCAAATAATGGCATTACTTGAGTAACTCCTCTATAATAAGAAATTACTCTTGTATGAGATCTATCATATAATACACCTCCTGCGCAAATAAATAAACCAGGTGACACCAATCCGTGAGCTAACCCTAAGTTAATAGCACCTTCAATACCTTGTATATTATTACTAAATACACCTAAAAGATACACGGCAGCATGAGAAACAGAACTATATGCTATAAGTTCTTTAATATCTATTGTTCTTAATGTACTAAGACTAGCATATACTATAGTAATAACACCTATTAAAAATATTATGTAAGTATATTCCATATAAGCTTTAGGTAATATAGGTAAAATTAATCTTAATATACCGTATAAACTTAATTTAAGAACAATTGCTGCTAAAATAATACTTCCTCCTAAAGGAGATTCAACGTGAGCCTTTAAAAGTCAAGTGTTTAAAAATATTGTAGGAGTTTTTACGGCAAAAGCTATAAAAATACCATAAAATAAAAAAAGCTGTGTTAAATAAAGGAAATTTCCTTTAAAAATTGTATCAAAATCCGTAGTACTCATAATAGATGACATTGCTAATATAGATAGTAATAGAAATAAAGAACCCAATAATGTGTATAAGAATAGATAAAAACTAGCCTTTACTCTATTATCTGACCCAAATATACCTATTAATATAAATAATGGAGGTAAAATACTTTCAAAAAATATGTAAAATAGTAAAATATCTAATACCAAGAAAACCGCTAAAAGAAGAGTTTCTAACAATAAAATTATGATAACATAAGATTCTACCTGTTTTGTGATTGATTTTCAATTAGATACTAAGGAAATAGGAATGATTAATGTAGTTAATAATATGAAATATATTGATAAACCGTCCACACCTAAATAAAAATCAAAATAACTTATTTCATGATATTCTTGTACAAATTGAAATTGATTTGTACTAAAATCAAATAATATAAATATTACTAAAGAAATTAAAAAGTTTACAATTGATGTAGTTAAAGCTATTCATTTAATATTTCTTAATGAAATTCCACTGTCTTTAGTGACTAAAATGGAAAGTACACCTACTATAGGAGTTAAAAGTAAAGATGATAATAACATTTTAAAAAAAGTCTATTCTATAAGTTCCTCTATTGTATAGAGATTGGTAATATACCAACCTATTTTTATAACACCATATTTATAATAAGGTAAAAAATTTTTGTATGATTACTTCCCTCCCCCTAATTATTTAGGGCAAAGAAAATAAAAATTATATAAATCACTTTAATTCTAAAGTGAAAAGTTCATTTGATTTTTTGTATGTTAAATTACATACAAATATAGTTTTCTTATTTTCAATGGGCTTTATTAAAAAAAATCTTCTCCCATTGATTCTTCTATATAGAAGGATTTCTTTCTTTTATAAGAAAAGAAGTTGCATATTTTTTTTTTAATGTTATATAAAATAGTTAAATTATAACACATTTAAATTATAATTCTATAAATAATGATATAATATCTTTTCATTTAAAAACTTTATAATAAAGGTATATTACAAGGCATAATTTCGAAACTATATAATATACATGGAACTAATATAATGAATGCAATTACTATTGGTAATAAAATAGTTCAACAGTAAGACATAAGTTGATCGTAACGTATTCTAGGGAAAGAAGCTCTAGCTCATATAAAAACAAATACCATTATACAAGCTTTAACCCCTATTACTATACCTCCTATAGTTGTTCCTATTATGGAATTATAATTATCAAAATCAATTACATTAAAATTAGTTTCATTATCGGTTAGATACATATAACTATCACCTGCAATATATTGCAATAGATAAAAATAAGGATATAAATAATAGTTAAAATCAAATAAATAACCACCTAAAAATAAAATGCTATTAAAAATACATATTAAAATAATACTGGCATATTCAGCTAAAAAAAAGAATACGAAAATAACAGCAGAATGTTCTGTCATAAATCCACTAACCAATTCAGATTCAGCCTCTGCTAAATCAAAGGGAGGTCTATTTGTTTCTGCAATTGATCCTATAAAGAATACTATAAATATAGGAAATAAAGGTATTACATATCAAGTAGCTCTTTGAGCTTCTATAATAACAGTTATATCTAAACTACCTGCTAATAATACTACTAAAAGTATAGCTGAGCTTAAAATCAATTCATAACTAATTAATTGAGCTGTACTTCTAACTGATCCTAAAAATGCATATTTAGAATTAGCGGATCATCCTGCTAATAATATACCATATGTAGCTAATGAGGACATAGCCAGCATATATAGGATACCTATGTTATAATCTAATAACACTAAACCGGGACCATAAGGTACTACAGCATACCCTAAAAGTGAAAAAGTTAAAGTTATTATAGGACCTAGAAAAAACAATGCTATATTGGCCTGTGTAGGAGAAACATATTCTTTTAATAAAAGTTTTAAAGCATCGGCAAATGCTTGAAGTAGACCGTATCAACCTACGGCATTAGGTCCTAATCTTCTTTGCATACTAGCCATAGTTTTTCTTTCAGCTACGGTTACATAAGCTACTGTTAATAAAACAGGTACAGTAACAGCCAATACTTCAAGAACAGAAATAATTGTTGGAAAATACAACATGTTAAAGTTTAAAAAACAGATCCTAAAATTACATTGAGCTAAGAGCTAACAAGCATATTTTAAAGAATCAGATCAATTGTCTATAGAATAGACATAAATTTTATAAATAATGGATAGAGATTATTTGTAATAAAAAAATAGATAGAAATTTTTTGTAATAAAAAATCTATAAGGAATATTTGTAATATACAATCTATAAGGACATTTTGCAAAGAATTGATAGGAACATTTAATAGATAGGAAACTTTTTATAAAATAAGCAAAAGAAAGAAAAGTTTCTTTTTAGAATTGGAATTTACTAATAGATTTTTCTATGATTTTATACAGCTATTTTAGGGATATGAAGGAATTGAACCTTATATTTATGATCTGCAATCAAAATGCATAGCCGTATGCAACATTTCCCTTTTTTTTTTGAATAAAATGAATTCTAAAATTCATTTCATTTAAATTATAGTAAATTTATTATTTCATTTATTTTTATTAAAAAAATAATAAAAACCTGTAATTATAAGAATTTGCTACATGTAAAATGCAGCTAAGGTAAACACAAAAAGAAAATGCCTATTATTACGCCCCAGTACTAGCTGGAGGATTTTTACAAGGGCAGGCGGGATTAGCACAAAAGTTGGAATGACAAATATCACATCTTGTACCTCTGTTATGTTCTAGACTAGGCATAACTGGTACACCATTTGAGCACGTAACATCTTTGTAAGTTTGAAAGTCTTGATCTCCATACATTGGTTTTCTAAGAATTCATGGATGCCGGCATGGTTGAGGTCTAAATTTAAAAGGAGATAATACTTTTCAGTTTCATGTAGTATCCTTATCATTCTTCTTATCTTTATTCTTATTATCATTATTCTTATTAGAACTATAATATACAAGACTTGCTAGTATGATAAGAATCAAATATGTTATAGGACTTTTAAGTATTTCTAGTAACAGTTGATAATTCATAGCCATATTAGACGCAGCCGTACTTATTGAAATACTATCTATTCCATGGTTTATTGTACCTACATATGCGTGTGGTGTAGATAATTCTTCTTTGTCATAAGATGAAGTTTGTCTACTATCTATTGTTAATGCATTTTTACCTAACTCAAAGATAAAACCTAAGGTTAGTAATACAAAAAATACCATCATAATTACTAAACCATAAACATCGTTAGTGTAACTACTCACACTATATGGATAAACTAATAAAATTTCCAAATCAAAAAGTAAAAATAAAAGTCCAAAAATAAAGAATGAAATGCTGAATTCAGTTCTATTTTGTCCTAAGAAGGATTTAAACCCACATTCAAAGGCACTATCTTTTTCTTGGTATGGGTTATGAGGTGCTAATAATAAGTTAATAGCTAATAATAAAATGGCTAATATAGGTATAAATACAATAAAAAAAGTTGTACTTGTCATTTATATATTAAAAAGTAATAATGCTAATATATTAGCTAGGCTTAATAATTCTTCAGGTATAAAAATAAATAATGTGATTACTAATGTTATTATTGAAATAGATAAACTTAATGAACTTGATAAAACAATATTATTAATTTTAAATTTTACTTCTTTAATAACAGTATTTTTTTCAGAAATTAAACCATCGGCAGTGAAACTATTTAGTTCCTCGTCTAAAGTATAATCATTTTTATCAAAAAAAATTTGTTTTATTATGGCTAAATAATATACAGCGCTTATAACACTTGTTAGTATAGCAACTAACGACATAAATATATAACCGTTATCAATAGCTGCACTTAAAATCATCTGTTTTCCAAAAAATCCTATTAAAGGAGGAATACCGGCAAAAGAAAATAAAGTGATTGCTAAACTCAATGCTAAAATAGGATTTATATAGTAATATCCTTTTAACTGATCAATAAGTTGAATAGGTGAGTTATTTATGTCTTGTAGATTACCACTTTTTTCATTACTTTCGTTACCAGTAATTTCCTTACTATTTGTTTCTTTAACGTTATTTGTAGAGTTATCATTATACGCATAACAATATAAAGAATAACCAATAGTTATAATTAGCATAAAAGCATTTAGGTTAGAAATAGAATACTGAATTAAGTAGAACATAAAGGCTTGTGTTGATTCAACAGTATGTATACTTAACCCTAAAAGTATAAACCCTACATGTGATATAGTACTAAAGGCAAAAAGTCTTTTTATTCTAGACTGTGTTAATCCCACAACTGTTCCTATCACTAGAGATAAAAGAGAACTAAATAGTAAACTTGTTGTTCAAGAAAAATCCATATCGAATATAGATTTACCCGTATAATGAACTAATTCTAATAAAAAAATAAATATAGAAATTTTTGCTATTATAGCAACAAAAGTTGTAACAATAGTAGGTATAGAATCATATACATCAGGACTTCAGAAATGAAATGGTGCAGCTGAAACTTTAAATAAAAATCCTACTGCCATAAATAGTAAACTTATATGAATATAATATGGTTTATATCAATATAGTAAACCTGTAAGATGATCTTTACTAGCGTTTGATATACTAGTTATTATATATAAGCTATCTAAGTTTGTAGTACCTGAATTTGCATAAAGTAAAGCTGTACTTAATAATATAAAACAAGATGATAATCCTCCTAGTAAAAAATACATAAGACCTCCTGATGTTGCAGGTTCTGAATCTCTATATATGGTAGATAGTAAATATAGTCCATAACTTTGTAACTCTATTGAAAGAAATATAGATACCAGATCACTTGTAGATATTAAAAAAACACTTCCTGTAACAATAAATAAGATAATTAATGAATATTCAATAATTTTAAATTGTTCTCCCATTTTATTTGTTATTAAGGTACCATAATAGATTAAATTTGTAAATAAAAGTTTACTTGGTGAACTATATTCTTTTAACCAAACTTTTCTAGGATAGAAAGAAGTTAATAATAAGATAGCGCTAGATATTAAAAATATAAAAATATGAAAAGAATTTGTAGTGGCTGTAGTATAGAATAACCCTCCAAATATACCTACACCTTTAGCTAAGAATAAAAGAGATAAATTATCATAAGCTATAATAGTTGAAATAAGTAAAATTGTAATTGTTATTCTTGAATACAAAATGGATTTGTCTCGTCTAGATGTAATTGAATTAGATAATAGTAATAATATTAATGAATTAAATAACATAGCTAAGAATAGAGAGATTCGAACTCACAGCAGTACCTTATCAATAAGGTACTTTCTTGCTTTCATTATTCTTATAAAAAAGGGATCAATTGATTCTTTTTTATTTTCATTTTTCTTATAAAAAGAATCAATTAGCTAAAGGGTTAACCTAGCCATTTTACTTAAGATCCTCAATAGTATATAGAAACAAATAAGAATAATCATACAACATCAACAAAATGTCAGTAAAGAATTCCAGCTTCTAACCCTAAATGATGATTGTTTGTAACATGGTATGCTAATACACGTCATAAACCAACCGCTAAAAAGGCTGTACCAATTATAACATGAAATCCGTGGAACCCTGTCCCAAAGTAAAAACATGATCCAAAAGCACCATCTGAAATAGTGAATGATGATACTGAATATTCAACACCTTGTAATGCTGTAAAAATAATTGCTAATATAACTGTATATAATAAACCATATAAGGCTTTACTTCTTTTACCGTTAATTAAGAAATGATGCCCATATGTTACAGTAAACCCTGAAGAAAGAAGAATAACTGTATTTATTAATGGTAATTCAAAAGGATCAATAGCTTCTATACCCATTGGTGGTCACATGGCACCTAATTCTACTGCAGGAGAAAGAGCGCTATGGAAAAATGTTCAAAATATAGCTAAGAAGAATAAAGCTTCAGATACTATAAATAAAGCAACACCCATGTTCAGCCCTCTTTGTACAGCTAAAGTATGATGACCTATATAAGTACCTTCTGCTATTATATCTCTAAATCAGAAAGACATTGATAGTATTAGTACTGTTAAACTTAGGAATAAATTATATACTGCATACTCGAATCCATGGAAAGATAAAACTGCAGATGTTGTAAGGCTTAATAAGCTAATGGATGTATATAAAGGTCATGGAGAAGGAGATACTAAATGAAAAGGGTGTGCTTGAAAATTACTTCTATTTAAATTTAACATAATTTTGTAAAAAAATTTCATAATACGCGGTCTTTATTTATAAACACACCCAAAATACAATTTCTACCCATTTCCCCTTTTTTCTATCAATAAAGTAGAAATATGATTTCTATAAAATTATGGTAATAGCTCTACTATTAGATAGTGTAAAAATACTTTTTTCTATGTTTATAGAATCAATACAACTTCTATAGAATAAACAAGGATAGTAAAGCCTCTACTATTAGGTTTTATAAAAAAAGGAATATGAATTTATTTTAGAGATAAGTATAATTCTAGTGAGATTGTATTAAACATGATTAATGAATTACTTAGACCTAAATATATAAATTTTTATTCTTATAATCTAGTTAGTTATGATATCGTGTTTATTTTTGATATACTTGTTGATTACAATGAAAAATAAATTAGTTCTAATAAAAAATATAACATTGATTGTACTTTAATTGTACTTTAATTGTACAAGAGGGATGAGGATACTATAAAATTTCCTTTAATTTAAAAATTACCATTAAAAAAATTTAAAAAAGTTGAGTGTTCTATAATTTAATAGTAGTATATTTAACAAAAACTAAATATATTATGCATTCATATATAATGTTATAAGATAAATAATTTTTTATTAAACCAAAAAATAGTCTATTAAATAAAAAGGGTAGAATAACATTCTACTTATTATACTATATAATAGTAATGTTATGAGTATACTCAAAATGAATAATAAAATATATAACTATATTTTTCATTTAATAAAATTATAACATAAAATTATATTTATATAAATGTGTTCCTCACTAGTTCAATGGTAGAATGGGATACTTCTAATATCTGGATCTGAGTTCGATTCTCGGGTGAGGTATATAGATAAATAATAATTTATCGAAAAAGCAATATAGTTATACAACTATATTACAATTATACAATTTTTGTATTATTTGAGTTTGATGATGGCTCTGATTGAACGCTATGCAAATGCTTGACACATGCTAATCGAACGTCAATATTTAATTTGTATTAATTATGTATATTGAAGTGGTGTACAGGTGAGTAAGTGGTATTATCGCTACCTAGGAGTAAGGCAAAATAAATCCCTTATAATTACAGTTTATTATTCAGTTATTTACAAAAAAATCTAAATATCGATTCAATTGATCTGTTCAATTGAAAAGATCAGATAAAAAGAAAGTTAATGATATGAATAGTATTTGTAAAAAAGAAATAGTATTTCGCTCTTAGTTGATTATTAATAACCATCGGATAAGTAGTAAGTATGGTAATGGCATATTTAGCTTATGTCCGTAGTCAGGACTGAGAGGTCTATTGACCACACTGGGTCTGAAAAAACCCCAGTGCGTGTAGTACAGCAGTGAGGAATTTTGGTCAATGGCCTAACGGCTGAACCAGCAACTTGCAGGA
>Ga0157372_10003231_pt1 | contig 17607 bp, 17 predicted proteins | sample C55metaG_FD_115307 | JGI IMG/M metagenome (GOLD analysis project Ga0157372, IMG submission 115307) | Corn rhizosphere microbial communities from Kellogg Biological Station, Michigan, USA - C5-5 metaG | ecosystem: Host-associated > Plants > Roots > Rhizosphere > Soil | place: USA: Michigan... | reverse complement strand
ATGGACAGGTAAGTTGCGCAGTACCTGTCACATTCGTCGTCCGGACCGTCATCTGTGACAGCGGGAGACTGGGATCGGCAGGAGCTGTCGCAAATACCGTCATCTTGCCTTCGGTACCACCAGCAATACACTGGCCGACTCCTGAGCTATTCAGCAGAAAGAAATCCGCGACGGTGGTGAAGGGAGGTTGCGCCGACCACATCACTGCTATTGGAGCGGTTGTTCCATCCGAAAACTTTCCGGTTGCTGTGAACTGGACTTCTCCATTGGGAAAATTATTCGCATCGGCAGTAGCTGGCGCAACGGAAATGGAAACGAGCACGTGTGACGCATCGGCCGCGCGATGCGCGGGTCGCAGATCGGTCATACCACCGCCACAACCTGCGCCTGTTGCCACAATCAGTAAGGCACCGGAGATGATTAGCTTGGTCATACAGGCCTCCTGAGTGCATTGATGGTTTGCGGAAATCGGTTGGTTATCTCAGTGGAATGTCAAAAATCCGTTAGATGATTCCAGAAATTAATAGGCCTGAAGGATGCGTGAAGGATGCATCGGAGCGCGTCAGCAGCAACTCTGAAGTGCATTCTCGCTCATTTATTTAATATTTAAACCTTCAAAAACGGGGGAAGCTCGCACAAAAACGACAATACTCATCGTTTTACAAGTACCATCTTCACGCCGGGTGGGTTAATGGGAATGACCATTCTCGTACCAATGGGCGCCGCCTGAAACTTTAAAGCGTATTCCTGAAAATGCATGTCTTCAAATGCAGGGTAACGCCAGTCTCTGCGAACGGCGATACATACAAACAACAACAACGCAATCCCAGAAATACGAGCCAATCGGCAAGGCGCATAATTTACGAGCCACAATACTGCGGCCAAGAATGAAATAATTGGTAGGTAGTAGTAGCGGTTGCTGGTCCCGGGGAAGCGCAGCCACTCCCACTGAGATTGAACGACAGCACCCGCTATGGGCCGTGCAAGGCTCAGCGCAAATATAGTGAAGGAAAATCCAATAAATAGCTTCAGCTCCCATGGAGCATAGCGAAGAGCATAGCCTAAGACCGCTACTCCGACCGCGGTGGCGAGCGCTTCCAACAAAAACGAAGTACGTTCGGAATATCGTAGCGCGAAATGTAGAACTTTGGTTTCGCCGACAAGGGACGCAAGAAAGACTTGTCGTCCGAGAATGCTGATAAGTCTAGAGATAGTCGCTCCATTTGGCCCTAGGCCTCGCGCGTGAGACGTGAATACCACAAGCGTCTGAACGACGGCACCAGGGACCAGTAGGGCAAGCGAAATTCGTGACCAGCGGTTTCGTTTCACCCACCAACTGACGACCGCAACCGCCAACAAGACAATTCCCATCGGGCTTTCAACTGAAATCAGTATCAGCACAATGGAGTCAAAAACTTTCCATCTTTGACTGTTTGGGGGCTGAGCTAGAAGAACCAGGCAGGCGAGCAACCCCAAATGCCATTGGATGTTTGTAGCGTTAGCGTTTGTGCCGTAAGAATTTGGAGTTCCCAAGTACAAAAAGCTTCCAAGCAAACGCTTCCATAAAGGAATGCAAGGGAATCGAGAGGAAATGAAAATAGTCACCGGAAGTACTTGAATTGCTATGGCACACAGATTCATCACTAACGGCGCGCGCGCAAGGGGGAAGAGTAAAGACAGCAGTGCCGCGAGACGGGGAACGGTGTGAAGATATCCTCCCGCCTCGTCTGGTATCAGCAGTGAACGTAGTCCGAATTGATAAGCGTCCGCATACCAGCGCTGGCCGTCTTCCGCAAAAAACTGAGCATTCAGAATTGCATCCGGCCGCCGGGAGAAAACGAGTAAACAAGCAGCGGTAAAGGCAACCAGATGCAATAAGTTCGCTTTATAGTGGAGCTGAGACGCACATATATTCTCGTCCCAGAATCTTGTGGATCGCATGGCCACGCGATTCAAACGCAATGAAATCGGAAGCTCCATGAGCAGACTTTACGTCGAAATAGAGGACAAATCCAGATCGCTGTTTATAACAGATGCGGGTGTAGCATTTTCCCGGTCGGCTGGATCAGCCTCCCTGTAAGCGCAACCACTCATCATCGCGGATCATCTTTTTTTTACCCGTTAAAAGTGTTCTAAATCGTACTTGTCAGCGGGTGCTCAGATGGAGATTTGGCCCTTCAGTCGTTCGGGACTCGTGCACCCACGTCTAACAGATCAACAGAAGAGCCCCACTTCTCGCAAAGTAAGCGAGAAATGGGGCACCCGCGCTGTCAGAGCTCTGGAATTTGCCGCCCTGACTCATTCTGGTTTTCGTTACCATGCCGATGTCGGTCTGGTCGGAACAAGCTACGACAAACTCAAGCATGAACTGCGCCGCCTGTCCGAACGAAATCAGGCGTGAATTGACCCATTTTGAGCGATATGGAGATTTATCAATAGGAACCCGAAAAGCACCTATTTGGAGACGGAAAACGAATCGAAAAACTGCCGCTGGAATTCAGGCGTATCCCCATTGCGATGAAGCACCAGAATTTGATAGACGCGGGGTTCTACATAGACGAATCTTCCATCAATTATCGTCTTTTCGCCCACACCAATGACGACGGCCTCCGCAGAGTGACCCGCCATTGTCATTGAGTTCTGAGCGAGGAGTTTACCGCCGACGTTATCAACAGTTCCGCTTATGGCGCTCTTAAGTGCATCCGTTGGCTTGAGGTCAGAAGGGGAAGGTGTGAGGATGACGTAAGACAAGACGAACTTCGAGGCGGAGGTCTCGAAGGAATATGAATGTGCTTCGACATGGATTTGCCCTGATTCTGAGGTATTCTGTGCATGACGAGGCTCACTAGGGAAAGTTACCTCGAAGCTCTTGTCAGAGGGGATCAGCTTGAAAGAGTGTTGGGCGGATGCACCCAAAAGCCCTAGCGACATGACAATTGCGAGAACGGTTGCGTGTTTCATGTGCATGACTGTACGCCGAAGACGGTGCGGGATTCCATAAGTTTCTAATTAAGTATTGAAATCAGGCGTTATCACAAGTGTGCGCTTTTTCTTCGCTAAGTGAGTTTCGTTATCGACTCATTTCCGGCCAGACAATCAACCCAAATCGAACACTCGCTCGGACTAAAGGGTACTATCTTCCAGGTGTAGCATTTTCCCCTCAGCTCCATATACCCCGGGTTCGGTTTGACCCTTGCCAGCGAACCTCTTAAACTTTGATCAGAGCCGTTTTTTCCGCCTGCGCAGGAGGGGTTCCCTGAGGTCTGCTTTCCTGACTTATAAACGATCGTTTTTGCTGCTGGTTTTGGGTGTCCTGAGTTCCAGCTTTGGTTTTGCTCAAAGCCCGGTCACGCTGGATACCAACGAGGCGCTATTCACCGTTCTCACCGCAATCAATGCCTGCGGGTATGACGCTGAACTGGTGCCCGCTGATCCCGTTCGCATGACAATTCGCGGCGAAGTCGGCCACAACATTGAAGTTTCGGAAAAGGCCAAAGCGGCTGCCGACGCGGTGTGTTCGTTCTATCACGATCATCAGCAAAGGACCGACACGCTCACGCTCTCAGAATATGTGTCGCTGGGGCTTTATCTGAATCCTCCGCCCGCTCTTACTTTAAAAGCTAAGGAATCCGATCTTCCTCCGGATGCCAGCGCGGTACTGGGATTGGTGCCGCTGCTGGGCAAGTTCTACACCGACGTGGGAATTCACGAGCTGTGGGACCGCCATGCCGCAGCATACGCGGAGTTGACCGATCGCTATCGCGCGTCGCTTTCCAAAATGATCGCCGACACCGAGCTCTATCTCAAGCTGCCATCGAACAGTTACATGGGGCGCACCTTTACCATGTATGTAGAGCCGATGGGAGCTTCATCGGAAACCAACGCCCGGAATTACAGTCTCGAATATTTCGTCGTAATCACGCCGGGGACGAACATTGCATTGAAGGTGGACCAGATCCGGCACGCGTATCTGCATTATTTACTGGATCCGATGGTCGGGAAATTTTCCGCCAACCTGGTGGCGCTCGATCCTTTGATGGATGCATTACGGCTTGCGCCCATGGATGAAGCCTTCAAAGACGACGCTTCCCTGCTGGTGACCGAGTGCGTGATTCGTGCCATAGAGGCGCGGACTCTGGCCAACAGAAAAGCCAGTCAGGCGGACCAGGAGGCAGCGGTCCAGCAATCCATGTCGCAGGGTTTTGTGCTGACGCAGTATTTCTACGAGAAGCTGATTCCGTTCGAGAAAGACAATATCGGATTTCGAAACGCGTTGCCGGCTTTGATCGGCGGAATAGATGTTCGCCGCGAAGTAAAGCAAACTGCACAAATTCAGTTCGCCACGGAGTCTGATCCGGAAGTGTTGCACCTGGCGCGTGCAAAGGAAGGCAGGCTCCTGACTACTGCCGAGGAGCGCTTGTCTGCCGGAGATTCCGAAACCGCCGAAAGACTAGCCAAGCAAGCGCTGGCGGAAAAGACCGAGGATCCCGGACGCGCTTTGTTTATTCTGGCGCAAATTTCTCTCAATAAAAATATGGACGGAGCGCGGGAGTACTTTGAACAGGCATTGCATGCTACCAGCGAGCCACAAGTTGTGGCCTGGTCGCACATTTATCTCGGACGAATTCTCGACCTTCAGGACGATGACACCGGCGGTCCACTGCGGGCGCAAGCGGTAGCCCACTACAAGGCTGCCGAGGGCGCCAGCGATTCCTTGCCTACCGCCAAAGCAGCGGCTGAACAGGGACTGCAAAAGCCATATGCACCGCCCACCGGCGCCAAGGACAAAGATAAAGAAACCACAGACAACGACAAAGACGACCAAAGCAACTGAGCGGCTTCAATCGCCCGGCAGAGTTGCAATTTCGGGAGAATGGGAATGAGAAAAGGGGCAGTGCTGATTACAGTGCTGGCGACCAGCCTTGTGACGGCGCAAGCGCAGTCTTCGGCGTCTAAGCCGGCTTCTTCCAGCGTGCCGCAAGCTGGAACTCCGAATAGTGGCCGGCCGCCCGTGCAGACCAAGACAAGAGAAGAATACAAGGCGTATCAGGCGGCGGTGGCCAACGCGCAAAATCCCGAAGCAATGGAAAAAGCGGCTGACGATTTTGCAACCAAGTTTCCTAACAGCGATGTGCGGGTATTGCTTTACCGGGCGGCGATGAGTAGCTATCAGAATGCCGGCAACCCTGACAAGATGATGAACATGGGACTCAAAGTGCTGTCCATAGATAAGGATGATCCTGAGGCCCTGATCGGAATTGCGGAAATTCTTGAGGAACGCACCGGACCTACAGACCTCGATCGCCAGCAGCGCTCAGAGCAAGTAGTCGAATACGCCAGCCATGCCCTGAAAACCTTGGACACCGATTTGGCGGTCCCGGCGGGGACCTCTCCGGACAGGGTTGAAGCATATAAGAAATACTTGCGCTCGACGGCCTTGGCGATCATTGGGACCATCTATTACAAGCAGGAGCATTTTGCCGAAGCGGAAACCAAGCTGCGCGATGCAATGGAAACCGACGCAGCCAATCCTGATCCAGTGGTTGTTCTGCGCTTGGCGCTGGCAATGGACCAGCAAAAAAAATATTCGGACGCGCTGGAACAGGCAAATCGCGCGGTTGAACTGACGGAGGAAGGCACTGATCTCGGCAGGATGGCGCGAAATGAGCGGGACCGGCTAGTTGTGCAGGCAGGTGGAAGCGGAGCCGCGGCAACCAGTGCGCCGAGCGCGAACCAGAGCGCGCCGCAAAGCAATGCGCCATCAAACCAAGCCTCTCCAGGTTCGGACTCCGCACCGTCCCACTGAGTAGGGTAATGTTGAATGTTGACGTCTAACCTCAGAGAAGTCGCAAGCCTCGAAGAGTCTATTGGGCATCTGTTTGCCTCGCCCGAATTTCTGCAGCGCGCCCTGACCCACAGTTCCCAGGCTCGCGAGGCAGAGATGCTCCGGCCTGGTTCCGGCGAGCGCGCCCCTGACAATGAGCAACTGGAATTTCTGGGCGATGCAGTGCTGGGGCTGGTAACCACCGAGGAACTATTTCGCCGCTTCCCGGGATTCAACGAAGGCCAGCTCTCGAAGTTACGCGCGCATCTGGTCAGCAAAAACCATCTGATTCGTGTGGCGGAACAGTTGCAATTGGGAAAATTTTTGCGCTTGGGACGCGGCGAAGAAAAAAGCGGAGGCCGAAATAAATCTGCGCTGCTGGTCGATGCTCTCGAAGCCGTGCTGGGCGCGGTCTATCTTGACGCTGGCCTGGAACCAGTCCGGAAGCTGATCCTGCAGCGAATTGTTCAACCAGAACTTGAAGAATTTGTTTCAACCGGGCGGGCGGCAAAGGTCACCGATTACAAGTCCGCTTTGCAGGAAACTTTGCAGGCCACGTCGCGTCCCCAGCCGGCCTACATACTAGTAAAGGAAACCGGGCCCGAGCACCAAAAGACATTCACCATCGAAGCCCGCTTGCTCGCGCTGGGAAGTGGCCAAGTCGAGTTTGTGGGACGCGCGCAGGGCGCAACCAAGAAAACCGCCGAGCAGGAAGCCGCGCGGCAGGTTCTTGAACACCTCGCTTCCCTGCAATCTGGCAATGGAGTGTCCCGGTGAACCTGGTTCGCAGGCATGTGGACCGTCATTCCGGCTGGCCGGAATCGTTGCAGTCCATAATGGGAACTGTGGTGATCGCGGTTTTTGTGGTGACATTTGTCGTGCAGGCGTTCCAGATTCCTTCGGAGTCCATGGAGAATACCTTGCTCACAGGCGACTACCTGCTGGTGGACAAATTGCATTTCGGCAACGACGGCTTCTGGGGCCACTTCCTGCCTTACCGGAAAGTGAAGCGCGGAGACATTGTGGTGTTCCATTATCCGATTCATCCCAACGAACATTTCGTAAAGCGCGTCATCGGGGTTCCCGGGGATCGCGTGCGCATGATTGACGGCCGGGTTTACGTGAACGGCACGCTGACCATCGAACCCTATGCCCATCATTCGCGGCCCCGTGATGGCGGAATCGAAGCTCGGTTCCGCGATGACTTCCCGCAGTCCACAACCGACGTAAGCGGCGTGAATGCATCATGGAAAATAGAAATGGCCAAAATGGTCGATGATGGCCAGTTGATCGTGCCTGAAGGCAATTACTTCGTGATGGGTGACAATCGCGACGATTCTTTGGATAGCCGCTATTGGGGCTTCGTGCCCGGCCAAAACATTGTGGGCCGGCCGCTGGTGATTTACTGGTCCATGCGCAGCCAGGGAAACGAGTACCCCGCTGACGGAAACAAACTGGCGCGATTCGTCTATGCTATGAGTCACCTGGTGCAGATCACGCGATGGGACCGGGCTTTGCGGCTGGTACAGTAAACTCCGAGAAAGAGGAAAAGATTGGCCACAAAAGAGATAAAGCAGGAAAAACCAAGAGAGACTACCGTCGAGTTTTTAGCCTCCCTGGCGGGAGTTCTAGTGACTGGCCTGTTCATTATTACTTTCATCTTGCAGGCGTTTGAAATTCCCTCCGCGTCAATGGAGAACACTTTGCTGATTGGTGACCATGTGTTCGTCAATCGGGTGCAGTTCGCCCCTCCGAGCCGGTGGATCCAGCCCATTGTTCATTACACGCAAATCCACGACGGCGATATCGTGGTGTTCCTGTCGCCCTCTGAATCGAACCTTTATGTGGTGAAGCGCATCATGGGAGTTCCCGGCGATCACATCCATCTTCGCGATGGAGCGGTTTATCGCAACGGGCAGAAACTGGACGAACCGTATGTTCTCAATACCGGATTCAATCCTTACGATCCATACCGCGATAACTTTCCCAACGTGGCCCCCACTGACTACAGCAACGTAACTTCGGAGTGGAAACTCATCATGCCGCAGCACATTGAGAATGGCGACGTGGTAGTGCCCCCTGACAGCTACTTCGCCATGGGTGACCATCGGGACGTCAGTTATGACAGCCGCTACTGGGGCTTCATACCGCGGGAAAATGTCATCGGCCGACCCATGTTTATTTATTGGTCCTTTGAAACGCCGCCGGACCAATATCTGCAGAAAAGCCCTGGCGACCGGATTTCGTTTCTCGGACACGTGGTGCTGCACTTCTTTGATATGACCCGCTGGAAGCGCACACTCAAGGTAATTCGTTGAAAAAGCTTTTGTCCAAACGCGTCATTGGATGCACAGCGCTGTTGTTGCTAGCGCTGTTTCTAATACGCCCGCAAAGTGGACTGCTGCACCGGAAAGTAGCCGAGTCGCTCAGCATGGAACTTGGCCGACGAGTTGAGATGGCTGCAGTTCACATTCGGTTCCTGCCTCGCCCCGGTCTGGAGCTTGAAAACTTAGCTATCTACGATAACCCACAGTTTGGAGCCGAGCCGCTGCTGCGCTCTCCTGATGTTTCGGCCTGGTTGCGAGTAACCTCTCTGTTGCGCCGGCGGATCGAGATTTCCAGCCTGAGCCTGAGCGACGCCAGTCTGAATTTGAGCCGCAACTCGGATGGCAAATGGAATTTCGAGGAATTGGTCGAGCGGGCTTCGAAAAGTTCAACCGCTCCCACCACTGCCGGAAAACGCGAGTCCCGCCGAATTTTCCCTTATATCGAAGCGAGACATGCGCGAATTAATTTTAAGGATGGCGTGGAAAAAACCCATTTCGCTTTCACCAATGCCGAATTTTCTCTGTGGCAAGAGGCGGAGAACCAGTGGGGTATGCGGCTTCGGGCCAGTCCGATCCGCACGGACGCCAACCTGACTGACACCGGCGTGATCAGCGTGAACGGAATCTGGCAGCGCGCGGCTGTGCTCTGTGACACCCCAGTTCAGTTTTCCCTCGATTGGAAACAGGCGCAGATCGGCCAGATGTCAAGACTGTTGTTTGGAACTGATAAGGAATGGCGCGGCAGCGCCGCACTCTCCAGCCATTTTTCCGGGACACTGAAAAATTTGCAGATCACCAGCGAAGCATCCATCGACCAGCTTCGCCGTCAGGACATGCCGGCGGGCACAGATTTCGCTGTGGCCGCACAATGCTCTGCCGAGTACAACTCGGACCAGCGTTCTCTGACCAACGTCGATTGCAGTTCCCCGATCGGCGATGGAAGCCTGGAACTGAAGGGTAGCGCGGCCGGCATTCCGTTTTCCTCCTACAATCTGACTCTGATCGCGAAGAATGCGCCGGTTCAATCTGCACTCGAGTTGTTGCGCCATGTAAATCAGACGGTTCCTCGTGACTTGAATGCAACTGGCAATATGGACCTTGCGTTTTCACTGAGGCGCGGCAGTTCTTCAACCGCGGCGCAATTGCTGGGAGAAGGCGAAGCCACGAGCGTGCGTTTGAGCTCTCAAGCAGGAACTGAATTGATTTTGGGTCGCGTGCCTTTCGGGTTGGTCACTCCCTCTTCAACATCAAAATCGCAGGCTGTCGCAGTAGATAATTTCCCTGAATTGCAGATCGGTCCAATTAACATTGCTCTCGGCAGACCGGCGCCGATCCAGGCCCACCTATCGATCTCACGCTCCGGGTATACGGCATCAGTGCGGGGCGAGGCTGGTCTCAAACGTGTTTTACGGGCCTCACAGATGCTTAGGCTGCCCGCGCCGCAGGTTTCAGCGGAGGGAACCACGACCCTAGACCTGAACGTGGCTGGCGCATGGGACTTGGAGACACCAACAATCACTGGCACTGCTCAAATCCGTTCAGTGCACGCTCAAATCCGAGGAATGAATTCGCCGTTTCAAATCCGGCGCGCCGATCTGGCGATCGTCAACGATGCAGTGCGGGTTAAAAATTTGGATGCTTTTGCCGCTGGATCCACGTGGCGCGGATCACTGGTGATTCCCCGGCCCTGTGCGACCCCTGAAACCTGCCGTATCCAATTTCATTTAAGGTCTGCGGAAGCCAGTGCGCTGGCCTTGAACCGTTTGTTTAATCCATTGGCTGCAAAGCGTCCCTGGTACAAGATTTTGGCGATCGGCAGTTCGTCCAATTACTTCCCGAAAGCCACGGCCACGGGTTCAGTCGCAATCGACAAGTTGATTCTGGGCGGGGCGGTGTGCACTCGCTTCTCCGGCGATTTAGATTTAGAAAAATCCAAACTTTCGCTGACCAATGCACAGGGCAACTTGCTGGGCGGCCAAAGTGCAGCGAATTTCAAGGCTGATTTTTCGCTGCGACCGCCCATGTATTCGGGAACCGGCAACTTCAACGAAGTGTCGCTCTCATCCATCGCCGACATCATGCGCACCGGTTGGATCGACGGCGAGGGTTCGGCGAATTATCGATTCACAGCTTCCGGCTGGAGCCTTCAGGATTTGTTGAAAGAAGCCGAACTTGACGCGAAGTTTTCCATTAACAATGGCGAGTTTCCTCACATCCTGCTCAGCGAAAATGCCGGGCCGCTTCATAGCAGCGTATTTTCCGGACAGCTGGTTTTCCGGGACGGAACTTTTTCGCTGGATGACACGGAACTCGTTAGCGACAGCGGGGTTTTCAACGTCAGCGGCACGGCTTCACTGGCGGGCGATTTGGATTTGAAGATGATGGACGAAAATTCCGGTGGATACAATGTTTCCGGCACCCTTGATCAGACCCGCGTCTCGCCGATTACAAATCCGCCAACCCAGGCCGCGTTGAAACCGTGAACTTAAGATATTCTGCCATCTTGATTTTGTTGTGCCTGCCGCTGAGTATGGTGGCAAAGTCAGGCAACCGCGACCTTGCGTCGGCGGAGCGAAAAATCGAGCATATCGAGGCCAACGGACGCTCGCCTCATCCGAGCCAGACCCCAACGGTTTTTACCGAAGAAGAAGTCAACGCTTACCTCGCATCTGACAACGTGCGCCTGCCGGTAGGAGTTGAGTCGGTAAAGCTCGAGGGCGAAGATGGAGTCATAACCGGAAACGCCCGCGTCGATTTCGATCGCATTCGGGAAGGCGCGCACTCGTCCAATCCGTTGCTTTCGATTTTCAGCGGCGTTCACGACGTCGTGGTTGTTGCGCATGCTCACGGCGCTCAAGGAAGAGGGCACGTCCACGTGGACTCAGTCTCCATCGACGATATGGAAGTGCCGCATTTCGTGCTGCAGTTGTTCGTCGACAAATTTCTCACTCCGAAATATCCAGACCTCGGCATTGACTCGCAATTTGGGATGGCGGATCGAATTGACAGTGCGAGTGTCGGGCCGCACGAGCTCACTGTTATTCAGAAGTAAGCCGCTGATCTCCAGAGACCATCACAGCAGCCTTAGAAGAAATATTTACTTCCCTTCGTGTACCTTATTGTCCTTAGTAGTTAATGCTTTTTCGGACGGGGCCACCAATGCCGAGATACGAATACCGCAACCTGCAACCCACCCCCGAAGCCAACGAGGTTTTTCTGAAGTGGATCGAGCGCCTCGATTCCGAATTCGCCAATGAAGATCCCGAGCATCGCAGTAACGTCGTACGCGAGGCACTGCATCAAATTTATCTTGGCCGGCCGCACGCCTCAGCTTCTGGCGATTTGGCCCAACGAGCCCTTGTGCACACATTCGATCCCCGAAACGCGACCCTCGAGCCGGAATATTACGGCGATGTCGATGCCGCCAAATACGCTGAACGCAAACCACTGATCTGGTTTTGGATGATGTACGATCGCTCGCCAATGGGCTTGAATCACTGGCTGGGATTTCGCATGCGCGCCATGCTGGCGAAACATGTCTTTAAATATTGCGGCACGAACGTGAAGATATTCCACGGCGTCGAGCTTACATTCGGTTACAACCTGACGGTCGAAGACAATTGCACTATCCACAAATATGTTCTGCTGGATGACCGAGGCGAACTGATCATTCACCAGGGCAGTTCAATTTCTGATTACGCCAATGTGTACACCCATGCCCACGATTTGAATGACGGCATGATCATTTCCAACCACAAAACCGAGATCGGTCCACGCGCTCGCGTGACCTATCACGCCACCGTGATGAGCGGAGTGCGAATCGCTGAACATGGAATGGTCGGCTCGATCGGCGTGGCCTCAAGAGACGTGCCGCCGTATAACATTGTGGCCGGAGTGCCGGCGAAGACTATCAAGGTGAAAACCATTGCCCCGCAGGCATCGCCGAGCCCTGGCAGCAACCAATAACAGCGGAATTTGTTACTATCGAAGCCAAGAAAAGCATTTTCGAATTGATGAATTTGCGGATGGACGAATCAGCTGATTGCTCGCGGATTGCAACTATCGATTCGACAATTCTCAAATTCGCAAATTCTTCAATTAAGTCATGACCCTCCACCACGTCGACATCCTGTTTCAGATCATTGCTTTCATCTTCGCCATCAGCGTTCATGAGTCGGCACACGCATGGATGGCGAACCGGCGCGGCGATCCCACGGCTCGAATGTTGGGGCGGATAACTTTGAATCCCATTAAGCATATCGATCCTGTGGGAACGATTCTGCTGCCATTGATTGCCGTGTGGCAGAACATACCCATGATCGGATGGGCCAAGCCGACGCCGGTGGATACACGAAATTTTCGCAAGCCGGTCCTGGATGACATTTTGACTTCCGTGGTCGGTCCCGTCAGCAACCTGATCGTGGCCAGCGGTGCGACGTTGCTTCTTCTATTGATCAAGATCTCTTCTGCCACCGGCAGGCAGGTCATCGAGCAGGTCGTCGGTCCTTACGCAGTAGATTCGCAATCGTTTCTTGTACCGGTCTGCGTATTGTTTTATGAAATGATGTCTATCAATGTTTTATTGGCGATCTTCAACTTGATTCCCGTGCCCCCGCTGGATGGCAGTCACGTGTTGCGGCATTTTTTGCCGGAATCAATTCGTGGTGTGTATGACACTTTGGGTATGCTCGGTTTGGTGCTGCTTTTCTTTTTCGGCGGAAACTTCATATACGCATTAGTGACACCGGTTATTGGCGCATTTGAGGTGATTCTTTTAAAGGCATAATGGCCTCGCGAACTCAACCAAAACGCGTATTGAGCGGCATGCGCTCGACCGGCAAGCTGCACCTGGGGAATTTCGTCGGCGCCCTCGACAACTGGGTGCGGATGCAAAACCAGTTTGACTGCTTCTTCTTTATTGCCGACTGGCACGCGCTCACCACCGACTACGCCGACACTTCGCAGGTAAAGCAGAATTCGGTCGAAGTGCTCATGGATTGGCTGGCCGCCGGACTGGACCCCGACCGCTGCACCATGTTCATTCAATCACACGTGCCCCAACACGCCGAGCTGCACCTGCTGCTTTCGATGATCACGCCGCTGGGGTGGCTGGAACGCGTGCCGACATACAAAGAACAGCGCGATAATATTAAAGAAAAAGATCTGGGAACCTACGGCTTCCTTGGCTATCCCGTGCTGCAAGCGGCCGACATCATGATCTACAAAGGCGATTTTGTTCCAGTCGGCGAAGACCAGGTGCCGCACGTAGAACTCACTCGCGAGATCGCGCGACGCTTCAATATGTTTTATCGTTTGCGCGGTGGAGAAGTTTTTCCCGAGCCGCAGCCGTTGTTGACTCCCGCAGCGAAACTGCCCGGCACCGATGGCCGAAAAATGTCGAAGTCGTACGGCAACACCATCCTGCTCACCGACCCCGAACCGGTCGTTCGGCAGAAACTCAAGACCATGGTCACCGATCCCGCGCGCGTGCGCCGAACCGATCCGGGGAATCCTGACGTTTGCCCGGTCGGAGATTTGCACAAGATATTCAGTGACCGTGAAACTAACGCGAAAGTGGACGCTGGTTGCCGGTCAGCGGGAATCGGATGCATTGAATGCAAAGGGTGGGCCGCCGACTCACTAGTACAGATTCTCAAGCCCATGCAGGAACGGCGAAAAAAATACGAGGACAATCCACGGCTGGCCTGGGATATCCTTGAGTCAGGTTCAGACCGCGCCAGCAAAGTGGCTTCGACCACCATGACCGAAGTACGTGAGGCGATGAAGATGTCGCTGGATTACGAGGCGCCCGCAAACGCCGAAGGAGCAAAGTAACACATTGCCCGAACACGCCAAAGTGGTTCATGATTTTCCTTCTGCTCCGGTGCCGGCTGCCGCTCAGGCTGGCGCGAAACGAGAAGCGACTAACTTTCCTTTTTCAGTCGCGGTTTCGAGCGTTTACGAAGGCCCGCTCGATCTGCTGCTTGACCTCGTGCGCAAGCAAGACATCGACATCTACGACATTCCCATCGCCAAGATCACGGCACAATATCTCGCCTATGTCGAAAAGCTGCGCGAGCTGGATGTTAACGTCGCCGCAGAATTTATTTACATGGCCGCGGTGCTGATTCACATCAAGTCGAAGATGCTGTTGCCGCGTGATCCTGCAGCCAGTTCGGAAGAGCAGGAAGATCCGCGGGCGGAGTTGGTGAACCGGCTCATCGAGCATGAGAAGTTCAAATCAGCCGCGCAGATGCTGATGCAAAAGCAGCAAATCGAAGATGCCGTGCGCTCGAACCCGGCGATCCGCGAGTTCATCGACGCTGAAGGCACAGAGCCGGAAATGGCCGCCGACGTCATCGACCTGGTGAAGACTTTCCAGCAGATCATTGAACGCGCGCGCACCCGCCCGATGATCCAGGTAGACGAAGAGACGGTCACCGTCTCGCAGATGATCGAATATTTGCGCCGGCGGCTCTCGCTGGAAGACCGCCCACTGCGACTTAAGGAATTTCTGCGCAATGTGCAATCGCGGCAGGCGCTGGTATGCATGTTTCTGGCGATGCTGGAGCTGGTGCGGCTGCAGGCCATCCAGCTTCGTCAAGACCGCATGTTCGGAGAAATTTTGGTTCGCAAGCACGATAAGTTCGACGCCATCATGGCGGAGCAAACGGCTGTAAGGGACGACTGGAAATAGATCGTAGAGACGTAGCTGGCTACGTCTTGTCTGCACAGTACACACATGAGACGTAGCAAGCTACGTCTCTACGGGAAATCATGAGCCTTAAACCTAAAATCGAAGCCATCATTTACGCGGCAGAAACGCCCATCACCCTCGACCAGATTGTTGCATTAGTGAAGGACGCCTCAGGCATCACGGATGGAACGGAATTGCGCTCGCAGGTCATGCTCGCGCTCGGCGAACTTAAAGCCGAGTACGCGGTCGATGCGCATGGCATCGAAATTCGGGAAGTCGCAAATGGGTATCGCATGTCCACCAAGCCCGAGCAGCACGACCTGGTGCGGTCATTCGCGAAAAGTCTGAAGCCGCCGATTCGGCTCTCGTTGCAGGCGCTCGAAACCCTCGCCGTCATCGCCTACAAGCAGCCAGTCACGGTTCCGGAGATCAGCGAAATTCGCGGGGTGGATTCGAGCGGCGTGATCGCCACCCTACTCGACCGCAAATTGATCACAACCTCAGGACGCAAGGACGTAATCGGCCGGCCAATTCTTTACAAAACCACCAAAGAATTCCTGCTCCGCTTTGGATTGAAAGACGTCAATGAACTTCCCAGCATGGAAGAATTCGAAAAACTCGTCGCGGAATCGTTTCAGAGTGATTTATTGCCGGCGGAAGGAAATCTGCGAGAAGAGGCGAGTTTAGACGATGCGAGCAATTCTTCAGGTGCCATTGAGACTAGCAAAAGTGCCTAAGGCGCAAGACTATAAGGACTATAGAGTAGCTCACTTCCACCGACGGTGGTAAGCTACTCTCGACCGATGCGCATTTGGGTGCAAATGCAAATTTATGCATCGACTACACCACCCTCTCTGGTTTTGGCTGATATTGGGCATGCCGGCTCTGAGCTTACTTTTATTGTGGGCTGTAGCTCGATTTAGGCAAGTTTCATTAAAGCCATTGAAGCCCTGGGTAAAAAGAAGCCTTCTCTTGGTCGCCCCGATTTACGTTTTTGTCGGGCTGTTGGATGATCACAAGACTTTGCGCCTAGTTTGCTACGCTGCCTTTTACTCGATCTGGGGCGCGGGCATCTTCATTGAAAGACGATACAAATTCGAAACCCTTCGCACGCCTGGCGCAAGGTGGTAGGCACCGGCGAAGTCAGCCGGGTTTTCCATTCCTACTACTGTGCGTGTCGTGGTACACAACGTCGATTCAGTATCGCCATGGTATGTCGAAAAACTCGGGCTGCGGAAGTTGGCAGAGAATCCTTGGGGAGAGGCTGTCGCCACTTATCAATTTAAAGAAGATGGAAACTCGGTCATTCTCGCTACTAAAAAAGGATTTGGCACTGATAAGACACCGATTTTCTTCACTAGGAAAATAGATAAGATGAAAAGGGTGCTTACGGCACGGGGCGTGTCCGCCGGGCCAATTGAGTGTGACCGCCAAGGCACACGGTATTTTGAGATCCACGATCCCGAAGGAAATATGATCGAAGTCGTGGAGGAGGGTTAGCGGGCCTCTAGAATTGCTACCGGAACGGCGCACTTTTGCCGACATTTGCCGGTTTCCTGATAACCTTTCGTTAGCATGCCTTCTGAGCGTTTACAAAAAATCATCGCTGCTGCCGGAATCGCCTCGCGAAGAAGTGCCGAGAAGCTCATCACATCCGGCGCGGTTTCGGTGAATGGCACAATGGTCACCGCGCTCGGCAGCAAGGCTGACCCTGAACACGATCACATTCGCGTGAACGGAAAGCTGCTGCACGGGCCCGAGCATCAGGTCTATCTGCTGATGAATAAGCCCAAGGGATACGTCACTACTGTCAGCGAGCCTGAAGGCCGGCCTACCGTCATGGATCTTCTGCGTGGAATTCGTGCGCGGGTTTATCCCGTTGGACGCCTGGATTATGCCAGTGAAGGCTTGCTGCTGCTGACCAACGACGGCGAGCTTTCCAACAAACTCATGAAGGCCTCATCGCATGTGCCGAAAGTCTATGTGGTGAAAGTTGCGGGCACGCCGAACGAGGCCGGGCTCGAAAAACTGCGGCGAGGGCTTTCGCTACCGACTGAACGCAGGTTCCAACGGCGTGCGGAAAGCCGTGCAGGTGACAAAAGCAGGTCCCTCGACTCCGGTGTCGAATTCGCGCGCGAATTCGACGCCTCCGCTCGGGATGACAGGCCTAAGAAGAAACTCAGAGGCGGGGTGAAGCTCGCAAGTCGGGTGAAAACTGCGCCCGCCAAAGTACGGCTTGTACGCGAAGGCGATAACCCGTGGTATGAACTGACGCTTATGGAAGGCAAGAACCGCCAGATCCGCAAAATGTTTGAAGAGATCGGCCATCACGTGGAAAAGATAAAGCGCGTGCGCTACGGACCATTGAGTCTGGACATCCCTCCAGGAGAATTTCGGCGGTTGAGCACGGCAGAAATTGAAAAGCTGAAGGCCGCGTCCAGCGGTAAATTTCGACCGGCCCCACGAGGTTAATTCCTTCTCTTCGTTCCCCGCGCTGAAGTTCTCTCGACAGTATGTCACACTAACCACTGATCACTAGCCACTGATCACTAACCACTCGTATGCCTACCGAACTTCAGAGCGCGCCGCATGTCAGTGACTTCCGCCTCACGTTGCGGCTCGCATTGCCGCTGATTTTTGCCGAGGTTGGATGGATGAGTATGGGCGTGGTGGACACCATCATGGTCGGCCGCATGCCAGACAGCGCTATCGCCATCGGGGCCACTGGCCTCGGTCAGAGCCTTTATCACGTAGTTGTT
>Ga0157372_10003230_pt1 | contig 17609 bp, 34 predicted proteins | sample C55metaG_FD_115307 | JGI IMG/M metagenome (GOLD analysis project Ga0157372, IMG submission 115307) | Corn rhizosphere microbial communities from Kellogg Biological Station, Michigan, USA - C5-5 metaG | ecosystem: Host-associated > Plants > Roots > Rhizosphere > Soil | place: USA: Michigan... | reverse complement strand
GCGTACCTCGGAGGGGCGAACCTCGAAGGGGCGCACCTCGAAGGGGCGCACCTCGGAGGGGCGCACCTAGAAGTGGCGAACCTCAGAGGGGCGTACCTCGGAGGGGCGTACCTCGGAGGGGCGAACCTCGAAGGGGCGCACCTCGGCGAACAGTGGATAGTGCAGGGGCTCCCCAGATCAGACGGATACTGGTTCTGGCTCCAGAAGCTGACTGACCAGGAACCGATGATCAGGGCCGGTTGTCGCTGCTTCTCGGTACCAGAGGCTAGGGCGCACTGGCGCGTGACCAGAGGCGGCACGCCGCTCGGCGAGGAGACTGAGGCTATCATCGACATTCTGGTGCAATTGGCGAGAGTGAGAGGATTGATGAAATGATTAGTGGAGACAGAACGCTGGGCGGCAACAGGCTGCCAGACCTCGGAGGGGATGGTGCCGGTGGAGACCGACACCAACCTGCCCTTCTACGCTTAGCTGAACAACTGTGGGCGGACGTGAGGGACTTGGGGTGATGAAGAAATGTCTCGTGTTCGGTTGTGAGAACCACAGCAATCAGGGTACCTTCATAGACGACCTCTGCGCGCCGTGCCACAGGCTAATCACAACTGGCGAAGTCAACTACGGGCGTGATTTCATCACGACAGCCATCAAAGAGCGGGACGCTATTATCGACATTCTGGTGCAATTGGCGAGAGTGAGAGGATTGATGAAATGACTAGTGGAGACAGAACGCTGGGCGGCAACAGGCTGCCAGACGAGAGCCCCGGAGCGTCGGGGCGCATCGGCAGGACAGACGGAGAGTTCTCAGTCTGCCAGTTCTTCGAGAACGACACCTACGAGTACGTGCGGCGCTGGGTCAGCGCCGAGGAGGCCGTCGAGGCGGCGCGGCACTACTGCTACAGTGTCGGAGCGCGGCTGGGCTTCGTGCGGCGCGTGATCATCACGGACGGCGGCGATTTCATCAACTTCGAGTGGAAATATAGAGAGGGGGTGACGTTCAAGTGAGCACGGAGCCGAGGATAAGGATCAACGACCACGAGCTATCGGAGGATCAGGCGTCAGTTCTACGGATAGGATTTCAGATATTCAACGAGCTGATGGAGAAGCATCCGCCGGCGTATCAGCCGGCACTGACGGCCAAGTATCGGGCCATCAGCAGACAACTGATAGCGATGATGGAGGAGTGAGCCGATGGCGCAACGTGAGAGTCACGTCTACGATCGCGAGGAACTGGAGGAACTGGTGTCGGACGCCAACGCGGTGCGGCAGCGACTGCTACGGACCGTGCGCGGAGATCAGGCCGACAGGGTTCTGATGGCGATCACTATGCTGCTCGTAGACGTGGCGGCGGACAGCGGCACGACGATGGAAGAACTGATCCGCGTCGTAGTGGAGATGTCGAGGGTAATCGACAGAGGAAGGGTGAATTGAGCTACAGTCAAGAGGTCAAGGAGCGCGCCTACGCGATCGACCCGGAGTGCTGGAAGAGCTACAGCGGCCGACCGATCGAGTTCAAGCGCAGAATGGAGAGACGCAGGACGGAAGCCCTGCGTAGAGCGCAGGCAGAGTCCGACGCAGCGAAGCCGCCGCCCGGTCCGACGCTGGCGGAGCAGATAGAAGCACTCGATAGTCGAGTGCAAGAACTTGAGAAGCGAGCCGGATGTCCCGGCCGCGAATAGTAGGAGGCGTGTTGTTATGGAAGATTACTTCGAGAAGGCTCTGACCGGCATCGACAAGGAGATCGCCGAGTTCAGGGAGCGAGAGCGCGTCAGGCACCGCTGGTTCAAGGTCGCGCTGTGGACCTACGCCGCGCTCTGCTCGGTGACGATCGCGTGGTTATTGGTGTCGGTACTGGGAGGTGGACGTCATGGCTAGGTGGCAGTTCTCGTTCGTCGCGGAGGGCAAGCACTTCGAGCACCTGATGGAGATGCTGGTACCCCTGAAAGTGGAGGACCTGGACTTCAAGCTGGTCGCCGGCACGGCGACGCGCATCCGCGCTGGTGACAAGCCCGCGTGGCAGATTATCGCCGACATGGCTACCGACAAGCCGCAGCCCATGGATACGTTCAAGGTGGCCCTGACTAGGGCGGGGTTCGCCAAGAACGGCTTCTACAGCGGCATGGATCAGGCGCTCAAGAAGAAGGCAGTCAGGAAGCGCGTGATCGGCGGCAAGCCGCACTTCGTGAGAGGAGGATAATGGACACCATCGAGAAACCGACGGGAGTCGTCGACTACAGAAAAAGAGTGAGCATGCCGATCCGGGACACGCATCGCGACGGATGCGTGATGTTCTGGGTCGACGTGTACGGCGTCGAGCCCCTGGACCTGTGCACGGTTCCGGGCGGTGGCGAGCCCATGAGGAAGGCCGTCGAGCGTCTGGGTCTCGATACCGACAGGTATCAGGCGTGGATACTCGACGTACCGATCAAGTGGAGAAGGAGTGTCACGTGATCAGAATATGGACAGCGGCGCTGGCGGCACTGGTGATCGGGATATGCTCGACGTACTGGCTCACGACTTACGTCGTGCTGAACGAGTTCGTAGCGCTGAGAGCCGCGTTTCACTTCGAGAGACTGTTCTACTGTCAACCCCCACAACGAGAGATAGATTAGGAGGCGTAAGATGAAGGCCAAGCTACACGGAACGTATCTGTTCAAGGACAAGGACCCGGCCATCGACTACCTGCGCACGCCGAGGAAGAACTCGGGCGACTCGGACAACCGCATTGCCCTGCGCGCTGGCGTGGCACCGGGCACGGTGCGCAACGTGTTCGACGGTGACACGCGCAAGCCGCAGTTCGCGACCATGGTGCGCATCGCGCGCGCTATCGGGCCGGAGGGCGTGCGGGCGCTGGTCAAGTGCGTCGAGGGCGGCGGCGAGCGCAGCGTTCTGCCTCAGCTGAAGCTGGTGCAGGGCGGCAAGCAGACTGCTGGGAGGAAGCGAGCGTGACAACCCAGGAGGAATATCTCGGCGACGGGCTCTACGTCTCATTCGACGGGTTCGGTTACAAGCTTCGCGCGCCGCGCGAGAACGGAGACCATTGGGTCTACCTCGAAATCCCGCGCGTGCTCGCCGCCTTCGATCGCTTTCGCAAAGGGGTCGAAGATCTCAGGCGCGAGAAAAACTTGACAGAAGGGTATCAGCTACCGCCGCCCATTGCCAAGTAGCGGGGCCTAGCGGCGCACCGTTGGGCGCGTCGCTGCTCCACACTCTCACGCCTGGACGGCCGTGCACCGCGCGGAGGCCTCCCTGTCGGGCGGTCACGGCCAAGGCCCCCGGTATCAGCCACAGATCGTCGGTGGCGGGTGACCGGGGGCCACCTTCTGTTCTGCGACGAACTGCGATCCAGACTCTGCCGCCGCACCGCGTCCGCCGAGCTATCCACCCGATCTGCTCCGGGCGGAGAGTGACAGTCCAGCCGTCGGTACTCTTGAACTCCACCCATCCCTCGACGCCGCCGAAGCAGTAGTTACTGTCCGGCACGCCGCGTCCAGTCCCGCCGGTCTCCACGCTCTGCCAGTCGAAGTGCGGCAGGTGCTTGCGAAACAGCGGGCGCAGCCCGTCGTCTGGCTTGGCTCTCACGCCTGCACCACCACGGTGTCCTCCGGCAGAGGACAGCTAGACGAGCGCCACTGATCGAGGCACTTCCTAGCCTCGTCTCCGGTAGCGAACGGCATGGCCAGTATCTTGGACGACATGAGGTGCCACGCGGGCCTGTAGTGGGTACCGACGTGCGTGAAGCAGACGTAGCTGCCTCTGGCCATCAGGTAGTAGCGCAGCCCGCCGCCGAGGTGATAGCTGATAGTGCTGCGGCCCCGGCTACCCTTGTCGCGCTTGGCTACCGTGTCCACTACCCAGTAGATCGGGATTCCGAGCCGCTTCGCCTGACGAGCCAGATCGTTCAGAGTTCCCCTCGCGTTCTCCGGCTCGTCGATGCCGTACAGCCTGCTTATCAGGTTCTCTGTTCTCATGGAGCCTCCGGCCCTCGCGAGCGCGTGGACCATCTCGGCGACGCGAGGCGGCACGCGTCTGCCGCAGACGGTGTTGCTGTTCAGGTCGACGTCTAGTTCTCTCATCATATCATGAACTGCCCGTGCCGCGCGAGAGCGTAGATCGAGACACCGCGCAGTGCGGCGCGACGCGTGCGCGGTTGCCGCCAGCCCCACGACGTCAGCAGATCGTGCGCCACCCTGTCCATGGACCACTCGCTGACGCGCTTGCGGCCGTCGCCGTCGGTGACGAGCGCGTGGCAGGGGCCGTTCACTCGGAACGCGGGGCGGAATGGTCTGATTCTGTCGTCTGTCACTGTGCTAACTCCAGTAGGTGAGTGTCGATCTGCTCTGGCCACTTCAGGTTGTCCCACAGGACGTAGGTAGCGCGGGCGGTGGCGTTGCTGACGGTGCCGACACGCTGATCCCATCGCACCCTGCGGTGCTGCGGGCCGCACGCCAGTCTGCCTCTGGCTGCCGCGCGGCTGTAGCGCACGCGGTCGCCTATCACGTAGGGGTTAGGCATCCTGTCCCCTCCTTCCGGCGACGCAGCGCCAACCGCCCTTGATAGTGTATCCCGGGTTCTTGCGCAGCCAGTCTGCCATCAGCGCCTGAGCGCCGATCTGGCAGGTCATCATGTTCACGCTCGGGTCGGTGTCGCTGGTCGCGATGACCCGGTCGGAGCATGTCGCGGCTAGGCACACGGTCGCTACGATAAGAATCGTCATCTAGGCACTGTCCTCCGTTGTCAGAATCTGTCGTCCCTCGACGACGTCGAGTGGGTCGCTGCGGACGAAGCGACGCGGCTTGTCCGGGTAGTAGTGGTCGGCGATCTCCAGCACCGTCATCGTTCGGCCGCCGAGGACGCTGAGCCGACCCGGCTTCGCGGCGAGCGCGGCGTCCACGGCTCTGCTGACGTGGGCGTAGGTGCGCACCTGATGCCCGCTGCCGCGGATTATCAGCGTGTCCTGTCGGGCGAACGCGTCGATCACGCTGCGGCTGCCGACGCCGTACAGATTGCAGAAGCGCACCACGGCCCCGCCGTAGTAGCGCACGATGTCCTCCGCCGCTCGCTTGGTGATGGCGTACGGACTGGTCGGGTAGTTCACCATGGACGTGCTGGCGAATACCAGTCGCTCGCCGTAGTAGCGGGCCAAGCGCTCGGTGACGAGCAGATTGTCGTCGACGTTGCGCCGCATGTCCTCACTCCGCGCGTCCGTCGCCGCCGCGAGATGATAGACGCGGTACCAGGACGTGAGCGGGTCGGTCAGTAGCTCGTGTCCCAGCTTGCGGTCCCTGCACGAGACGATGCGGCCCGCGTCGCGCAGCGCGCGGATCAGGTGCGGCCCGACGAAGCCCTGCGATCCGGTGACGAGTACGCTCTCTGTCACGCGGCTCTCCTGCGGTTGGGGTTTCGCTCCCAGACGACGCGATACGCGAACATCGACATCGGGCTGTAGACGCGGACGTAGGACTCGGCCTCCTCGCGCGTGTCGAATGTCCGCACGTCGAGCCAGCAGCCGACCATGAAGATCGAGCGGGCCTGCACCTTGAAGCGAACGATCATCTGTCTTTCTCCTCACAATCACTCTCAACCGGCGCATCAAACGCCGCCCGCACCTTCTCTGCCGGGATGCCGTGGCCTTCGGATTCGAGATATTGGACGACATCGGCAATTGCTGCCTGACGTTCCGTTCCATGGGACCGTTCCTCTCCCAAGGGCGATGCCGCAGGCTCGGGGGATGGTGGGGTGCCCGGTAAGGGCGAATGGCGCGGCTTAGCCGCTTGCTTCGCGCGGATCGCTTCGACCTTGCCCCAGATGCGGACAAGCTCAGTCTCCCCGGCCGCATGCATGTCGAAACCGTTGGCTAGGCAGAGCGCAGCGAGCGTGACCATGACGCCGCCGACCTCATGATTGATGTCGCCGTCCGGTCGGCCGTAGACATAATCAACGAGCTGATGCGCGTCGCTCTGGGTGCAGCCGCACGCCTGCACAAGCTCCAAAGCTTCCTCGATGAAGCGGTAATTCCGCTCAATCTTATCAGCCGAAATATCGGGACCGAAACAGGCCATCAGCCACGGATGCACGCGCGCTTGGAACGCCTCCCGCATTCCCGCAGCCGGGGCGGCAAAGAGCGCCATGATTGCCGCCGACGTTTCCTCATACGTCGCGTCGCCGATACGGTAGCTGCCGAGAATAACTTCAAGATCAAATGGCGCTTCCGCAGCCGGGGCGGGATGGATGAGGGCGGCGGCAATGTGCTTCTGAGCCCATGCGACAAAACCGTAGGGAAGCGTGTGCTCAAAAGTAATGATGCTTGGCGCATTGCGCGGGTCGCCAACAGGTTGATGCAACAGATTCCCAATCAACCGCCGTGCGTCCTCCAGCGCCTCCCGTGTCGGCTCGGTGAGCGCGGGAGAGAGTGGCGTTTGCGCAGCCGGAAGGGACAGCCGTTCTATCTCAGCTTCCACCCAATCCACCTCGTCAGAGATATGCTCGCGCAGGTTATTTAGGCGCTCAAGGATCGCGCTCAAATAATGGACATCAGTCATGACTTCCTCCAGTAGAACCGAAAGGTCTCGATCTCGTCCGACACCGCGAGCACGGCTCGCCTGATAGGAGGTTCGAGCAGCGCGTAGAAGAATACCCACGTCATGACGGGCACGAGCATGACGGCTAGGATCAGTCTGGTCAGCAGCACGGTCAGTACCTCTCTCTGTAGACTATGCGCGCGTGAAACGGACAGTACGGGAAGCCCCCGGCCCCGCAGAACATGAGGCTCTTCTCGTCCTCGATCCAGCGGCATCCATCACCGTGGACTAGGTCGCGCAGGTGAACGACGAGGGATGGCGGGGGGCCGAGGCGCTCCGGAACCGCCAGAGTGGGCGGCGTCGGGGCGGGTCGCTTGTCGATCGGCTTGTGCGGGCGAGGCCGCCCCGAGGCGTCTCGCTTCTTGTTCTTGAAGCGAGGATCGCGTCGGTTGCTGTCCGCTACTCCTGGCGGGCGGCACACGTCCAGTCTGCGGGCCAGACTGATCGCTGCGTTGCGCGTCATGCCGAACTGCTCGGCGATCTCGCCGAAGCTGTGCGCGGTCGTCTCGCATACGAGACGGAATTCGCCGCGCCGATTCATCGGGAGGACCATCACTCGTCCCACGGCATGGGCGGCAGGCTCGGCTTCCTGCCGCCCGGGGACGACGAGGCGGCGCGGAGCGTCACCTGATCGACGGTGGTGGTCGGTCCGGCGACCGCGCGCTCGCGCACGTAGGTCGGCGGGCGCTGGGGCGCAGTGCGGACGCGAACGGTGGTGGCGAGCACGTCGCCGCTGCGCTTTCTCTGGGTTCTGGTCGAGTGCCTAACTGACACGGCGAGGTCTCTCCTCTGTGACGAAGCGATGCTTGGCGCGCCCGAAGCAGACGCGCTCGCGGAGTACGTGGTCCCTGGACGCGCTGCGGAGTCGAGCGCCGAGGGTCGTGCGAAGTACCCGAGTGCGAGCGCCGCACTCGGGACAGGGGCAGCCCGACGTGACGGGCTTGGGCTTGGGTCTAGTCATGCGGGCTGGCGGGCGATGTCGCTAAGGTTTCGCAGCACGTTTCCGAGTAGATCGAGGCCTATTCCCAGCGCCTCCTGTCCGTCGGACACGCTCGGGCGGGGCTTGGCGATCAGCGACTTGAGGCGCTCGATCTTCTCGTCTATCTGGTCGTTGGTCAGGTTGGGCACGTGCGGTCTCCGTCTGGGTTGGGGTTGCGGTCAGGCCAGCGCTCGCCAGCCAGTGGTGTACGCTCTGCTCCAGCGCCTCGCGGGCGCTGGTCTCGTCGTCTTCGAAGCCGTGGTATCCGCCGCCCTCCGGACGGATGAGGGCTGAAGCCTGCCACATCCATCTGCCGAACCGACGCTCCTCGACGTAGCCTATCCGGCACCGACCGAGGTAGGCGGCCGAGATGCGACCGCTGGGGGCGGCGACGTACCTGAGGTGGACGCGCGGGGTCATCCGCCGGACGCCGCCCAGTACGCGATGAAGAAGGCCCACGTGATCCCGGTGAGCGAGAGACACGTGGTGAATGTCATGGTCTCGCGGAGACCCGGGACCAGGACCGGGTAGGCCGGGGGCCAGACGCGGAGGAACGCGCCGCCGCAGATCCAGATCAGGACCGTGGCGAGAGTGGCGAGGACACAGATCACGCGCGCACCTCCTCGAAGCGAACCCAGCCTCGGCGCTCGGCCCTGCGGATGTCCCGCTTGGTGACGCCGCGCGCCCGAAGCTGCGCCACGGTGCGGCCGATGCGGAAGCTGGCCCAGCGGGCGGCGGCGGAAGTGTTGGGCTGACGCGGGTTGGCACTCGCCACCCAGACGACCCTGCGGTCCGCCGCCGTGGGCGCGGGGCGCACCACCCTCGGCGCGTGGCCGTTGACGTAGTAGTGCAGCACGCAGGGCGCGCCGCGCTGGATGGGGCGGCCGACGAGCCGTCGCACGTAGTAGCTGAGCAGGCGGCCGTGGTCTGGGGACGCTCGGTCCCGCAGACGAAGAAGGCAGAGAACTAGGTCGGCCTGTCCGAGCCCCGCGGACAGGAGAGAGGCCATCATGGTCCTGCCTCTGGGCAGGCCGAAGTAGTCGCGTACGAGGTAGGAAGTGAGTTGGTCGCGGCCCATGGCGGCGACGCTGCGCGCGTGCTTGTGCAAGGATTTCCCCCAGGAAAAAGTGGTGATGTCGAGTGCAAAATTTGGCTAGTAGTAGCCAAGTGTGCCACAACTTTGGTACCGCCGCGCCCCGTATTACTACGGTGTAGCAGTGGGGTGGATTTTGGTCACTGGTGGACGGCGTTTGGGGCAAATGCGGACGCAGCGTTGTAGCAGTGGGGTGGGTTTTTGGGGCACTGGTGGACGGTGCTTGGGCGGTCGGCGATGGTCGCGAGGAGCGGGGGTGTGGGTCGCTGGTCTAGCGAAAACAATGGGTTAGCCCGCTGACGTAGCGATACGTAGCGAGGGGAGTGCTACATCGAAAGCCCAGTGGTTACATGCACATAGGCGCACATGTAGCACTGTAGCACTCGCGCGCGCATACAGGCCCATCCCTGCGCGTGTGTGCGCGTGAGGCACTGCTACAGACTGGCCCCCGGTTTGGGTCGCCCCCGGAAAGGTCCTTGCAAATCACTGCGGGTTGTGGCTTGCTGCGGCGCATGGGGCAGCATCGCAAAAACTTCTGGACAGTTCTGGAGACCAAGTCCGCCACGAGCGGCGAGGCGATGCAGCACGCGGCCCGTCAGGGCTTCGAGTGCTACCACCCCAAGTATCGCGAGGCCCCTGTCCGCGGCGTGAGGAAGATCGTGCCGCTCTTTCCGCGATACCTGTTCGTCCTCGTTCGTCGCAGCCAGAACTGGCGACCGCTCGCCTACACGAGGGACATCAAGCGAGTTATCCTCGGCGCTGGCACCGACACTCCGGCCATCGTGCCGCACTCCGAGATCGAGCGGCTCCGCTCTCTCGAGAACGAAATCGGTTACGTCGAGCCCGACTTCACGCAGCCTCCGTCATTCGTGGCGGAGCAGGCCGTCGTCGGCGAGCGCGGGCTCTTCAGGGACAAGCACGGAATCTACAAGGGACTGGTCGGCAACAGAGCGGACAGGGTTCGCGTCCTGTTCGAGATTATCGGACGTCCAGTCGTGCATGAAATGAGCGCGTACGATCTAGCTCCGGTACTCTCCGCAGCCTGACTCCGCGCTCAAGTCGCTGATACGCAAGCGCTTTCGTCGCGCAGTGCGGTAGCTATCGTCTAATTCACCATTCTGGAGAACGATGCCCGGTAAAGTACGAGAGCACAAAAAGCACTTCGGTGGGCGGCAGGAAGGAGCCGGTCGTCCAAAAGGCTCTCTGTCGCGTCGCGCCAAGTCGCTTCGCAAGGTGACTGATCGTCACATCCGCGGCAAGCGATTACCCCTCGATGTCATGATCGAGAACATGATTCACTTCCAGGACGAGGCCCGTCACCTGCAGGATCAGATGGCAGACGTGCTCCTCGAGTTCAATAGACAGTTCTCGGAAGAGGGCATGAAGGAGATCCTCACGCTACTCTCTCAGTGCGGCGACTCCCGCATGAAGGCGCAGAAGTGCGCCGCAGACAGTGCTCCCTTCATCCACCCGAAGCTGTCCGCCATCGCCGTGTCCGCCAGTCCGCCGAATCACCCCCGCGACATCAGGGACGACTCGCCGGACGACAACTTCGCCGAGGAGTTCCGTCGTCTGCGCTCGCAGCCCTATATCCCGCCGACGATCGAGGGGGAGGCCGAGGTCATCAGCGAGGTGGTGCGCGCCGAGGCCGACGAGGACGAGGACGCGTGAGCGCGCTCGTCGCCCTCACGTGCATGTGGTTCGGCTGTGGCCTGCTCGCCACCGGAATGCGCTTCTGGCGCAGTCGTCGGTTCGAGTGGGACATCGTCGCGATCTGGGTCTGCCTCGGCCCCTTCTCACTTCTGTTCACTATCATCCTGTACTAGGAGGACAACCGTGTCACACGTCATGCGCGCCAAGCTTCGTCTCCACCACGTCGACAAGTCGGGACACCCGCACAGCGAGACGCTCCACTTTCACGCGGTGGCCAAGTCCGACGGATATCCGGAGGACGGAAGCGATGAGAACAACTCGTTCGCGAAGTGGACGCCGTCCGCCACTCTCCAGCTGACTGTCACCAATCCGGCGCTGATCGGCACGCTGGACATCGGCACCGAGTACTACGTGGACTTCACCGAGGCGAAGAAGCCGACGGCCTGATGCTCCAGCGCTCCCAGTGGCCGCCGGACTACAGCGCCGAACTGCGTCGGCGCTATCGTCTGCTGATTCGCATGCGGCGCTGCACGCCGCGCGAAATAGCGGCCATCTATCGCGTGTACGCCGACGGAGCCGAGGGCTGCGTCGCGTTCATCGAGGACTGGTGCGAGACATTCGATCCCCGCAACGCTGGCAGCGGTCGCCCGACCCGCATGGCTTTCAAGCTCTTCCCGAAGCAGGTGGAGATGATCGAGTTCCTGTGGGCCTGCTACTCGGCCGACGCGGACGGACTGATAGAGAAGTCGCGCGACATGGGCGCGACGTGGCTGTGCGTGTGCTTCGCTGTCTGGCTCTTCTGCTTCCACGAGGGCGCGACGGTGGGCTTCGGCTCGCGCAAGGCGGCGTCGGTCGACAAGATCGGCGACATGAGCTCCATCTTCGAGAAGCTGCGATTCCAGATGCTGAGCATCCCGCAGGAGTTCTGGCCCAAGGGCTTCGATCCCAGCGCCATGATGGCGCACTGCAAGATCTACGCGCCGAACAGCAACAGCATCACAGGCGAGTCCGGTGACGACGTGGGTCGCGGCGGCCGCACGCGCATCTACTTCAAGGACGAGAGCGCGCACTACGAGCACCCCGAGATGATCGAGGCCTCGCTGGGCGACAATACCCGCGTGCAGATCGACATCTCGAGCGTGAACGGCCTCGGCAACGTGTTCCATCGCAAGCGCGAGGGCGGCGTCGAGTGGCTGCGCGGTCAGCCTGCGGTGCGCGGCAAGACCAACGTGTTCGTGATGGACTGGTCTGATCACCCGGCCAAGGATCGCACTTGGTACGAGGAGCGCGAGAACAAGGCGATCGACGAGGGTCTCCTGCACGTATTCCGGCAGGAGGTAGACCGCGACTACGCGGCGTCAGTCGAGGGCGTCATCATTCCCGCCGAGTGGGTCAAGGCCGCGATCGACGCGCACGTTCTGCTCAAGTTCCCGACCGAGGGCTGGGGCGTGACGGACGAGCACGCTGCGCTGGACGTCGCCGACGAGGGCAACGACCGAAACGCCTACTGCCGCCGCACCGGGCCAGTGCTGAGGGAGATAGACGAGTGGACGGCGCGCGACACCGCGGTCACTGCGCGCAAGTGCGTGGACAACGTGAGCGGATGCGGAAAGATCACTGTCGAGTACGACTGTATCGGCGTAGGCGCGGGCGTGAAGGCCGAGGTCAATCGTCTCGCGGAGGACGGACTGCTGCCAGCCAGCGTGCAGTTCACGCCGTGGAACGCGGGGTCCTCACCGCTGGACCCGGACGCGCACGTCGACCCGAACGACGACCAGACACCGCTGAACAAGGACTTCTACCAGAACCTGAAGGCGCAGGGATGGTGGAATCTTCGTCGGCGCTTCGAGAAGACATTCCAGGCGGTGAAACTGTTCAGGGACGGCAAGCCGCACAACTACGATCCGATCGAGCTCATCAGCATTCCGTCAGATCTGCCCAAGCTGCGCACGCTCCAGAAGGAGTTGAGCCAGCCCACCGCGAAGAAGTCGTCCAAGATGCGCCTGATGGTCGACAAGACCCCGGACGGCACGCGCAGCCCCAACATGGGCGACGTGGTGATGATGTGCTACTTCCCCGCCGGAAGCGGCTACGACCACTCGATGGACTGGGTGTGACGCGCAAGTACGGCGATCTGGTACACGCCGCGTACAACGCGACACGAATGCACGAGATGGCGCGCCGCACGCACGGTCTAGCCGCGGATGTCAGTGTGACACACCCCGAATTCGCCAAGCTGATCAGAAAGCTGGCCAACGTGTACGAGGAATTGGCGCTGACGATAGACGGAGACATATCGTGATGCACGACGAGCCGGAGGGCGGGGAGTGGCCAGCGTGGTTCGTCTGGCTGATGGTGGCGATCTGCGCGCTGACACTCGGCTACATGGCTCTAATCACGCAGCCCGCGTCCGGTCACGTGCCGGGACACGCCGAGTTGAACGCTTGGGTCAGCAGTCTGCACAATCGCAACGGCGTTCTGTGCTGCGACATGAGCGACGCGGACCTGCTCAGCGAGCCGGACTGGGGCACGCAGAACAAGGACGGCAGTCACTTCTGGGTGCGTCTGCACATTCAGGGAGAAGGCGACGTGCGAATGGACGTGCCAGACAACGACGTGGTAGACGGCCCGAACCGCGCCGAGCACGCGCTCGTGTGGTACGCCTTTCTCAACGGAATGCCCTACATCCGGTGCTTCATGCCCGGAGCGATGACTTAGAACAATGACGAAGAAGCTCACGCTGCCCGGCACCGCTTCTTCTCATTCGGCGCGAGCGACACAGTGCTGTCCCCAAACGGCGTGTCGCTCGCGCCACCTATTTCCGAGAATATCATGCACAGCCACCTAGCCAACGCGCGCCACTCTATCAAGCGGCTGCCCAGCAAGCTGCACGTGATCGCAGTGGTGTTCAACCCGCTGCGCTTCCAGTCGCGCTACAACCTGTATCGCGAGTTCGAGCAGCACGCCACCAACGCGGGCGCGGACCTGTGGACGGTGGAGGTCGCGCTCGGCGACAGGCCGTTCGAGGTGACCAGCGCGAAGAACCCGAGGCACATCCAATATCGCACATCCACCGAGATGTGGCACAAGGAGCGCATGATTAACCTCGCGGTGCATCGCTTGCCCAGCGACTGGGAGTACGTCGCTTGGGTGGACGCTGACCTGACGTTCGTGAACCCGGACTGGGTTCACGAGACCATGCAGCAGCTTCAGCACTATCCGGTCGTGCAGATGTTCAGCCACGCGCAGGACCTAGGTCCGGAGATGGATCCGCAGCCACTCGTCGGCAGCTTCGCCTACTCGTGGAGCATGGGCACGCGGGAATTCCCGACCCTCGGCGACGACAACGCGCCGCACAGCGGCGTGCGCTACTGGCATCCTGGTTTCGCGTGGGCGTACACCCGCGTCGCGTGGAACACGCTCGGCGGGATGCTCGACATCTGCATCATCGGCAGCGGCGACTATCACATGGCCTACGCGCTGGTCGGCAAGCTGGGCCAGACCATTCCGCACGGCAGCCATCCGCAGTACGTCAAGATGGTCATGCAGTGGGGCGAGCGCGCCGCGCTGCTCAAGCGCAATATCGGCGCAGTGCCCGGCACAGTCGTGCACCACTTCCACGGCAGCAAGAAACATCGCGGCTACGGCACGCGCTGGCGGATACTCGTGGAGCACCTGTTCGACCCGCTGGTCGACCTGACGCAGGACTGGCAGGGTCTGTACGACCTCAGCCATCAGGCTCCGATCAAGCTGCGCGACGACCTGCGCGCGTACTTCAGGGCTCGCAACGAGGACGGAACCACATGATAAGTGACGACGACATCGTGACCACCGCTTCTGTAGCCGCAGTCAGCCCCCCGGCTGACCCGATCGCCGATATCCAGGAGCAGTTGAACGTGCTCGCCGACAGCGTTGACACGTTCGCCAGGACCGTGAGCGCTGCCATCGAGAAGATCGGTATCGACATTCAGGCTATCGCGCCGCAGGGCTCGGAGGACCAGTAAGCATGTGGTTCGTCGATAGTCTTCGCAATCTCGTCAGCGGCGTGGGCACGTGGAAGGACCCGACCACGCACGCTAGGTTCCACTTCCACGAGTTGAACAGGGACGAGTTGCAGAATATCTATCGGTCGAACTGGATAGCGCGGCGCGTGATCGACTGCCCTGCCGAGGACGCGTCTCGCGAGTGGCGCAACTGGCAGGCCAGCAATCCGCAGATCGAGAAGATCGAGACGCTCGAGAAGTCACTCCAGCTGCAGAAGAAATTCAAGGACGTCCTGATACGCGCTCGCCTCTACGGTGGCGCGGCGCTCGTGCTGGGAGTGGACGACGGCAACGAGACGTGGGAGGAGATCGACATAGACTCGTGCGAGCAGGACTGCCTCAAGTTCGTGGTGGTTCTCAATCGCTACGAGCTATCGGCTGGTCCTCGCATATACGATGCCGAGTCGCCCTACTACACTCGTCCAGAATACTACACTATCAGCACTCCGATGGTCGGCTTCGATCTGCAGAACCCGCAGGCCAGCGCCGGAACGGCGAAGACTGCGTTCGGGATGCAGACGACCAAGCGCCTGGACACTGGCATCGTGCGCATCCATCCCAGTCGCGTTATCGAGTTCGCGGGCAACCCGCTGCCGGACTGGCGCTTGGCGGTGCTGGGCGCGGGCTGGGGCGACAGCGTGCTGCAGACGATGGAGGAGTACCTCAAGGACTTCGGTCTGTCGATCGCCAGCGTGGCGAACATGCTGAACGACTGCAAGGTCGACGTGATCAAGATGCCGCAACTCAGTCAGAAGCTGAGCGACGCGGCAGGCACGAACAAGCTGTTCCAGCGCTTTCAGGCAGCCAACGTCGGCAAGTCCACACTCAACTCGCTCCTGATCGACAAGGAGGAGGAGTGGTCCCGCGTCACCACCAGCTTCGGCGGCATCGCCGACATTATCCGCATTCTCATGACAGTCGTGAGCGCTGGCGGCGGCATTCCGATGTCGCGTCTCATGGGCAGCAGCCCCGGTAAGGGCCTGAACTCCGAGGGAACGAGCGGCGGCGACAACGATCTTCGCAACTACTACGACGACATCACGTCGAAGCAGAAGACCGACTACGGTCCGAACATGGCCCCGCTGGACAATGTCATCCAGGTGTCGGCACTGGGCAAGCTGGACCCGTCGATCTACTACGAGTGGGCTCCGCTGTACAAGCCGGACCCGAAGGACGTGGCCGCCGTCAATCTGCAGAAGGCTCAGGCGACAGCCGCGTACTCCAATCTCGGGCTCATCAATCCGGACGCGCTGCGCGAGGCCGTGGTCAACCAGCTGATCGAGGACAGCGTGTATCCTGGTCTCGACGACGCCATCGAGGAATTCGGCGCCGAGCCGGAGGAGCCCGAGGTCAGCGACGACGACGTGGCCGCGCACATGCAGATGCTCGCGAACAGTAGCGGCAAGCTTCAGAAGTACGGGCAGATGGCACAGGCCGCGCTGCCCGCGCCCGACGGGAACAACGACAAGTGAGCAGGCTTCTCGTCTGCCGCTGCGCCGCGCCGCGCTTTGTCGCCGACGCCGCGCCCATTCGGCGAGGCGGTGCGAAGAGCGACCCGACCGGCACGCTGCCGATCGCGCGCAAGTGGAACACCGCTATGACCGCGCGCTGGCAGCGCTTGCGCGGCATCGTGAAGGCTGGCGTCGAGCGCTTCGACGAGCCGGTCAACGCCATCAGTCACGCGGTCGCGACCGGTGACGATCCGGTCCGCACCTTCGGCTCTTGGATATACGAGGCCATGAACCAGATCGTAGTCGAGCGCACCGGAGCGTGGATGCTCCAGTTCGTGCGCTCCTCTGGCGACCTCGGCACCGCGCACGGCCGCGCCACCGCCGACACTGACACCGACTCGCGCCCGCAGGACCGCGTTCCGACGCTTCAGTCCCTCGCGCTGGAGGAGTTACAGGGCATCTGCGCCGCAGTCGCGCAGCAGGCTACCCGCGCGTTCGCGCACGGCTACCTCGGTCGTAGGCCGCAGTCGCAGATCGTGCGGGATATAGTGGCGGCGATCGACAGCGTCGGTGTCAAGCGCAGTCGCATGCTCATCAACTTCTTCACGGTCAAGACGTTCAACGCAGCCGCGCTGGACACGTTCCGCGCCGCCGGAGTGCGCCGCGTCGGCATCGTTCCGGAGAACGGGGGCGGCACGGCCGGTCAGGTCCGCGACGCAGGACCACCGAAGCGCTCGAAGGCCGCCCAGAAGCGACTTCAGCGCGCGCTCGGAGAGGGCTACGTGGACGTGCTCACGGCCGGTGACAACCTGGTATGCGACGACTGCCAGGACATCAGCGACGACGGCCCCTACGAACTGGACGACGCCGAGATGCTCATTCCGGCTCATCCCAACTGTCGCTGCGCGTTCGTCCCGGCGGACGAGTCACTGCACGACGTGGACGACGCCGCCTCGGTGGTGGATCACGAGGTTCGCCTGAGCCTGAGCCCAGAGGAGCAGTCCGCGATCGTACTCTACACCACGCGTCAGTACAAGTCCATCAACACCGCGCTGCGCGCGGGCGTCAGTCTGCGGGACGAGGACAGGGCCGTGGTCGAGCATCTCGACAGCGTATTCGATCGCGCGTCCGCGAGCGCGAGCATGCGCGTCAGTCGTCTGGTGTCTGCCGAACTGTACGACGCGCTGCTGAACAGCGACGGCCAGACGTACACGGAGCGCGGCTACACCAGCACGACCACCGACCCGAAGGCCCTGAGCAGTGTCGGCAAGAACAGTGCTCTAGAGGTGATCGGCGTCGAGATACCGGCTGGCTCGCGAGCACTGCCGATCAGCGGCATGTCGGTGGTGCGCGGCGAGAAAGAGATCCTCGTAGATCGCGACTCCGAGTTCGACGTGGGCCGCGATGACGACGGCAGGGTCGTGATCAGGCTTCGCCGCGCGACGAGCGACAGCGATACCCACACCGCAGCGGGTATCATGCTTCGCGCCGACAACACCGGTCGCGTGCTGTTCCTCCGCAGGGCGAAGGGCGACATGCGCGGAACGTGGTGCTTCCCGGGCGGAGGCGTCGAGCCCGGAGAGACTGCGCAGATGGCCGCGCAGCGCGAGACCAAGGAGGAGGTCGGCTACGATGTTGATTCTGATCCTGATGTACGTGTTACTGAGCACGATCGCCGAGCAGTTAACGGCGTGGACTTTACGACCTATCGCGCTGACGTGCCAGTGGAATTCAGCCCGAAGCTGAATGACGAGCACGACGCCAGTGTCTGGGCCTACCCCGCCAGCGCGCCGCAGCCTCTGCATCCCGGCG
>Ga0157372_10003227_pt1 | contig 17610 bp, 16 predicted proteins | sample C55metaG_FD_115307 | JGI IMG/M metagenome (GOLD analysis project Ga0157372, IMG submission 115307) | Corn rhizosphere microbial communities from Kellogg Biological Station, Michigan, USA - C5-5 metaG | ecosystem: Host-associated > Plants > Roots > Rhizosphere > Soil | place: USA: Michigan... | reverse complement strand
CGGCACGGAGCGGTTCGTTCCGTTACGCCGTCTGAGTCTTCGTCCTACATCGGGTAGGCTGAAAGTCGAATTGCTTGGGCCTCATAAGGCTTCAATACTGATTTCGCGTTTCTTACACAGCGCTTGGAATTCCAAGTATGCAAACTGTCGTACCTCTCGTTGTCTTTGGTGTATAAGGTTCCACGACTCCGGTATCAGTCGGTCGATCTTGACCGCTTCCGGAGCGGCTTCTCCCTCACCGCTCTGGGCGTGCTTGGCGGCGGGCTAAGCCCCGCTCGATCCTTCACCCTTTGAGCCCAAACGCTGCAGCAGGGCCAAATGTTGGTCACGAAGACGTACGTCTATCGACGCGCGAGTTCGGTCGTCACCGGGTCGCGTCCACTTTCGCACTGCAACGCCAGGGAAGATAGCCATGATGGATGGTCATTCGATGAAGCGCATTACGCTCACTGCCGCCGTTTTACTCCTCACCTACAGCACGATGGTGCGCGCGGACAAATGCGCACGTGGAATGAATGCAAACGGCAATGAATGCAGCGACGAGGAATCCGAGCGCAGAGCGAGCAATGCCGCGCCGAGTGCCAGCAAAGTGTCGCGCATTGCAGTATCTCGCATTATGTTCGTAAAGCGGGGAGAACGAATCGCGCAAACGAGGTTAGCCGAAGCCAAGCTACGCCAAGGCGAGGCCGACGCCGCCGTGAAAACCGCCGAGGCGAACCTCGTTGCCGCGCGCAAGGCCGTGGCCGACGCTCAATAGCTTCTAGAGTGATCCTCGACGAGCTCGCGACGGTGAAAAGAGACCGGCCGAGCGAAGGCCTTGGCTGAACCGTGCCGATCCTCAGCGAAGAGATTCTGTCGATGTGCAAACGGTGGGGAGCCCCTGCTCAAGGCGTGGCGGACGATGCGATCTTCGCGCGGACCGGGAGCGGTGCTGGGTCTATCGCCGACGAGTTTCGGCGCGCCGGCGTGCACTTTCAGCCGGCCAAGAAGCAAGACAGAGTATCGGGGTGGCAGGTGATGCGGCGCCTGCTCGACGACGCCGGGAAGCCGGACGTTCCCGGGCTGTACATCACGCGCAGCGCCGAGCACTTCTGGTCCACGGTGCCCCACCTCGCGCGCGATCAGCGACGCATCGAGGACCTGGACAGCGCGAGCCCGGACCACGCTGCCGACGCCGCGAGGTATGCGTGCCTTCGCCATGATGGCATGCAGCGCGTTAAGTTCGGTGGAATGTGAAGTGTCCTAATCGGGACGCCACCCGACAGATAGTTCGAGCACACCGAAGCGTGTTCGACGAGCCCGACATTTCATCTTGAGCTGCGAGGGCCAACCGTAGGCATCCCTCGCGTCGGTGTCATGCTTGCCGTCCCGAAGCTGCGTTCCATTGCCGATATGCGTCAACCTCGATACACTCGCGCGCCACTCCCGCTCGCAAATCCGAGAAGCAAGCGCTGAAATGGTCACGTATCTGCGCAGTCGCGGAGTTACAACGAGAAGAAAGCACTCAATGAAATCGCAAACGAATGCAATTCTGAGAATGCTCGTCGTGGCCGTCGCTATCGGTTTCGCGTTGCCCCTGTCCGCTCAGCAGCCCACCACGACGGACATCGGCACCCTCGACAAGGAGTCGGCCGAAAATGCCTTCAAGCAGCGCCCGTATTCGCCATACGCGGGCCGCAACTTCCCCACGCGCCCGTATTTTGGCGACACACACCTGCACACGTCGTTCTCGATGGACGCGGGCGCTTTCGGTGCGCGTCTCGGCCCGAAGGAGGCTTACCGCTTCGCCAAAGGCGAGCAGGTTACGGCATCGAGCGGTCAGCAGGCCAAGCTCTCCCGGCCGCTTGACTTTCTGGTGGTGACGGACCACTCGGATGGATTCGGCTTTTTCCCGTTATTGCTCGGCGGTGATCCGAAGTTGCTCGCACTGCCGCAGGGGCAACGATGGTACGACATGATTCAAACCGGCAAGGGCGCCGACGCCGCGATCGAGATCATCGTCAGTTTCTCGCAGGGGAAAATGGAGGAAGGCCTGCTGCCTCTTCCGGGCACTGCGGCCTACCGGTCCGCCTGGCGTGAAACAATCAAGGCCGCGGAAGAGGCGAACGAGCCGGGCCGATTCACGGCGTTCATCGGCTATGAATGGACCTCGAACACCGGCGGGAACAACCTGCATCGGAACGTCATCTTTCGCGACAACGGCGACAAGGCGAGCCGGATCGAACCGTACACGACGCAGAAACCGCTCGGCAGCGACGATCCGCGGGACCTATGGAAATGGATGGCCGCCTATGAAGAAAAAACCGGCGGCGAACTCCTCACCATCGCGCACAACGGGAACTTGAGCAACGGCCGTATGTTTCCGATCATCGAGCCCGGCACCGGCAAGAAGATCGATCGCGAATATGCTGAAATGCGCGCCAAATGGGAAGTCCTGTACGAAGCCACACAGATCAAGGGCGACGGCGAGTCGCACCCCTTCCTGTCGCCCAACGATGAATTCGCCAACTTCGAGCGATGGGACAAAGGCAATCTGGACCTGAGCGAGCTCAAAAAGCCGGAGATGCTTGAGTTCGAATACGCGCGCTCGGCACTGAAGAACGGACTCAAGCTGGCAAGCGAACTCGGCGTCAATCCGTACAAGTTCGGGATGGTCGGCAGCACCGACTCGCATACCGGCCTCACGGCGGTGGAGGAAGACAACTTTTTCGGCAAGACCTCGGCCTCCGAGCCCAGCCCGGGACGGGCGATGCATCCGTTCGTTAAGACAGAAAAGGCCGTGATCATGGCGTGGGAAACGTCAGCCTCCGGTTATGCCGCAGTCTGGGCGCGAGAGAACACGCGCGAGTCGCTTTTTGATGCCATGCAGCGTCGCGAGACGTATGCGACGACCGGGCCGCGCATGGTCGTGCGTTTCTTCGGTGGATTCGATTTCGAGGCCAAGGACGCGGTCAACCGCATGCCGGCCCAGATCGGCTACACGAAGGGCGTTCCGATGGGCGGGGACCTCCGCGCCGCTCCCGCCGGCAAGGCGCCCACGTTCCTCGTGGCCGCACTCAAGGATCCGATCGGGGCGAATCTCGACCGCTACCAGATCATCAAGGGCTGGCTCGATGCCAAGGGCGAGGTGCACGAGAAGGTCTACGACGTGGCCTGGTCCGGCGACCGCAAGCGAAGCCCCGATGGCAAGCTGCCTTCGGTCGGGAGCACCGTCGACGTCGAGGACGCAACGTGGACCAACACGATCGGGGCACCGGAATTGATTGCGGTCTGGAAAGACCCGGACTTCGACCCAGCGCAGCGAGCGTTTTACTATGGGCGAGTCATCGAAATCCCCACCCCTCGCTGGACGGCGTACGACGCCAAGAGATTCGGCGTCAAGATGCCCAAGGAGGTGCCGATGACGACGACCGAGCGCGCCTACACGTCGCCGATCTGGTACACGCCGACCAAGCGCTGAGCGGACATTTATCTTGATTCGCAAGCTTCTGCACGAGCCCCTGATGCATTTTCTTGCAATGGGGGCGCTCGTCTTCGTAGTTTTTCATTTTTCCGCCCGTGGCAGCAAGGCGCCCGAGAGCACGATCGTGGTCAGCGGCGGCAGGATCGAGCAGCTTGCGATCGGCTTCACGCGCACCTGGCATCGGTCGCCGACCGAACAGGAGCTCGACGGATTAGTCGAGGACTACATCAGGGAGGAAGTGCTTTATCGTGAGGCGCTGGCGATGGGACTGGACAAGGACGACACCATCGTGCGCCGCCGCATGAGGCAGAAGCTCGAGTTTCTGACTGAGGACGCAACCGCTGCAGTGTCGCCGACGGATCAGGACTTGCAGCGCTGGCTGGACAAGCACTCGGACAAATTTCGAGCCGAACCGCAATGGGCGTTCCGGCAAATCTATTTCAGCGCCGATCGGCACGGCGAGAGTGGAACCGCGGCGGCATCGAATGCTCTCGCTAGACTTACCGGTGCTGGAAAGAATATCGATGCATCCCAACTGGGAGACGCGACGTTGCTGCCCCACGAGCTACCGCTTTCACGGCTCGACGAGATTGCAAGCGCATTCGGCGATGAATTCGCGCAGGCAATCACACATCTAGAGTCGGGGCGTTGGGCGGGTCCCGTGCAGTCAGGCTACGGATGGCATCTCGTCTATGTGAGCGAGCATACGGCGGGCCGTCCGAGCCAGCTCGCGGACGTGCATGAAGCCGTGCAACGCGAGTGGTTGGCGGCGCGCCGCCGGGAGATAGTCGATTCGACCTACAGCAAGTGGCGCGAGAAATACGTGGTCGTTGTTGACGCTCCAAGCCGACAAGCAGATATAGCGTCACAATCCGTGCGGCGACCATGATCCGCCCCTTTATGGGGATGCTGACAGTTCTACTGGCTGCGAATGTGCCAGGAATCGCTTTTGGGCACGAGGTTAGACCGGGCTATCTAGAGTTGCGGCAGACCGGCGCAGACACATGGAGCGTGTTGTGGAAGGTTCCGGCGCAAGGTGACATGCGCCTCTCGATCCATCCGCAATTCCCGGAAAACTGCGCGCTTGCTTCCGAGGTCATCGCAGTTCACATCGCTGGCGCGTATACGGAACGCACCACCATAGCCTGCAACGGCGGCCTCGTAGGGCGCACGATCGGGATCGACGGCCTTTCCACTACGATGACCGACGTGCTCGTGCGCTCGGTGCGCGCTGACGACTCGGTGCAGGTAGCGCGCCTGATGCCGTCTGCGCCAACGTTCGTGTTCGAGGCCGTGCCGGGGTCGCTTGAGGTAGCCCGCGCGTATACCGCGCTTGGGGTCGAGCACATCCTCGGCGGAATCGATCATCTGTTGTTCGTGCTGGGGCTGCTATTCATCGTTCGGAACAAATGGGTGCTGGTGAAAACCATTACCGCATTTACCGTGGCGCACAGCGTCACGCTCGCGGCAGCTTCGCTTGGTTGGGTGCAGGTTCCGCAGGCACCCGTGGAAGCGGTCATTGCGCTAAGCATCCTATTCCTGGCGAGCGAACTCGCAAAACAGGATCACGGTCACGCCGGACTCATGGAACGATATCCATGGGTCGTAGCGTTCACCTTTGGACTGCTGCACGGCTTCGGCTTCGCTGGCGCTCTGCGCGAGGTCGGATTGCCTGTGAGCGATATCCCCATGGCCTTATTCACCTTCAACGTTGGGGTGGAACTCGGGCAGCTCATGTTTGTTGGTACAGCTCTGCTTGCCATGGCCGCGCTACGGCGCTTGTTCCCACGAGTGCCGGCATGGGCGCAGTCGATGCCCGCCTACGGTATTGGCGCCACGGCGGCATTCTGGTGGTTGCAACGGATGGCGCTTTTGTTCTGATGGCGGTTGCGTCGAGTACTTGCCGAGAGTGCGCGAGATAGGGCACGTGAGGTTGGGCCCGACTCACCGAAACGCCGCGTCACACTGCAGAGTCGCCATCGCGAAGGATCAGTTCTCGTCGACCACTAAATAGCCGCTTTGGCATGCTGATGGCTACGCCAGTTTGGTGGCCCGTTCTCGGCCCGCCAGGGGGCCTGCGACAACGCCCGTGTCATAAGGTTTTGGCTCGACCGAACTGATCAGCCTTGCCACGCCAGCGCCCATAATCCAAACTCGGCGGAGCGCTAACACGTCGATGGTTCCCGCCCCGGTCTGCCCTCGCCGTAGCGCGTTCTACACCGCCTGCGCGCACCAAACCTGCTTTTGGGTTCCTATCCGCTTTACGCTTCGATTACCGAGGCAAGGACGGTATCCATTGAAGACAAGGCCGACAGCGGTGGTTCAGCATCGCCTCACAACTACACCCGCAGGTCTACGTAGAGGCGCCGTCGCGTCGCGGCTTCGAGTACGTACTGCCTTCCTTGGGGATTGTTTCAGGACCGGTGATGTGAGACAACGAATTGAGTTGCTTCAGCCGGACGATCAGACCATGCTCGCGCTTCTTCTGGTGACGCGCCATCCAGTAAACGACAATGATGGGGCCCATGATGCTGCCGAGGAAGATGCCTGTTATCAGACCGACCAAGTACCCGTTCACGGCGCAAGCTTCCGTGGTGCTACCCGACGGAGGCCAGTTTACGCCCTATCCTGTACGTTCAATCAAAACGGGCGGCACCAAGAGCGGATCAATTGTGGGCCCTAAATTACGGGCCGTCTGTGTGCCGGAAGGTATGCTCTATTGGCGTCCCCAAGGGGATTCGAACCCCTGTTACCGCCGTGAAAGGGCGATGTCCTAGGCCTCTAGACGATGGGGACTTTTTGAGGCAATCGCAGCCATCGGGCCGAACGCTGCGATCAAGTCGGTGGTGGAGGTAAGCGGGATCGAACCGCTGACCTCTTGCATGCCATGCAAGCGCTCTCCCAGCTGAGCTATACCCCCACGGCGAACGAAAGATTATAGCGGACGGCTCCTGCAGCCGCAAACCACGCGCGCCGGTTGCACCTCGCTCGCACGTTATGATCCGCGCGTGTCGCAACCGCTCACGCTTGCACCCGCCGAACAGCTTGCGCAGTCGCCGCTCGATGGACGCGTCGTACTGATCACCGGCGCAACCGGCGGCATCGGACAGCCACTGGCGCTCGCCTGCGCGCGCGCCGGCGCCACCGTCGTGCTGCACGCGCGCGTCGTGCGCAAGCTCGAGGCGCTCTACGACCAGATCGTCGCCGAAGGTTTGCCGGAGCCGGTGATTCTCCCGCTCGACCTTGCGCGCGCGGAAGCATCGGATTTCGCGAACGTCGGCAGCGCGCTCGAAGCGCAATTCGGCCGCCTCGACGCATTGATCCACACCGCGGCGATGCTCGGCTGGCTCGGCCCGCTCGAGCACCAGTCGTTCGACACGTGGCTTGCGCTTCTTCGCGTCAACGTCGCCGCGCCGATGGGCTTGACGCGGATCGTCGCCCCGCTTCTGAACTGCGCGCCCGATGCAAGCGTCGTCTTCACGCTCGACAGCCGCGGACAGGAGCCACGCGCGTACTGGGGCGGCTATGCCGTCACGAAGGCGGCGATCGCGGCCCTCGCACACGAGTTGGCGGACGAATGGGAGAACCGGGCGAACGTGCGTGTGAACGCAATCGTGCCGGGGCCGATCCGTTCGCCGCTGCGACTGCAAACGCATCCGGGCGAGGATCCGCGCGAGCTGCCCGACGCCGAAGCGCTGGTTCCGCTTTATCGCCACCTGATCGCCGGGCAGGGCAAGCAAGAAAGCGAGGCGCTGATCGACGCTCAGGCATGGCTCGCCGGCGCGCCTTGCGCCACGTCGCTGCGCCCATAGCGCAACAGCACGCGCAGACGTCGAAAGTCGGCGGCCGACAGCATGTCGGGCAGGATCAGGATCGTGCGCAGCCGCCTTCGCCCGAACGGCCGCCAGACGATCGTCGACAGTCGCGCCCCGACGTAGCTGTCGCGGTGCACGCGTCCCGCACACGCATGGCCCTCGCCGTTCACGACGATGACCGTGAGGTCACCGCGCAGCTCGAAGCTCGTGACCGCGCGCGGGCCGACGCGCAACGCGACGACACGCACGCGATCGGCCGCCCAGGCCACGATCGCGACGACTGCGAACGCCAGCAACGGCACGTCGAGCGGAAGCGTCGTGACGACGACGCAGGTGGCGCAACCGAGCACCGCGATCAGCGTCGACGCGACGAGCGACGGAGCGAGTGCGACACGGACGGGCGGCGGCCAGCGCATGCGAGCGATGACACCGCAAATTCGCGCAAAGCGCATTCGGCCAAACGGACGAATGCGCAAGCTTCGACTACTTCGGTGATCGATTCGCGAGCATCATCCACGTCGACACGACGGTGTCGGGATTGAGCGAGATGCTCTCGATGCCCTGCTCGACCAGCCATTGCGCGAGGTCGGGATGGTCCGACGGACCCTGTCCGCAGATCCCGACATAGCGTCCGCGCTCGCGGCAAGCGGTGATCGCCATCCGCAACATCGCTTTCACCGCATCGTCGCGCTCGTCGAACGTCGCCGCGAGCTCGCCGCTCGCGTCGCGGTCGACGCCGAGCGTCAACTGGGTCATGTCGTTCGAGCCGATCGAGAACCCGTCGAAGTATTCGAGGAACCGGTCGGCGAGTAGCGCGTTCGACGGAATCTCGCACATCATGATGAGCCGAAGGCCGTTCCTGCCGCGCGCCAGGCCATTCTTGTCGAGCAGCTTCAGAACGACCTCGGCCTCGCTCGTCGTACGCACGAACGGCACCATCAACTGTACGTTCGTGAACCCGAGCACGTCGCGCACGCGGCGCATCGCCTCGCACTCGAGCGCGAAGCAGCCGTAGAAGTCGGGCGCGACGTAACGCGATGCGCCGCGGAAGCCGAGCATCGGGTTCTCCTCGTGCGGCTCGTAGCGCGCGCCGCCGATCAGGTTCGAGTACTCGTTCGACTTGAAATCCGACAGCCGCACGATCACCGGCTTCGGATTGAAGGCCGCGGCGATGGTCGCCACGCCCTCGACGATCTTCGCTACGTAGAACTCCGTCGGGCTCGCGTAGCCGCCGATGCGCTCCTCGATCTCGCGCCGCACGTCGGGCGCCTGCTTGTCGAATTCGAGCAGAGCCTTCGGATGGATGCCGACGTTGCGGTTGATGATGAACTCGAGGCGCGCAAGGCCGACGCCCTCGTTCGGCAACTGCCGGAACTCGAACGCGAGCTCGGGGTTGCCGACGTTCATCATGATCTTCGTCGGGCACGGCGGCATGCGGTCGAGCGCGAGCTCGACGGTCTCCACCTCGAGCATGCCTTCGTAGACGTTCCCGGTATCGCCCTCGGCGCAGCTCACGGTCACCGGCGCGCCGTCCTTCAAGAGCTTCGTCGCGTCGCCGCAACCGACGACGGCGGGAATCCCGAGCTCGCGCGCGATGATCGCGGCGTGACAGGTGCGCCCGCCACGATTGGTGACGATCGCGCTCGCGCGCTTCATCACCGGCTCCCAGTCCGGGTCGGTGAGCTCGGTGACGAGAACATCACCGTCCTTTATGCGCTCCATCTCGCTTGTCGACTTGACGAGCCGAACCGGTCCCTGCCCGATCTTCTGGCCGATCGCGCGCCCGCTCACGAGCGACTTGCCATGCGACTTAAGCCGATAGCGGCGAAGGCCGCGCGCGTCGTCGCGGGACTTCACCGTCTCCGGACGTGCCTGGAGGATGTAGAGTCGCCCGTCGACGCCGTCGAGCGCCCACTCGATGTCCATCGGCCGTTCGTAATGGCGCTCGATTGCAACCGCGTAGCGCGCAAGCTCCTCGGCCTGTGCGTCGGTGATCGAGAAGCGGCGGCGCATCGACACGTCGGTCGCCACGACACGCGTCGAAGCGCCGGCCTGCGCCCGCTCGCCGAACACCATCCGCGAAGCCTTGCTGCCGAGCGTCTTGCGCAACACGGCGGGCCGCCCGGCCGCGAGGTTCGGCTTGTAAACGAGGATCTCGTCCGGATTCACCGAGCCTTGCACGACCGATTCGCCGAGGCCGTACGACGACGTGATCAACACGACGTCGGCGAAACCCGACTCGGTGTCGATCGTGAACATCACGCCCGCTGCGCCTTCGTCGCTTCGCACCATTCGCTGGACGCCGACGGAAAGCGCGACCTCGCGATGCGCGAAGCCATGATGGACGCGGTAGGCGATCGCCCGGTCGTTGTAGACCGATGCGAATACCTGAGGTATTGCTTGCAGAACATTTGCTAAGCCATTGATATTCAATATTGTATCCTGCTGGCCAGCGAACGACGCATCCGGCAGGTCCTCGGCCGTCGCGGACGAGCGGACCGCAAACGAAGCGGCCTCGTCGTCCGCCGAAAGCGCCTCGTACGCGCGCTCGATGTCGGAGAGGAGTGCGGCCGGCAGCGGCTGCCCTGCGATCCAGCCGCGAATCGTTTCGCCGACGCGCGCGAGCGCGCGCACGTCGTCGACGTTGACCGGTTTGAGCGCGCTTTCGATGCGAGATGCGAGACTGTCCTGCGCGAGAAATTCGCGGAACGCATCGGCGGTCGTCGCGAATCCGCCCGGCACGCGGATGCCGGCGGCCGACAACTCACCGATCATTTCGCCAAGCGACGCGTTCTTGCCGCCGACTTGCCCGAGATCGCGCATGCGCACGCGCTCGAGAGGGATGACACGCACGGGACTGGTCATGCGAGGAAACCTCAGGTGTTGGCGATGCAAGCAAGCCACCGCGAGCGCGGTGGCCCATCACGATTCTAGCAGCGGAGTCGCGCCGACCGCGGGTCAGCGCGCGATGGCAGCGGCGTCGATGGCCGCCACGGAAGCGTCAGTCCTTCCGGGCTTCGCCGCTCGGCACCGGCTGCGGTTGCGGCGTCTGCGTCCCAGGCGCGAATTCCTCGCCGGCCGGAAGCGCAAGATCGGCCGCACTGCCGGCATCATGACCGCCGGCGCGCGCGCGTGCGGCGCGGCGCAGACTGCGATACAGGTCGGGATGCGCTTCCTTCAAATAGCTGATGATCTCGAAGTCGATGCGCTTCCCCTGCGAGAGATCGATCTGCTCGACGTGCACGAGGCGCAACAACTCCTTCACCGGCCGCGGCATCTCGCGACCGCTCTCGTAACGCGAACCGCCGCTTTGCGTGACGCCGATCTGCGTCCAGAACTGCTCCTGATTCATGCCGAGTCGGCGTCGAATCTCGCGAGGGTTCAGAACGCGATCGAAGAATTTCACGGAAACTCCGCGTTGGTCCAAAGGTTTGGACGACATTCTTACTATACCATTGGCATATCGTCGGCCGTACTAAACGCAAGCGCAACCGCAGCCGACCGGCGGTGTGGCTGTCGGCATGAATGCAACAAAGGACGCTCGCCGGGGGCCGCCTTGCGGCACAATCGGCCGGAAACACCTCGATGCTCCGTTACGACCTTCACTGTCATTCGACCCGCTCGGACGGCCTTCTATCCCCGGCGGACGTTGTTCGCCGCGCTGCCGGGCGAGGTGTCGACGTTATCGCGCTGACGGACCACGACGAACTGGCGGGACTTGCCGAGGCGCGCGAGGCAGCGCGCGACGCCGGGATCGGTTTTGTCGAAGGCAGCGAGCTGTCGGTCACGTGGCGGGACACGACGATCCACGTCCTCGGGCTGCGCATCGACGGCCAGAACGCGGCGCTGAACGACGGCCTGCAAGCGGTCCGCACCGGCCGCGACGCCCGCGCACGTCGCATCGGCGAGTCGCTGGCGGAGGCCCGCATCGCGGATGCCTACGAAGGCGCCCGCGCCTACGTGACGAGCGAGCGGCTCATCTCGCGGACGCACTTCGCACGCCACCTGATCGACCAGGGCCACGCGCGCGACATGAAGGACGCGTTCAGCCGCTTTCTCACCGCCGGCAAGCCGGGTTACGTGCGGCACGCCTGGCCGACGCTCGCGCAGGCAGTGGGCTGGATACGCGGCGCGGGCGGGCAAGCCGTGATCGCCCATCCGGGCCGCTACAGGATCACCGACGCGGACCTGCGCGCGCTCGTGCACGAGTTTCGCGATTTGGGCGGCGAAGGTCTCGAAGTCGTCTCGCCGTCGCATACGAGCGCCCAATACGACGCGTTCGCGGCGCTGGTGCGCGCGTACGGGCTCAAGGCGTCGTGCGGGACGGACTTCCACGGCCCCGGGGAAAGCCGCTTCGATTTCGGTGAACTGCCCGCGCTGCCGGCCGGCGTCGATCCGATCTGGAGCGCCTGGCAGCGATGACCGAGCGGCGCACGGTGTTCTTCATTTCCGACCGGACCGGCATCACGGCGGAAATGCTCGGCAACAGCCTGCTCACGCAATTCGAGGATATCCACTTCCATCGCGTGACGATTCCGTTCGTCGACTCGATGGAGAAGGTCGCCGACGCGGTCCGCCAGGTCAACGCGACGGCGATCGCCGAGGGACGCCGGCCGATCGTCGTGAGCTCGGTCGTCGACGAGGCGATGAGCGAGACGATCCGCCGCGATGCGCAGGGGCTGACGCTCGACATGTTCCAGATATTCATCCAGCCGCTCGAAGCCGAGCTGGGACTCAAGAGCTCGCATACGGCCGGGCGCTCGCACGGCATCGCGAACAGCCACGAATACTTCGCGCGGATGGAAGCGATCAACTTCACGCAGGCGTACGACGACGGCGCGGCGACGCGCGATCTCGACAAGGCGCAGGTGATCCTCGTCGGCGTGTCGCGCTGCGGCAAGACGCCCACATCGCTTTATCTCGCGCTGCAGTTCGGCATTCGCGCCGCCAACTTCCCGCTGACGCCCGACGACTTCGCCGAACGCCGCCTGCCGGCTTCCGTGCTGCCGTTCCGCGAACGCCTCTTCGGGCTCACGATTCACCCCGAGCGCCTGCGCAAGATCCGCGAGGAACGCCGGCCGGGCAGCCATTACGCAGACCTCGAGAACTGCCGCTACGAGATCCGCGAGGCGGACTTCCTGATGCAGCAGCACGGTATCCCGATGCTCGACACGACGTCGAAGTCGATCGAGGAGATCGCGACGACGATCCTCCACCGCGCGAAGCTCGAGCGCCACATCTATTAGGGAGCGTCGCCTCCCCGCTGCCTCACCGCCTCGAACAGGACGACGGCCGCCGCGGCGGCGGCGTTCAGCGACTCGCTGCCGCTCGCCATCGGAATCGCGATCCGCGCGTCACAAGCCTGCGAAAGCGCCGGCGAAAGCCCGCTGCCTTCGCGACCGATCGCGATCGCGACGCGGCCGCGGAGATCCGCGCGGTAGACGGAAGTCGCGTCAGTGACGACCGTTGCGAAGGCGCGGCCACCCGCAGCGCGGAACGCATCGATCCAGTGGCCAAGGTCGACGCGTTCGATCACCGTCGTCAGGAAATGCGCGCCCTGTCCGGCGCGAAGCGCCTTCGGCGCCCACGCAAACGCGCAATCGCGCGACAGCAGAACCTGGTCGACGCCGGCAGCAGCCGCGGTGCGGATCATCGTGCCGACGTTGCCCGGATCCTGCACGTCTTCGAGCAGCAGGCAGAAGCGGCCGGGTTCCGACACGCGTGTCACGGGCGCCGGAACGACTGCCAGCGCCGAAACGTCCGCCGGCAGCGACGCAAGCTGGGAGAACAGCGCGCGGCGGACGACGATCGTGCGCGACGCCGGCACGCGCGCAACGAGATCGGCGACTTCGCGTCGCGCGAGCGCTTCGTCGAGCACGACCAGCGTCTGCGGCAGGCCGACCCGTTGGCAGTAAACATCGATCAGGTGGAGGCCTTCGAGCACGCAGCGCCCGCTCTTGCGCCGCTCGTGCGACGAGGTCGCGAGACGCGCGACGTCGCGCAGGCGCTCGTTGTTTCGGCTTTCGACGCGCAAGTATAGGGACGACCAACCGAAAGTAGGGTCAGAGACGACTTTCGATCAGCATCGGCCTAGGCGGCACGTCCGCCTGCGAAAGCCGTGTCTGACCCTACTTTCGTTTTGCGGATTCCTTCACGCCCGCGCCGCCGCGCTCGATCTGGAAGAATACTTCGTCGTGGCGGATCATGCCGAGCTCGGCGCGCGCGCGCTCCTCGATCGCCTCGTAGCCCGCCTTGAGGTCGCGAACGTCGGCGTCGAGCGCGTCGTTGCGCGCCTTGAGCTTCGCGTTCGTGTCGCGCTGCGCGGCGAGCTCGCGGTCGTACTCGCGCACCTGCAGCCAGCCGCCCTTGCCGAGCCACATCGGGTACTGCAGCGCGACGATCAGCGCGACGAAGACGAGGGCGAGCCAACGCATGTCAGTTTGCTCAGATCCTCACCGAAGGTTGAAAAACGCCGCGCGTCCGGGATAGGTCGCCGCGTCGCCGAGATCCTCCTCGATGCGCAGCAACTGGTTGTACTTCGCGACCCGGTCGGAGCGCGACAGCGACCCGGTCTTGATCTGGCCCGCATTGGTGCCGACCGCGATGTCGGCGATGATCGAATCCTCGGTTTCGCCGGAGCGGTGCGACACGATCGCCGTGTAGCCTGCGCGGTTGGCCATCGTGATCGCCGCGAACGTTTCCGACAGCGTGCCGATCTGGTTGATCTTGATCAGGATCGAATTCGCGACGCCCTTTGCGATGCCTTTCTTCAGGATCTTCGTGTTCGTGACGAAGATGTCGTCGCCGACGAGCTGCACGCGCTTGCCGAGACGCTCGGTGAGGTAGCGCCAGCCGTCCCAGTCGTCCTCGGCCATGCCGTCCTCGATGCTGATGATCGGGTACTTGTCGCACCAGGTCGCGAGGACGTCGGCGAACTCCCGTGCGCTGAGCGCGCGGTTTTCGGATTCGAGCCGATACGCGCCGTCGCGGTGGAACTCGCTCGCCGCGCAATCCAGCGCGAGCGCGATGTCGGAGCCGGGCGCATATCCTGCTCTGCCGATCGCCTCGACCAGCAGCGCGAGCGCCGCTTCGTTCGAGTCCAGATTCGGCGCGAACCCGCCCTCGTCGCCGACGGTGGTCGGCATGCCACGCTCGTCGATCATTTTCTTCAGCGTGTGGAAGACCTCCGCCCCATAGCGCACCGCCTCGCGGAACGTCGGCGCGCCGAGGGGCACCAGCATGAATTCCTGCAGGTCGATCCGGTTGTTCGCGTGCGCGCCGCCGTTGATCACGTTCATCAGCGGAACAGGAAGCTGCATCTCGCCCGCGCCGCCGAGATAGCGATAAAGCGGCAGCGAGCATTCCTCGGCACCCGCCTTCGCAACCGCGCACGAGACGGCGAGCAGCGCGTTCGCCCCGAGGCGCGACTTGTTGTCGGTGCCGTCGAGGTCGATCAGCGTGCGGTCGATCAGGCCCTGCTCCGTCGCGTCGAGACCGAGCACCGCTTCGCAGATCTCGGTGTTGACGTTCTCGACCGCCTTCGTGACGCCCTTGCCGAAGTAGCGCGCCTTGTCGCCGTCGCGCAGCTCGATCGCTTCCTGCGAGCCCGTCGACGCGCCGGAGGGCACCGCCGCGCGACCCGATACGCCGGACTCGAGCACGACGTCGGCCTCGATCGTGGGATTGCCGCGCGAGTCGAGGATTTCGCGGGCGATGACGTCGACGATGGCAGTCATGGTCAGGTATCGGGGATCGAACTTTCGGCGAATCCGCGCGCCTTCACGATCGCGTCGAGCTCCTTCAACGTCGCCAACAGTTCACGCATGCGCGCAAGCGGCCAGGCGTTCGGACCGTCGGACAGCGCGTCGTCGGGACGCGGATGCGTCTCCATGAACACGCCGGCGACACCGGTCGCAACTGCCGCGCGCGCGAGCACCGGCACGAATTGCCGCTCGCCACCCGACGACGTGCCCTTGCCGCCCGGCAATTGCACCGAATGCGTCGCATCGAACACGACCGGACAACCGGTGTCGCGCATGATGGCGAGCGCGCGCATGTCGGAAACGAGGTTGTGATAGCCGAACGACGCGCCGCGTTCGCACACGAGAACGTTGTCGCTGCCGCTCGCGGCCTTCGCCTTCGCGACGACCTGCTTCATGTCGTCGGGCGCGAGGAACTGGCCCTTCTTGATGTTGACCGGCTTGCCGGCCGACGCGACGGCCTGGATGAAGTCGGTCTGCCGGCACAGGAACGCCGGCGTCTGCAGCACGTCGACGACGGCGGCCGCGGCGCCGATTTCGTCTTCGGCGTGCACGTCCGTCAGCACCGGAACCGCGACGTGCTCGCGCACCTCACCCAGGATCCTCAGACCCTCGTCGATGCCCGGCCCGCGAAAGGATGCGTGCGAACTGCGATTGGCCTTGTCGTACGACGACTTGAAGATGAACGGAATCTCGAGATCGGCGCAGATCTGCTTCAACTCGCCGGCGACGTCCATCTGGAGCTGACGCGACTCGACGACGCAGGGACCGGCAATCAGGAAGAACGGGCGATGGAGACCGACGTCGTAGCCGCAAAGGTTCATAAGTCGCGACGGGCCGTCCCTCGGGAGGCAGCGAGCGCGTTCGCCCGACGGGCCGCCCCGAGGGCGAACACCCGAGTGCGCAGCACGAGCTTCGTCCAACCGAGCGTGGGGGGATGTTTCACGCCGAGGCAACGAGCCGCGGCATGGCGCCGGTGCTGCTGCTTTGTGTCGCCCGCTTCTGGTGCTCGATGGCGGCGCGCACGAAGCTCACGAACAGCGGATGTCCGCGTCGCGGATTCGACGTAAATTCAGGGTGAAACTGACAGCCGAAGAACCACGGATGGCGCGGCAGCTCGATCATCTCGCAGAGGTCGCCTGCCGTTGCGCTCTTCGTCCACGCACCCACCACGAGGCCCGCCGCCTCGATGCGCGGCAGGTAATGGTTGTTCACTTCGTAGCGATGCCGATGCCGCTCGGAAACGCTCGTCGATCCGTAGATCCGATGGGCGAGCGAGCCTTGCACCACGTCGCACGGCTGCGACCCGAGGCGCATTGTGCCGCCGAGATCGGAGCTCGCATCGCGCTTCTCGACGGTGCCGTCGCGGTTCTGCCACTCGGTGATGAGCGCGACGACCGGATGCGGCGTCGTCGCGTCGAACTCGGTGCTGTTCGCATCGGCAAGCCCCGCCATATGGCGCGCGTACTCGATGACCGCGAGCTGCATGCCGAGACAGATGCCGAGGTAGGGAATGCCGTGCTCGCGCGCGTAACGGATCGCCGCGATCTTGCCCTCGACGCCGCGCTTGCCGAAGCCGCCGGGCACGAGGATCGCGTCCATCGTGTCCAGCGTCTCGACGCCGTCGCGCCCGATGTTCTCCGAATCGACGTAATGGATCTGCACGCGCGAGCGCGTATGGATGCCCGCGTGCGTCAGCGCCTCGGAAAGCGATTTGTACGATTCGGTGAGATCGACGTACTTGCCGACCATTGCAATGTTGACGACGCGCTCCGGATGCTCGAGCGCGTCGACCAGCCGCTCCCACGTCGACAGGTTCGCCGGCGGCGGCTCGATCGCGAGCTTTTTGCAGACGATGACGTCGAGTCCTTCGCGATGCAGCGCAAGCGGAATCTTGTAGATCGAGTCGGTGTCGAGCGCCGGGATGACCGCGTCGGGTGCGACGTTGGTGAACAGCGCGATCTTGCGCCGGTCGCCGTCGGGAATCGGCCGGTCGGCGCGGCACAGCACGACATCGGGCTGGATACCGATTTCGCGCAGCTCCTTCACCGAGTGCTGCGTCGGCTTCGTTTTCATCTCGCCGGCCGTCGGGATGTACGGCACCAGCGTCAGATGGATGTAGCAGACGTTGTCGCGGCCGAGCGTGATGCCCATCTGCCGGATCGCTTCGAGGAACGGCAGCGATTCGATGTCGCCGACCGTGCCGCCGACCTCCACGACGGCGACCTCGGCATCGCCGGCGCCGCTCTGGATCCAGCCCTTGATCTCGTCGGTGATGTGCGGGATCACCTGTACCGTGCCGCCGAGGTAATCGCCGCGGCGCTCCTTGCGAATCACGCTTTCGTAGATCTGTCCGGTCGTGAAGTTGTTGCGCTTCGTCGTCCGCACGTCGGTGAAGCGCTCGTAATGACCGAGATCCAGGTCGGTTTCGGCGCCGTCGTCGGTGACGAACACTTCGCCGTGCTGGAACGGCGACATCGTCCCCGGATCGACGTTGATGTACGGATCGAGCTTGAGATTGGTGACGCGGACGCCGCGGGAGGTGAGGATCGCGGCGAGCGACGCGGCGGCG